>VOFB01002614.1_pt1 | contig 27696 bp, 39 predicted proteins | sample 5384141 | NCBI WGS metagenome assembly VOFB01 (sample SAMN12384721, study PRJNA508395) | human gut metagenome | isolation source: healthy gut A | host: Homo sapiens | reverse complement strand
GCAGCCGGGACGGGATATAAGCCAAGCGATATGCAGCGCACTTGCGTTTGCCTTCTCCGGCTGCGCCTTGCCCCGGCCCTTTGCGGCCGCGGCCGGCCCATCCCCTGCGCGCGGCGCACCCAATTCGCCCTCCTGTTTTTTTCTTCATATAGGAGCCGGGTTTCTGGTTTGAAACCCGGCTCTTTTGCGCGCGCACTCCGTAAAGTTCAGACAATATTTTCAATTTCATAAAATACACAGTAAAAAGGGTATATTATAAAAAGATATCTCCGGTACCGGAGCTTTCCGGTTGCAATTGCGAGATATATCCGATATAATAAAACATAAAATGACCGGTTTTTCAATATATTCCCGGAGGTAGCAGGCGCCCATGCGACCAGAACCGAATCCGCCGACCGTATCCGTACTCATCCCCGTCTACAATGAACAGCAATATCTGCCCGCATTGTTTCGTCTCTGCTGCGGCAGGATTATCCGAAGTCCGCGATGGAAATCCTGTTCATTGACGGAGCGTCGGAGGACCGCACGGCGGAAATGGTGCGGGCGTTTATACGCGAGAATCCGAACGCCCGTCTGCTGGACAACCCCAGGCGCATCATTCCGGCTGCGCTGAATATCGGCATCCGCGAGGCGCGCAGCGAATATGTCATGCGCCTGGACGCGCACGCGGAATATGCGGACGACTATATTTCGCAGTGCATGCGCACGATTCTGGAAACCGGCGCGGACAACGTGGGCGGGCCGACCGTTGCGAAGGGCAAAAATCCCGTGCAGCAGGCAGTGGCCGCCGCGTTTATGTCCCCGTTCGCGCTCGGCGGCGGCGGGCACCACAGGGCGGACTACGAGGGGTATGCAGACACCGTATTTCTCGGCACGTTCAGGAAGCAGACGCTCGAGGCGCTCGGCGGGTATGACGAGCACCTGCCCCGCGCGGAGGACGACGATCTCAACTACAGGCTGACCCGCAGCGGCGGCAAAATATATATCTCGCCTAAAATCCAAAGCGTTTACTATCCGCGCAGCCGCTATACCGACGTATGGAGGCAGTATGTCGGCTTTGGCAGGGCAAAGGCGGCCGGCATACGCAAACACCGCGCCGTGGCGAGCCTGACGCACCTTGTCCCCTGTCTGTTTGTCGCCTTTCTGCTGCTGGGGCCCCTGGCGGCCGCTGCTGGCGCCGGTGCTGTTGTACCCGTACGCTGGCTTGCTGTGCCTGTATCTGCTGCTGGACCTGTGGTTCTCACTGCGCAGCGGCGAGGTGCACGGCGCGGGGAAAGCGCGGCTGTTCTATGTGCATATCCTCATTCACCTGGCCTACGGCTGCGGCTTCTGGGCCGGGATATTCCGGCACTGGATATTGGGAAAATAGAAAGGGTTCTTTATCATGAGCGCGAAACCGGACATGCAGTCCGTCTCCTGGACCGGGAACTGCTGCGGCAGCTCCAGAAAAAGGGGCTGGACCTGCTTCTTTACTTTGGGATATATGCGACCGCAACGGGCTGCTGTTCTATTTCTGCGGCGGCTGCTGCATCGGGCGCGCTGCGGCACGGCGGCTTTATCCCCTGGGACGACGACGTGGACGTGTTCATGCCGCGGGAGGACTACGAAAAACTCGGCAGAATCTGGAACGAAGCGGCGGACACATCGCGCTATTCCTACCAGCGTTCCAGCGAAACCGTCAACACGCGCAATCTGTTCGCGACGGTGCATGACAACAGCACGACCTTTATCAAGACATACCAGGCGGATATGGACATCAACCACGGCCTTTCGATCGACATCCTCCCGCTCGACGGCTGTCCCGCCTCCGGCCTGAAACGGAAAATGCAGAAGCTTTGGGCGCTGACCTATTCGCTGTTTCTCATCCAGAAGCCGCCGACCAACCACGGAAAGGCCGTGCAGTGGCTCGGGAAAATCCTGCTGGGGCTCGTGCCCTCAAAACGGCTGCGGTATAAAATATGGAGCGCGGCCGAGCGCAGGATGACGAAGTACCCGATTTCGCAGTGCGAATACATTACCGAACTCTGCTCCGGCCCGCACTACATGCAGAACCGCTATCCGGCGGACTGCTTTGCCGCCGCGGTATACAGGGAGTTCGAGGGGCACATGCTTCCCCCTGCCCCAGGGATACGACACATACCTGAAAATCGCGTTCGGGGACTATATGACGCCCCCGCCGCCCGAAAAGCAGGCGGCGCACCACGACGTCTCCTTTGTCGATTTGGACCACAGTTACCTGGATTATAAACATATACGCTATGCCTGCGACCGGGACAGGAAGAGATAAATATGATTTTTGGCGCGATCCTCGCCGGCGGGACCGGCTCACGAATGAACATATCCGAAATGCCGAAACAGTTCCTGCCGCTGGGCGGCAAGCCCATCATCATCCACACACTGGAGAAGTTCTGATCTGCGGCAGGTTCGACGCGGTCTACATCGGCGTGCACCCCAACTGGGTGCTGCATATGGAGGACCTGCTCGGCCGCTATATCACGCAGCGGGAGCGCGTGCACGTCACCGCGGGCGGCGGCGACCGCAACGAGACGATACAAAACATCATCGGCGCGATCGAAACCGACTTCGGCGAGGACGACGGGCACATCATCGTGACGCACGACTCGGTGCGTCCGTTTGTCACGCTGCGCATCATTGAGGAAAACATAGACGCGGCGCTCGAGTGCGGCGCGTGCGACACCGTCGTCCCGGCGGTGGACACCATCGTCGAGTCGCAGGACGGCGAGATGATCACCTCCATTCCGCGGCGCGACTACATGTACCAGGGCCAGACGCCGCAGAGCTTCAACATGAGCCTGCTCAAGCGCCTCTACAACGACCTGCGCGACGATGAAAAGCAGATCCTGACCGACGCGTGCAAAATCTGCGTCGTGCGCGGCGTGCCGGTCCGCCTCGTGGCCGGCGAGCCGACCAACCTGAAAATCACCATGGTGGGCGACTACAAAATCGCCCAGAGCATGGTTGGAGGGACCGGCATTGATTAACTATGTCTATCAGCTCGTCAGTCCCAAGGTCCTCTCCATCAAGTACGAGGACGTCGCGCTTGAGGACCGGGTGATCGTGCGCCCGAAATGCATGGGCGTCTCGTCATGCCGACCAGCGCTACTACCAGGGGCTTCGGGAGCTGAGCAAGCTGCAGGAAAAAACTGCCCATGGCGCTGATCCATGAAGCCTGCGGCGAAGTCGTGCACGACCCGACTGGCACGTTTGCGCGCGGGGACAGGGTGGTGCTCATCCCCAACATACCGGGGAACGGCCCCGATTTTATCTATGAAAACTACGCGGAGGGCTCACGTTTCCTCTCCAGCGGCTACGACGGATTCATGCGCGAATTTGTCGACCTGCCGCCGACCGCGTGGTCGCCTGCGGCGGCATCCCCGAGCAGGCGGCCGCCATTACGGAATTTGTGAGCGTCGCCTGCCACGCGCTGGGCGGTTTGGGCGCGCCGCGCACACAGCGCCGCAGAATCGGCGTCTGGGGCGACGGCAGCCTTTCCTATGTCGTGTGCTGCGCGATGAAAAGCTCTTTCCGATGCTGAAATCGCCGTCGTGGGCATGGACCCGCGCAAGCTGTCCCCAGTTCACCTTTGTCCATGAGACCCATTACGTCAACTCCATCCCCTCCGGCTTCCGGGTCGACCACGCCTTTGAGTGCTGCGGCGGCGAGGGAGCGGCAACGCGATTGACGATATTATACGCTATATCCGGCCGCAGGGCACGGTGATGCTGATGGGCGTATCGGAGAACAAAGTCGCCGTCAACACGCGCAACGTACTGGAAAAAGGGCTCACCATGATCGGCTGCAGCCGCTCCGGCCGTGCGGATTTTGAGCGCGCTGTCGGGCTCATGCTGGACGCTACGTTCCACAACCGCCTGTCCGCCATTATTTATGAGGACCTTCCCGTTTCGGGGATCGCCGATATCGGCCGCGTTATGGCGACCGACCTTACCACCCGTTCAAAACCGTGTTCCGCTGGAACGTTTAAGCAGTTTCGGCGGCCAGTATTTCCGCCGCCCGCAAGGACGGCATCCGCTTCGTCTGTGCGCGTCCCGTGTCCGCCCGGCGGTGCTTCGGCGGAAGATGGTTTCTGTCACGGTGCGGCGCCCGGCGTTGTACTATCAAACTTAGAAAGGCTGGATACGCTCCATGATCTCTTTTTTCGCAGGATTTCGGTACGGCTGAATCAGCTGTGCAGCAAAGAACGGATGGATCAGATACATCTGGGGTATATCATCTCCTTTGTCGTTTTCGTAACACTGCACAAATTGATTCCATACTGCGTATACGTCCCCAAATGGTGGATTCCTTTTTATACAGCACGTTCGCGATCTGCGGCGCTTTGCTGGTCGCATATGACTTCCTGACCGGGCGCATTCGCTCACATCCCGCATCACGCTTTGTATGCTGGCCTTTCTGCTCGTTTGCTGCGCGTCCACCCTGTACAACTTCCAGTTCGGCGTCGTATCAAATATAAAAACGATTGTCTGGACTGCAATACACCTGTTCATCCTTTTCGCTTCCAGCCGGGGAAGTCCCAAAAACAGGTATTTCATGAAATGACGCTGGTTTTACCCCATTCACCGTGATCTGGCTGGTCGGTATTGTGTCGTCGCTGGTCCTGTTCATCACGCAGACCGGGGGCTATGTTACGCTGGCGGACTGGTCGGTTACTGAATACGGATTTATGCAGGAGCGCCTGTTCGGCGCATTTACAGACCCGAACGTTGCCGGCGTTCTGTCCCTGGTAAGCATCGGCATCAGCGTATCCTGCATGTACGGCAAGCGCGGCCGGCTCAGAAAAGCCTATCATATTCTAAACATCTTCTGCTGCGTGCTCTACGCCATTCTCGCGGGTTCCCGCACTACGCAGCTCGCCGGAACGATCGCCTTGTGTATCGTGTTGACCCTGTACTTTTTCCAGCGGATGGACCGCAAACAGCAAAAAGGGTCTTATAAAGCGCATCCTATGCGTGGCATGCAACGCAGTGATCTCGGCCGCTCTTTTGTTCAGCAACAACTATATCCACCGGGCGCTTGCATACATGCCCTCCGTTTACAGTGAAATGACAAGCAAAGAGCGAGATACATAAACCGCTCAGACCGGTAAAAATAGATCGGGAAGACGTAGGGGAGGATCGCGACTTTTCCAACCAACGCTTTGCCATTTGGTCGGACGCACTGACGCTTTTCAGTAAATCTCCGATCCTCGGCACGTCGCCGCGCAACCATCTGGCCTATGCGGAAAAGTATTCCCCGCCGGCGTCCTAAACCAAAAAGCAGTATTCGATCCACAATGGCTACCTGGCCGTGCTGGTTACAACGGGCGTCGTAGGCGCCGCGGTATTTCTTCTGCTTATCTTCTACTGCTTGCAGACATTGTATCGCAGCTTCTTTGCCAAAAAGCTCCAAAACGGAAAACTCCAGATATCTCCCCTTTTGTTTATCGCAATTCTGCTCGCCACCAGCGCTTTTCCCATGATGGGTATTTTCTTCGGCAACTCCATTTCTGAAGTGGCGTTCTGGCTGGTGATGGGGTATCTCTTTACCATAGTCCCCGGTCAGTTTGACGAGCCTCCGCTCTTTTTAAAAAAGCGGCTGCGCTCCAGTGAAAACAAATAGACAAGATTGGGTAACCTTTCCCCCGTGTTCCTTTTACTGCAGCGCTGCTGCAGTCCACCCAATCGAAGGCGCGATTGCCTGTTACGAAGTACCGACGCCGCGTTTCATCACTGAACGCGGCGCTCGTTTCTCATTACTGAAGCGGAGGCTGCCCTGTATGCGAACCAAGCAATCTGTCATCAATATTATCGTTAGCTGCACATCCTACCTGATCCTGATGCTGTGCACTTTCATCACCCGCGGCGTTTTTTCCCGGGTCCTGGGCCTCGATTACGCGGGCGTGGAAAGCACATTCCTCAACCTTGTCTCCATGCTGGCGATCGTCGAACTGGGCCTTGGCACCGGCATCATTACAAACTGTACAAACCCATTGCCGACGGCGACAACCGGAAAATCGGCATGCTGCTGCGGTTCTACAAGCAGTCCTACCTGCTCATCGCAGCCATTGTGTTCGCCCTGGGCGTCGTCGCCGCGTTTATCGCCCCGCAGCTTGTGCATGACGAGCAGTTTCCGAAAGCGGAACTGGCCGTCTATTTCATGTTTACGTACTGGATGCTCGCCTCCTACCTGTACGCGCACAAACGGGCCATGCTCACCGCCGACCAGCGCAATTTTCTCAACAGCTTTGCGCATATGATCGCCCAGGTGACGGCCTGTATCCTGCAGGTGGCCGTTCTGCTGCTTTTCCAGTCCATGTTCCTGTATCTTGTCGTCAAGGTGGCGGGCAGGCTGCTGGAAAACCTGATCATTTCACGCGCCTATCAAAAGCGCTATCCGCACATCAGTACCGGCGCGCCGACCGGCTGGAACCGACGGAAAAAAAGGACCTGTTCTCCAATATCAAAGCGCTGCTTATGCATCGAATCGCAAGCTTCAGCCTGCAGTCCACTTCCAGCGTTATTATCATGTATTTCCAGAACAGCGTGTCCGCGGGCATCTACGGCAACTACACCTTGATTACCAATGCGCTCATCAACCTTTCCAATCAGCTCTATAACGGCATTATCGCGAGCTTCGGGAACCTGATCGCAACCGAATCCAAGGACAAACCCAGCGCAATTTCAATGCGCTCTATCTGCTCAACTACCTGATTTTTTCGTTTTTCTCCATCAGCCTGTTTAACCTCTCCCGCCCGTTCATGGAGCTGTGGATCGGCAAGGACGCCGTGTTTTCCAACTGGGTTGTACTGCTAATCACGGTATATCTGTACCTGATGGGCATGCGCCAGTCGGTATTCATGGCGCGTTCCAGCGCCGGCCTGTACCGGCAGGACCGCTGGTTCGCCATCGGCGAGGCGGTGATCAATCTGGTGCTGTCGCTGATTTTTATCCAGTTCTGGGGTGTTATCGGCATTGTGGCCGCCAACATCATCAGCCTGCTCGCCGTCCCCTTCTGGACGCAGCCCCGCATCGTATACCGCCATGTGCTGAACGCCCGCTGCGCCGCTACTACCTGCAGTACGCCGTCTATGCGGGCGTCACGATGGTTTCCGGCGCAATTACCTGCCTTATCTGCTCCCTGCTTCCCGTGACGGGCGCGCTGGCGCGGCTGATCAGCTATCTTGTCGTCTGCCTGATCGTTCCCAACGGGATCAGCCTGCTGGTCTTTCGGAAAACCGACGCTTTCCAGTACCTGCTGGAAGCTGCGAAACGTTTCCTCGCCGGCCTGCGCGCGTCCCGCTCGGCAAAGCGCGGCGCATAAGCGCCGCAGGACGGCAGACGCTGCGGCGATCCAGTATGCCGGGCGGGAACATACCGCCCGCAACGGCGGATTGCAGCCGGGCCGCCGCGCCCTGCCAGCGCCGCCGCTTAAGCACGGCAGGGAACCGCCACCGGCCTCCGCCGGGGATATACTGCAAAAACGGCCGCTTGCCGGACAGGCAAACGGCCGTTTCAAAGAAAGAGGCCGCCCATAAGGGCGGCCTCTTTGCACGGCGCTTGCTGCAGCCGGATATTGCTCCGGAAATACAAAGGCCGCGTATATCTTCTGCCGCATACCGCACGCCGTTTCTCCGGCCGGTCCAGGCGAGCGGAATCTTTCCGGCCGGTCAGTCAATATACGAAACCATATTGAACAGCAGCCTGTCGGCAGCCGGGGTCCCGATCGATTCCATAATAGAGAGCGCATTTACGGTGATATAACCCTCGCCGTGGCTGTACGTGCCAAGCTGTACGCCGCCGCGCAGGTCGATGCCGGACCCGCCGTCGAACCCGATAAAGAAGTTGGTAAGCGCGGGGTCGTCCGGCGGCGTAATGTTGGCGATGTAGTATTTCGACATAACGGACTCAAAATACTCCGGGTCCATAATACCGTCGGCCTTCAGCCCTTCCGTAAGCCTGTTCTCGTAGACGAGGCTGTCGAAATGATACAGCCAGTTGTCCATCTCCTTGTGGCTGCCGGTCTGCTCAATCGGCAGGTTGAGCGAACCCCAGTAGCCGAACGCCGTCCTGGAAAGGCCGATGATGTGCGAACCGCGCTCCGCGCTTGCAAAGAGCTTCTCCAGCACCTCTTCGCTCGTGCTGCCCCGCCGAGCAGAACCGTGCTGCCATCGGGCAGGCTGTCGGGGTCCAGCTCTATGAGGTTTGCGCCGTGCGCCTCCAGCAGTTCCAGCGTGGAGGGCGGCAGGCCGCGGTAGTATATGTCCTTTTCAATGCTTGGAAAATCCGCCTTATTCGTCACATAGAACGTGCGCTCGCCGCAGGTGGGGTGCGCGCCCTGCAGCATTGTGGCGCTCACGGTGTATTCGCCGCCCGGCAGGTTCAGTTCCAGGCTCTCGTCCAGCACGGGGATGACATACGAGCTGTTCCCGTCCGCATCGAACTCGGGCCGGATTGTCACCTGCTTATCCCACACGGTGCCCTGTGCGCCGCGGATGCGGATCCGCGCGGGGTAGTCCTGATCCCGGAGCACGCCGATATCGGACAGATCGACTGTGAACTGGATCGGTTCGTCCGCATAGATATGCGCCTTTTCAAAATTAATGCACCAGCGCAGGTCCTCCCAGCCGTCGGACAGCGCGTCCGTCATGCCCTTTTTATAGTTGGCCCAGCCTTCGATCACGCCCTCGCCGCGGTAGGTGATATCCGTCGCCATCGTCATGCTGTAGCCATTGATGAGCGGATTGCTGCGCACCATATCCAGCAGCAGGGCGCGCTGCCTTGCCGAAACCTCCTGCGAAGCCTGGATCATCTCCTCGGGAGAGCCGAATACGCGGTCCATCTTGTACGCGTCGAACATGACGAGAAGGTCGTTGTACTGATTGGTCAGATATGTATGCTCATACAGGTTGAGCGGCAGGCCGTTCTGCTCATAGAGCAGATACTCGCTGATGATGTTCGCCTGCGAGCCCGCGCCCGCTTCGGAGAGGAAGGTGGCGCGCTTGCCGCCCAGGGACTGAATACATCGCGCACCGCCGCGTTGTACGGCATGCGCGGGTAGTAGTGCACGTCGCCCATGTAGGGAAGCAGCGCGTCCGCAGACTGTGCGGCGGGCGGCTCCTCCACCTGGACCGACGGGTCCTCGTCTCCCATGTACGCATCCCATTCCAGGCTGCCGGGATTGGACCCCGACCCGATGTTCTGCATTCCGTCCCAGCGCCCGCTGCTCAGCTCGACATACAGGCCCGGCGCAAGGGGCGCGGACGTTCTGCAGCGCGTCCACCGCCGCCTGGAAGCGGACTTCCGTCGCGCCGGTGCACAGCGTTTCGTTGAGCATGCCGAACACGGCGAGGCTCGGGTGGTTGCGGTCGCGTTCAACAATGACTTCGACGTCCCGCTTGAAGTACTCTTCCGTCTTTTCATGGTCCTTCTGCTGCCAGCTCATGTGGCTTTCCTCGTACACCATCAGCCCGATCCGGTCGCAGTAGTCCAGTTGCTGCGGCAGGGCGGGACCGCTGAGAAAGCGGACCATGTTATAGCCGCTGGCCTTGAGGTAGCGCAGCTCCTTGTACATCAGCTCCAGATTGCTCGGCGCGTCGAGCGCGCCGGGGAAATAGGGGCATGTGTGCGCACACTTGACGAACAGGCGTTCGCCGTTGAGCCGGAAATACCCGCCGTCGTCCACCTCAAAGGTCTTGAACCCGGTTGTAACGGACGCGCTGTCCGCATACCTGGAGCCGCCCGCCTTGGTCACAACCTCCACCTGATACAGATAGGGGTTGTCAATGTCCCAATAGGTGAAATTGTCCACTTCCAGCTCAAAGCTGTGCGTCGACTCGCCCTTGGGCGCCTTGACTTTACAAGCGCGCTGTCGAGCGTAACGCTCCCGGCCGTCGGCGAGACGCTCGCCGCAATGGTAACGGACGCGGAACGGTTTGTGGGATTGTGCAGCGTCACATCGATGTTCAGCCGGCCGCTCTCACAGTCCGGATTGACGAATGCATTCTCAATCATAACATCGGGCTTGAGCGTGATATAGACAGGCTGCTGCATCTTCTGGAACTGGCCCGCCCAGGTCGGCAACTGGTCGCTCGTCAGGCCGTTGAACTCGTCCGCCCCGACCGGGCTGTACATGCGGACCGCCAGCAGGTTCTCCTCACCCGCCTTCATCTGCTCTGTGATGTCAAACCTGAACTTTGCATGGTCGCCCTCATGGTCGCCCAGGTACTCGCCGTTGAGCCACACTTTGGAATAGTAGGTCGTTCCCTCAAACTCCGCGTATACGCGCTGGCCCCTGGCCGCGTCCAGGTCGGGCGTAAACCTGTTCTCGTACCAGATCACGCTCTGCCTGCCGAGCGCGGAGGTTTCGCCCGGCACTTTTGTCTCCACTCCCTCGTCCGGGAAACCGTTGTACCAGGCCTGCTCCTCCCCTACCTGTTCTTCGTCGGCATGGATGCGCCAGCCATAGTCAGGCAGAGCGCCTGCGCGCCGTCCTTGTCGGCAAGCAGCACATCCTGCCCGCCGGCGCAGCCGGCAACCGGAAGCAGGGCAAGGCAGCACAGCGCAGCCAGGATTCTTCGCAATGCCATTCTCTTCATCGTTCGCCTCCTGTATATTTTTCTGCGCAGGCCGCTTTTCAGCGGAGCCGAACGCGTTTTGTTCGCTCCGCCGCGCTCCCGGAATACGGACCCGGCAAACGGCCGACGGCCAAGAATGCCGGCGCGGGGCAGGCGGCCTGCGCAGAACCGGTTTTGCTGCAGGGATCACCGGATAACCCATTTTATGATATCAGCTTGCGGCGCAGAACCGTACGGCTACGCCCGTATCATCTTTATTCCCGCACGCGGCGATATTGCAGAGCAGCCTGTCGGCGGCAGGATTGCCGACCGCCTCGAGAATGCGCAGGGTATTGACCGTAACCAGCCCGTCGCCGCAGCGGTATGTGCCGAGCTGCAGGCCGCTCCACAGGTCGTTGCCGGGGCCGCCGTCAAACCCGATGTAGAAGTTTGCCACAGTCGGCTCGTCGGGCGGCGTGATCTTCTCGATGTAGTATTTGGACATCACGCACTCGTAGTACTCGGGATCGAGTATGGCGTTCTGCATCAGCCCCTCGGTGAAGGCGTTGCCGTAGACGAGGCTGTCATAGTGGTAGAGCCAGTTGTCCATCTCCTTGTACTCTCCGGGCCTGTCAAGCGGCAGTCCGGGCGCATCCGCGCCGAAGGCGGTGCGCGCAAGGCCCACGATGTGCGAACCGCGCCGCGCGCTGGCAAGGACGCTGCCGAGCGCCTGCGCGCCGAGCGTTTCACCCACAAGAACGGTGGCGCCGTCCGGGATATTTTCGGGGTCAAGCGTCCGTACCGCGGCCCCCTGCTCCTCCAGCAGACGCACGGCGTCCGCCGCCAGGCCCGCCTGATAGAGCTCCGCGCCGCGCAGGTCGGGCAGGTCCGCCCGGTCAGTCACATAAAACGTGCGCTCGCCGCAGGTGGGATGCGCGCCTCCGGTCATGGCCGCGCTGACCGTGTAGCGGCCGGCGGGCAGACGCAGCGAGAGCGTCTCGTCGAGCACGGGGATCACATAGGCGCTCTCGCCGTTCTCGTCAAATACGGGGCGGATTACGACGTCTTTGCGCCAGACGGTGCCCTGCGCGCCGCGGATGCGGACTGTCGCGGGGTAGTCGCGGTCCCGGAGCACGCCGATGTTCGACAGGTCCAGAATAAAGCGCAGCGGCTCGTGGGAATAGATGTGCGGCCGGTCGAAATTGATGCACCAGCGCAGATCCTCCCAGCCGTCGGACAGCGCGTCGGTCATATCCTTTTTTGTAGTTGGCCCAGCCCTCAATGGAGCCCTCGCCGCGGTAGGTGATATCGGTCGCCATGGTCAGGCTGTAGCCGCAGATTTTCGGATTGCTGCGGATCATATCCATCATCAGAGCGCGCTGGCGTGCGGACAGACTGCGTCGCCTCGATCAGCGCTTCGGGCGAACTGAATACGCGGTCCATCTTATACGCCTCAAACAGCGCGTGCAGGTCGTCAAACTGCCGGCGCAGATAGTAGTGCTCATGCAGGTTCAGGGGCAGATCGTTCTGCTCATAGAGCAGATATTCGCTCACAACGTTCGCCTGCGAGCCTGCGCCCGCCTCGGACAGAAACGCCGCGCGCCTGCCGCCCATGGAACGGATGGTGTCGCGCGTCTGCGCATTATAGGGCATGCGCGGATAGAAGTGCAGGTCGCCCATCTGCGGGAACAGCGCATCAATCGGCGGTTCGGCCGGCGGCGGGCCGGGGACGGCGGCGGGGTCCTCGTCGCCCTTGTAGGCGTCCCAGGTCATGCTGCCCGGATTCGAGCCGGACGCGATGTTCTGCGCGCAGTCCCAGCGCCCGCTGCTCAGCTCGACATACAGGTCCGGCGCAAGGGCGCGTACATTTTGCAGAGTTTTGACGGCGGCGCCAAAATGCTTTGACCGTCTTGTTGTTGTTAAACGTCTCGTTGAGCATGCCGAAAATGGCAAGGCAGGGGGTGGTTCCGGTCGCGCCGGACCACGGCCTCCGCCTCGCGCGCGAACAGCTCGTGCGTACGGTCGCTGTCATGCCGCAGCCAGGCCATATTGCTCTCCTCGTACACCAGCAGGCCGATTCTGTCGCAGTAGGCGAGCTGCTGCGGATGGGCGGGATTTGTCAGAAAACGCACCATATTGAAACCGCAGGCCTTGAGGGTAGCGCAGCTCCTTGTAAAAGAGCTGCAGATTGTTCGGCGCGCCGAGTCCGCCCGGGAAAAAGGGGCATGTGTGCGCACACTTCACGAAAAACGTTTTTTATTGAGGCGGAAAAACCGGCCTCATCCGATTCAAAAAATTTTGAACCCTGTGTCGACGGATTCAGTGTCCGTGAATACGGAATCGGCCGCCCTGGCGGAAACATTCACCTGGTAGAGATAGGGGTTGTCAATGTCCCAATAGGTGAAATGCGCTACCGTGAGCTCCATGCGGTGGGTGGAACGCCCGGCGGGAGCGCATACCGTTGTCTGCGCGCTGTCGAGCGTGATGCGCTTGAGCGTCGGCGAAACGCAGGCGGAAAGCTCGACCTGCGTGTCCGCGGCCGCATTGTCCAGCGTAAGCTCAATGGAAAGCCTGCCGCTTTCGCAGTCGGGCCGGACAAACACGTCCGCTACCGTAACCATCGGCTTGAGCGAGATGTACACCGGCTGCGCAAGCCGCTGCGCGCCGCCGAGCGGGTACTGCCTGCCCGGTCAGCCCGTCGAACACCTCGTCCGAACCGGGGCTGAGCATCCGGATTGCAAGCAGGTTTTCCCCCTGCCGCAGCGCGTCCGTCACATCCAGTCTGCACTTTGATGTTGCCGGTGTGATCGCCGAGATAAACGCCGTTGAGCCACACTTTCAGTGTAGTAGGTCGTCCCTCCAGCTCCATCACAATCCGCTGGCCCGGAGCGGGGCAAAGCCCCGCCTCGAACCTGTTTTCATACCAAATCACCGAATGCCTGCCGAGCGCCGTGCTCTCGCCCGGCACGGGGGCGGGCAGCCCGCCGCGGGGAAGCCGTTGTACCAGCCCTGCGCCTCGCCGGTCTGCGTCTCGTCGGCATGGATGCGCCAGCCGTAATCGAGGCAGATGGACGATGCCTGTTTCACTGTCTCCATAAAAACCTCCGTAATGGTTGTATTCTATTTTTTCACAATCCGAATCCGCCGGTGCGGCGTCTTCGGCCGTAAACGCGTCCGCCTGTGAATCCGTCTGTTCCGCAGCGTTCAGCGCAACCGGAACCGGCGCCTCTGCGGCTTTTGCCGCGGCGCCTGAACAGGCGGCGCATCGTGCCGCTGACGCTGCGCACCCGCTTGCTCTCGACCTGCTCATCCGTCTTGTACAAGCTGTAAACGACCGCGCTGAGCGCCATGACGCCCGCGCAGGCGAAGAAGTACCAGCGCCCCACGCCGACGCTGCTGTCCGGCATGACGAGGCCGGTAATCAGGTTGCCGCCGACCTGCGCGATGGAGAACATCATCCACATGGTGGACTGTACCGTCGCCTTGCCCTCAGGCGGCGCGAGCTCGTTGATGTACATCATCACCCAGGTGAACGAGCCGATATTGCCTATGCCGGAAAGGATAGACACGAACAGAAGCGCCATGATATTGGTGGTCAGCCCCGTGATCGCAAAGCGGAGCACGGACAGCATGATAAACAGGATAATCGCGGTTTTAAACGAAATGCGCTTTGTGATCTTGTTGATAAAGGGCAGCACCAGACATTCGCCCAGAACGCGCAGCGCCATGGAGTAGCCGTAAATCCCGTCGCCCGCGCCGAGGTTGATGGAGATATAGACCGGGAACACGATATCGAACGACGAATAGACGAACTGCAGCACGAGATAGGTGAGCAGCGGCACCATCACGATTTTCTGCATAAAGAACTTGGCCGAGTTGAACTTCATGCCCTTGACGCGCTTGCTCTCCGTCTTTTCCACCTGGAACAGGAACAGGATGCAGAACACGCCTACGCCGATGACGATGATGAACATAAACGACGGATTGATGCCGGACAGCGTTCCCGTCAGGGATACGGACAGGATATAGCCGAGCGTGGTCATGATCCGGACATTGCCGTAGCTGGAGAGCTGCCCGCGCGCGACCATATCCATGGAGATCGTGTCCATCAGCGGATAGATCGCGGAGTAGAAAAAAAGTAGTAGCCGACAATCGCCGTCAGCATGATATAGAAATTGGTCGCAAACAAAAAATGACCGACGATCCGACCGTCCCGAACATGAGGATCATCAACACGGAGTTGACGGAGCGCGACCGGTCGGCGACCCGCCCCCAGATGAACTGCCCGACGATCATTGCAACAGGCCGAAACGCCATAAGCACGCCGAGCTCTGCGGCTGTCATACCCATTCTGGTGACAAAAGTCGGCAAAAACGCCATGGGTGCGTTTAAGCCGAACGCCGTCAGAAAACAGTAGAAAAACATCGGCAGAACTGAATTCCGATACCGACCGTACACTTTTTTTTAAATTTTCCAAAAGCCTTCCTCTCCTATGATTCTAATAATACAAAGATTATAGCATGTGAAAAACCGAATGTAAATAAGAAAACCAGCCCAATCCCCGCATATTTTTTTTCCCGCATGGCCGATAACGCGGGTTAAATTGAAAATTCCGGGATAAATTCTTGACAGAACGGAATGGTATATGTATAATATTATTTGCAAGTTTAGAGGTGTCGCCATGAGGCTGGATATCAGTCGGGTCTTGACCCATGACAACTACACGCTGGAGTTCGACTGCAGCGAGGATTTTTCCGCAAGGGAAACCGCGGACGGAAGCCGCCCCTTTGCAGCGGTCCGCGTATACGGCACCGTGCGTATGCGCTATGACGGCGTCCGCCTCCAGGCAACCATAGAAGCGCCCTGCACCGCTCCCCTGCTCCCGCTGTCTGGAACCCGTCCGGTTCCTTCTGGAAGAGGTTCTCACAGCCTATGTGGCCGAAAGCGGCGAAGCGCCCGACGACGACGGCGACAAGCTCGTACTTCCCCTGAAAAACGGGCGCTATGTGGAGCTGAGCGAACCGGTGTACGACGCGCTGCTGTTCGCCTATCCGAGCAAGGTGCTCTGCAGCGACGACTGCAAGGGCCTGTGCCCCGGCTGCGGCTGCAACCTCAATACCGAGCAGTGTTCCTGTGTGTCAGGCGGGTAGGCAAATCCCTTTCCGCTTTTTGTATACTATTATTTCCCATGAGGAGGTGTCATAGATGCCACAAAAAAGAAAGACGTCCAAAGCCCGGAGAGATCTGCGTCGCTCCAGCGTTTGAAACTGGAAGCGCCGGCGCTCACCAAGTGCGGCCAGTGCGGCGAATTGATTCTGGCTCACAGAGTCTGTGACAGTTGCGGTTACTACAACGGTAAACAAGTACTGAAAAAACAAGACGCGTAAAAAAAGCACGAGAGGGCGACTGTTGTTTCCTTCTCTCTTTTTTTTAGTGCATACGGAGGCCACCATGGCGAAACCGATTGTGGCGATCGTTGGCCGGCCGAACGGGGAAAGTCCACCCTGTTCAATAAGCTGGCCGGACATCGCATCTCCATTGTTGACGATCTGCCCGGCGTAACGCGCGACAGACTGTACGCCGACTGCAGTTGGCTGGACCATGAATTTACTCCTGATCGACACCGGCGGGCTGGAGCCTGATTCCGGTGATATTATTCTGTCCAAAATTAAGGAGCAGGCCGACGTCGCCATCGACAATGCGGACGTCATCCTGTTCGTAACCGACATTACTGCGGGCCTGACGGCAACCGACATGCAGATTGCCGACATCCTGCGCCGCAGCGGCAAGCCGGTGCTTGTGTGCGTCAACAAGTGCGACCGCGTAGGCGACGTGCCGCCCGAGTTCTACGAGAGTTTTACAATCTGGGCCTGGGCGACGGCCTCTTCCCCCGTCTCCTCCGTGCACGGCCACGGCACAGGCGACCTGCTCGACGCGGCCTGCGCCCTGTTCCCTGCCCGGGACGGCAAAGAACAGGACGAGCAGATCATCAAGGTTGCCATCGTCGGCAAGCCGAACGTGGGGAAAAGCTCCCTGCTCAACCGGATTCTCGGCGTGGAGCGTTCCATCGTCTCGGACATGGCGGGCACCACCCGCGACGCGATCGACGCATTCTATGAGAACGAGTCGGGAAAATACCTGCTCATCGACACAGCCGGCGTCCGGCGCAAAAGCCGGGTCGAGGAATCCGTGGAACGCCACAGCGTCCTGCGCGCCTTTATGGCCGTGGAGCGGGCCGACGTCGTGCTGATCCTGATCGACGCGCGCGACGGCGTGACGGAGCAAGGACACCAAAATCGCCGGCTATGCCGACGACAAGGGGTAAAGCCTGCGTCATCGTCGCGAACAAGTGGGATATTACCGAAAAGGACCACCGGACCATGGACGTCTCCCGCAAAGAGATCCGCCAGAAGCTCGGCTTTATGGACTACGCGCCGATTCTGTTTATCTCGGCAAAGACGGGCCAGCGGGTCGATAAACTGTTCCCCCTGATCCGGCAGGTATACGAGAAAACAATATGCGGATTACCACGGGCACGCTCAACGCCATGCTGGCAGACGCCGTGGCGCGCGTGCAGCCGCCGTCCGACAAGGGGCCGCCGCCTGCGCCTGTTCTACATCACCCAGTCCGCCGTACAACCGCCCACCTTTGTCACCTTTGTCAACGACGCGGAACTGTTTCACTTCTCCTACCGAAGATATTTGGAAAACTGCATCCGGGGAGACTTTCGGCTTGGATGGGACGCCCATCCGATGATCGTGCGCGAACGCGACGAGAAAAAGGAGGCCGTTAGGCAATGCATATATGGAGATATGTACTCACTGCCGTAGTGGCTTATTTTATCGGGAATCTCAATTTTTCCATCATCTTCTCCAAAATCGTATTCAATAAGGATATCCGCAACTACGGCAGCGGCAACGCCGGCACCACCAATACGTTCCGCACCTTCGGCCCCCCTGCTGGGGACGATCGTCATGCTTTCTGTGACATCGGCAAAGGCGCGCTCGCCGTATACCTTGGCAAGACCGTTATGTTCGGCTATACCGAACGCCTTGCCGCCGTGCTCGCCGCGCTGTTCGTTGCGATCGGGCATGTATATCCCGTCATATTCCGCTTCCGCGGCGGCAAGGGCGTGGCCGCCATCGGCGGCGCGCTGCTGATGCTGGACTACCGCATGTTCTGCATGATGCTGCCCGTATTTCTCGCCGTACTGCTTGCGAGCGGCTACATGTCCGCAGCGTCTCTTTCCGTTGTGATTACCTGTCCCCTGTCCGCGTTTATTATCAGCCATTTTATGGACGGAACTCCAAAATGTACACCACCATGTACGTCATCACCGCATCCGTGTTCGGGCTGTTCATCCTGTTCACGCACCGGTCCAACCTCATGCGGCTGATAAAGGGTGAAGAACGCAAACTGCTCTGGAACAAAAAAGGCGCGAAAGAGGAGGACAAGACCAATGGCTGACATTGCGATTCTCGGCAGCGGCGGCTGGGGCATGGCCATGGCGGTCAACCAGCTTCAAAACGGGCATACGCTTACCCTCTGGTCCCCATACGAAGAGGAGATTGAAGGCCTGCGCAAGGCGCGCGGCAACGCGCGGCTGCTCCCCGGCGTCGTCCTCCCGGAGCAGATCGGGCTGACGACGGATCTGTCCTGCGCCGCAAAGCGGATATCTGCGTCATCGCAGTCCCCTCCGGCGCAGTGCGCAGCGTAGCCGCCGCCCTGCGCGGCGTCGTCTCCGCCCCTCTCGTCGTCAGCCTTGCAAAAGGCATTGAAAACGGCTCGTTTATGCGCATGTCGGAGGTGATCCTGTCCGAACTGCCCGGTGCGCGGGTCACCGTGCTGTCCGGCCCCTCCCACGCCGAGGAGGTTGCGCGCGCATTCCCACCCTCTGCGTCGTCGCCTCGCAGAAACTGGAGGACGCGTGCCATATCCAGGACGAGATGATGAACCCCACCCTGCGCCTGTACACCTCGACCGACCTTGCCGGCGTGGAGCTCGGCGGCGCGATTAAGAATGTCATGGCGCTGGCCGTCGGCATGCTCGACGGCATGGGCATGGGCGACAACACCAAGGCCGCCCTCATGACCCGCGGCATTACCGAGATGATGCGCCTCGGCGTGGCCTTCGGCGGCCAGCCGGAAACTTTTTACCGGGCTTACCGGCATCGGCGACCTGATTGTGACATGTATCAGCCAGCATTCCCGCAACAAACGGGCGGGCGTGCTCATAGGCTCCGGCATGACGCCGGAGGATGCGGTCGCCCAGGTGGGGACGGTGGAGGCTACACCACGACAAAAGCAGTTTACGCCGTCGCCAAAGAGCTCGGGATTGAAATGCCCATTGTAGAGGCCATCCACGGCGTGCTGTATGAGGGAGAGCAGGCGATGCAGACGCTCGACCGGCTCATGCGCCGCAATAAAAACACGAGAACGAACAGGAATGGTTTAAGGGAAAACAGACCTGTAATCAAACTGGGAAAACAGGGCTGCAGCGCTTGCTGCAGCCTTTTTATACGCCGGTTTCTCCATGCGACTGTCTCCCCGCTCGCCCATGCGCCCACCTGCCCGCTCGCCCACCTGCCCATACGCCCGCATACCCGCATACCCGCATACCCGCATACCGCGCACCCGCATACCCGCATACCGCGCGCCCGCGCTCCTTCCCCCCTGCGGGCGGACAAACCGTCTCCCGCCAATGTCGGCAATCGGTCAGTCCCAGGCCGGGCCGCAGGCGCTTCCCGGTACGCCGCCCGCGCCGCCGCTTTTTTGCTCCGCAATTTTGTTCACCGCCGCCTCAGCGCGCACCGGCGCTGTCCGCTTTCCGCCTTTCCCATTTTGCCGGCGCCGCCAAAATTGCGCGGCGGCGCTTTTGTCCAGGCGAACGCCCTGCCCGTGAACCGGAGCAGGAACATATTCTCAAAAAGCACGGGTGCGTATTCTGTGTAGAATACGCACCCGCACCGCATTATAATAGGAGAAGGCACTCTCAAGTTATGTTGCCCTTTCGGGCCCACGTTATACTGCTCATTCCGGGTTTTCCAGCGGAAGCTTGGCCCAGCCCGCGTCAATCCGGCGCTCCATCTCCTCAAACGGGAGCAGGCCGCTCAGCGCGTCATAGGCCGTCACGCAGCAGGCGCCCGCGGCGGTGGCCAGTTGGAGGCAGCGCTCCGGCGCATACCCGTTCAGCATCGCCGTCAAAAACGCGGCGATACTCGTATCGCCCGCGCCGGTCGCCGCTTTAAAGCTGTCCTCGGCATAGCTCAGCTCAAAAATGCGCCGGTCGCCCCAGGTGCGGAAATGCTCGCCGAGCTGCGCCATGCGTGCGGCGGGCGCGGTGTGCAGATACAGGCCCGGCCGGCCGCACTTGATGAATACGGCCTTGCCGCCCCAGGCGATCAGTTGTTCCGCCAGCGGCTTCACATCCCGCTCTGCGGAGAGGAATCTGGTCACGTCCTCCCCGCCCGCCCGGCGCAGCCATTCGGCATGCCGGTCCCGGTCGAGCATGAAACACAGCTCTTCAACGCTGGGGACAAAGAAGTCCACATACGGCATCAGCTTTTTCAAGAATGGCGCGCCAGTCGGCCTTCGCCGCATCGGAATGCGGGTCGATCGCCGCCATGTCGAGCGAGGTCATCACCCCAGCTCCTTGACCCGGCGGAACATGCGGATCAGCCCGTCGCCGCCGTTTTCGTACAGTCTGCGCATGAGCGACGCGTACCCGAAATGGAAAAGGTCCGCGCTGCGCACCTTTTCATAGTCCACATCGTCATAGCTGAACACATCGTCCGAGCCCGGGAAGTGCAGAAAAATGCGGTCGACGCCGGGAGGGGCCAGCACGATGCTGTATGTCGTGCTGCATTTATCCGTCACGATCACGCCGTCGGCGTTCCGCTCTTCTCAAGGATGTCGACGACGATGCGGCCGAACGGGTCGCGGCCCACCATGCCCATCAGCGTCACATCCAGGCCGTACTTGCGCAGGGCAAGGCCGGTATTTGCCACCGATCCGCCCGTTGCCAGCTCCACGTCGCCGACTTCGACCAGCCGGCCCGGCACGAAAATATCGCCCGCCGTCTTCCCGGTCGGCGGGAATACGGGGTTACGTCCAGACACACAAGCCCTGCCGATACTACCTTTTTCCGCATCGCTTTCTCTCCCGCTTACGCGTTCAGGGATCATCTGCGTCAGCCGTTCGCCGGGCTGCAGGCCGCAGACCTGTTCGAGCACAGCCGGCAGCCCGTCCGCGGCAATGCGCCGCTGCAGTTCGACCGCCTGTTCGTCCTCAGCGTAATCGTAATCCAGCACAGCGCGGATTCCCGCGACAATTCCGGCGGGCTCTATGCCGTGCTTGAGCGCGGTCAGGGCCGGCTCGATAAAGCGTTCGCCCTGGGACAGCTTGCGCATCGGCTGACGGCAGGGACGCACGCACGGGTCAACCATGCGCGTATCGGCAAAGCGGCGCATCATAATGCAGATATACTCGTCAAAAATTCTCCGCAGGCATGTTGTATTCGCCGCACCAGCCCTTGCCGCATTCGGTGAGCGCCTGGAACACGGTGTGAAAGATCTCGTCGTCATACGCCGCCTCATAGATATGCGCAGCCCCTTGCGGTAGCCAAGGTAGCCGAGCATGGCATGGCCGGTGAGGGTAAACATTTGGCGTTTAATAAAGGCGGTCGGATTGTCGGAAAGCTCAATGCCCCGGACTCCGGACAGATCGCCCTTAACCTTCGCGCTGTCCACCACCCATTCCTTGTGTACTGCTCCACCTTGACGGTCAGCGGATTCTCATCCTCAATGGGCATGACCATGCGGGACACTTCCGCGTCCGGGAACCCGGACATACTGCGCGCAGTAGCCGAGCTGTTCCGCGCTCAGGTGTTCCTTCACGCTCTCAAAGAGCTGCGAGGAACCGAACTCCATATTTTCACAGGCGATCACAGTCATCGGCTCGGTGCTGCCGCGCTCCATGCGGCGGACAATACCCGCCGCGATGGTCGTCGCCGTCTTCGCAAGCGCAGTCGGGCCGACCGCCGTTGTCACAAGCGAGGCTTCGCACAGTGCGGCGACCGCCTGCTCGGTGTCGGGAAGGCAGGCGCTGATATTGTCGATCACATACTCCTGTTCGCCTGCGCCCATCACGATTACCTTATACTGACGATAGCGGTTTATATCGTCCACAAGCGCCTGCGACGCGTCCACAAAGGTCAGCGCATAGCCGGCTTCGCACAGCACCTGGCCGATAAATCCGCGGCCGATCTGGCCCGCGCCGATCAGTACAGCCTTTTCGCCATGGTATCATACTCCTTCGTTTTTGATATAGACCTTGAGCGCCTCCCCGGACATGGCAAGCTGCAAACCATAGAGGATCCGGTCCAGGGGCACGGTATGCGTTACAATCATATCCGTGCGGATGTTGCCGACGGACAGGATATCGAGCGCCTTTCGGATCTGATAGGCAGTGGACGAAGCCGCGCCGTAGACGGATATCTCCTTGTAGTGGATGGTCCGGCTGTCAATGGTGATTTCGGACTTGCCGGAGGGCAGCGAGCCGAACAGGGAGAGCCGGCCGCGCAGGGCGAGCGCGTCTCAAGCGCCTGCTCCTGTACGGAGCGCACCGGCGCTGTGACGATGGTGACGTCCGCGCCCTTGCCGCCGGTCAGCTTTTTCGTCTCGGCGACGAGGTCCTCTTTGCCGTGTGGATGTAGAACTCATAGTGGAACTTTTTCGCCATCATCAGGCGGTTTTCCGAGAACTCGGCGACAATGACCCTGGCGCCCTGCATGCGCGCAAGTTCAGCCTGCAGGATACCGATCGGGCCCGCGCCGATGACGAGCACGGTCTCGCCCGGCATGATGCGCAGGAACTCCTGCCCGTTGATAACGCAGGCCAGCGGCTCGGCAAGCGCGACCTGCTCGTCTTTGAGGTTGGCGGGAGCCTTGACGAGGTTGCCCAGATTGAGCGCCGCCCTGGGGATGGCGACATACTCGGCAAAGGTGCCGGCATAGTCCCAGCTAATGGCGTGGATGTCCTCGCAGAGGTTGTAAATCCCCCTTCTGGCACATTTCGCACTTGCCGCAGAAAATAGAGGTCTGGAACGTGACGCGGTCTCCGACCTTCACGCCGTAGGCGGGGTCGTCTATTTCAACCACGGTGCCGCAGGCCTCGTGCCCGATGGTCTGGGGCGGGACGACGCGCGGGTGCCCGTTGTTGTATATTTTCGTATCCGTGCCGCAGATGAGGGAACCGTGCACCTTGACAAGCGCGCCCTCGGGGCATTTCGGAACGGGCCGCTCCTCCACGCGCATGTCCTGCGGGCCGTAAAAACACAGCAGCTTTCATTCTTCTACCCCTTTCCCCTATTCGAGGTTCGCATGGCGGGTGAACATGGTGTCGGAATCGTTGCCCTGCAGCTCCATCAGCCGCAGAATGACGGAATCCAGGAACAGCAGCAGGCTCTGCTCAAACAGCGAGCCCATAGGCTGAATGGATTTAAAGCCGGTGTCGGTCGCGACTTTCGGCGTGGGAGCCGGAATGCGCACGACGGCGTCGGCAATCTTGCCAATGGAGGAATCCGGGAAAATCGTGACGAGCGCGAGGTCCGCGCCGATCTTCTTCGCCTTCTGCGCCATGCCGACCAGGCTGCCCGTCTCCCCGAGCCGGATCCGACAAGGGCACGTCGCCCGGTTCAATATTGGGCGTGACCGTTTCATTGACGACATAGGCGTCAAAGCCCATGTGCATCAGGCGCATGGCGAACGCCTTGACCGCGAAGCCGGAACGGCCCGCGCCGGCCACGAGAATCTTGCCCGCGTGCAGTATGAGCTGGGCGAGCTTTTCTCCCTCTTCAGCCGAGACATTGGCAAGGGTGCGGTTCAACTCCGCCAGGACTTCCTTGGAATATTCCGTGGTGTTCATATTCATTTCCTCCTCAGTCGTATTGATTCATGATTTTCTTCATGGCAAGGGCGGTTGCGCGCTTGTCGGCCTGGCCGGTGATACCGCCGCCGACGATGAGAATGGCCGGCTTTTCCGCGGCGATCCCTCAATGGTCGCGAGCTTGATGCCGCCTGCGACCGCGCTGCGCGCGTTTTTAATCACACGGTTTACCTTCTGCAGTTCCTCAAGCGGGTTGAGGCCTGTGCTCTGCACGTCAAAGCCGTGTGTACGCATATGTAATCCACGCCGAGCTGATCGATGGCGGCGGCGCGCCTCCACGTCCGGCACGTCGATCATGTCCACCATGATCTTTTGCCGGCCTTGTGCGCCGCCTCGGCGGATACGCGGATGGTCGTGTCGTTGGAAGCGCCGAGCACCGTCACAATATCAGCGCCGGCTTCCACGGCGCAGGCGGTCTCCTCCTGCCCGCGTCCATGATTTTGAGATCGGCGAGAATTTTGAGGTCCGGGAAAGCCCGGCGCACCTCGCGCACAGCGCGCATACCGTCTTTCACGATAAACGGTGTGCCGATTTCGACGATGTCGATGCTGTCGCCCACCTCTTTGAGCAGTTCGATTGAATCCTCAATGCTGATGAAATCCAATGCCAGTTGCAGTTCCATATTCGCCTTTCCTTTCAAGAATAATTCTATGTAACGGCTTTTTATGCCGCTATATGCTTACTCCGCGATGACCAGCTCCGTGCGCTCGCCCAGCGCTTCCCACACCGGCGCGGGCGGCGTGCTGTCTGTAATGATAAAGCGTATCTCGTCCCAGCCGCAGATCTGGAACATGCCGTCCGCCGAGAACTTGCTGCTGTCGCAGACGACGGCGGCCGCACGGCTGGCGCGCACCATGGCGCGTTTCACTTCCGCCTCCGCATAGGCCGCGCAGGTGGGGCCGGTGCGCCCGCAGAATCCGTCCGTACCGATAAAGGCGACGTCCGCCCGCACCGATTCGAGCGCATGCAGCGTCCACGGCCCGACAAAGGCCATGCTCGTGCCGCGCATCTCGCCGCCAAGCGAAAACACGGTGTTGGGCGAGCCGGACAGAACGTGCGCAATACTGGCGGAATTTGTGAGAATGGTCAGCCCTTTGTGCAGCGTGAGCAGCTTTGCCACCTGATAAGTCGTGCTGCCCGCGTCCAGGATCACCACGCCGCCGACCGGAATGAGCTCCACCGCGGCGCGGGCAATTTCGCCTTCTCCGCCACGTGTTCCGTGGACCGTGCCGAGAGCGGGCGCTCAAACAGCGCGCCGGACGACACGCCGCCGTGGCTTTTTTGCAAGCCCCTCCTTCTCCAGGAAGATAAGGTCCTTGCGGATGGTTTCGGTGGAAACGCCAAAGCGTTCGGCAAGCACGCCGACCTTGACGCTTCCCTCTGTAACAAGAATACGGGCGAGTTGGCTTCTTCGCTCCTCCGTAATGGCACCCACGGCAAAACACCAACCTTTTTAGTGATTTTCCAAATCTATCACAATTTTAACATTGCTATTTCTTGCTGTCAATAACTTCATGAAAATTCACGGCAAAGCCGCGGACGGTTTTTCTTCATCCGAAGTTTTGCGGCCGGCAAGCGCGCGCCAAACGGCCGGCGCCGCCGGAATTGCGCGGCGGCACGCCCCATGCCACTGCTTTTTTGCCTTCCGCCCTTGACCAATCGGCGCGGGGACAGTACAATGAAAGATACAAATATCACCGGAGGCCGTCTATGATGAAAACAACCGCCGCTGTCTGTACCTGGCAGCGGGAATCTGCGCCCTTTTTATGCGCCGTCTGCGCATTTTTGCTGCCGGTCATTGCGCAGCGCATCCGAACGCTGGAGGCCGACATGGCGGCGGTAGACGCGTTTTTGCAGCGGCCGCTCGGCACGCCTTTTCACAAACCAGGCGGCCCTGGACGCGTTCTCCCGGCCCGCGCCGACCGGGTCGGAAGAGGGCGCGCTGTATGTCTACACAAGCCCGGAGGGCATAGAATTTGTCAGCCAATCCGCCGCGTGGGACGAAACCGGCCTCGAACGGCTCTATGAAGAGCTGCTGCTGAACCAACACGGCGAGGAGCTCTATTCCCTGTCCAAGGTCATTGTCTACCCGCAGGAGGACGACGACGCGCTCGCCACCCACGAGCAGACGTCGGAGCGGGACGCCTTCCGCTTGCGCTTCCCGCCCTGCCCCGGATTTTGAGATCAGCTTCCAGCGCGACACGGGCGTTATCTCCCTCTACGGAGGACGGAACACGACAGCCGAATCCATGGCGGACAGCCTCAGCCATGAATACGGGCACCATTATACGTTTTACCACATGTTTCCCGGCTTCACACGGGAACAACAGTACCTGGACAGCGAATACTTCAGGCTGCGCGGTCTGATCCGGAAACCGTGGAGGTATTCTCCCAAAACGACGATTTCTACAACGAAAACCACCACCGTTTCCTGTTTGAAATCGCAGCGGAGGACTACGTCGTGCTGATGGGCTCGCCGAATTCGCGGGCGGTCGGGAACTACTGCGACGTACAGGACAGCCTCTACGATATCACCGGCGAGGGAGGAAGTGCTGCGCAACTGTATCGTACAGGAGAATCTCATGCTTCCCATGCCCTATGAGCAGGAGGGGCTGGCCGAATACTTTTACAGCTTTATCGGCCGGCAGCCGCCGCAGACCGGTCCAAAACGGGATATGGAAATTGAGATACAGCGCTATTCCGTCGGCTACGATCTTGTCGGCGGGTACAAACCTTTACCAGCCACACGCTCACCTGGAACAAGGCCTACGGGGACGATGCAATCTACACCCTGGTGACTTATGACGCAGACGACTACGCGAACACGATTGTGCCCATCAAAACCGTGTATCCGGGCGACCCGGCGCGCGCCTATATCGGCAATGTAGTGCTGGACCGCGGCAGCAGCGACATACTGCGACGACGGACTCAACGAGGGACGCGCACGTTTGTGGTGACCGCCGTACTGCCGGACGGCTCGATGTACAAATCCGAACCGTTTGATTATACGTTTCAGGAGGGAGTCTGACCATGAAAAAGACTGGTGCTTGCGCTGACCGTTGTCCTGTGCCTGCTGACGGCGGCCGGATGCGTGCAGGCGGACCTCGCCTGCGGCGTAACCGAAGACTGCCGCGCCTATATCCGCATCGATATGCAGGCAGACCTGTCCGGGACGGACGCGGACAGGGCGCAGGAAATACGCGCCGGGCTGCGGCTTCTGTCCTCCTATTACCGCAGTGAACTCGGCTATGACGTGCAGGAGAACCTGGACGGGGAAAACCGATCTTGCGCAGGTGCGGATGACGCTGACCCGCCCGGCGGACAGCCACGAGGAAGCATTCGCGCAGCTCAAAGAAATGCTGACAGACGAATCCCTCACCCCTTTCACCACCGTTTCCATGAACCATACCGGCGGTAAGAGCGAACAGGGGTACGCCATGGAGGTCACGCTGGACGCGGATAAGATTCTGGCCACCGCCAACCTGGACGGGCAGCCTCAAAGCTTCCGGAATTCTGGGAACAGGGCCTGGAACAGAGCGCGTTCACCCTGTCGCTGTCCCTGCCCGCAAGCGAGATCGCGGACGCCTCCGGCGAGGCTGCGCTGGACGGCGCCGCCGCCAGCGTCACCGTCCCCGTCCGCTTCGACGGCCCCACCGAACTGCGGCTCGTCACCCGGGTCCATTACAGCGGCGGCAGGCTCGTCGAAACTCCCTCCGGCGACGCGGCCGGCCATCTCCAGCGCGGGTATGCCGTGGCGGCGCTTATCGCGCTGTGCGTATTCGCCGCGCTGGCCGTATGCTTCGTCGCCGCCTGCCTGCGGAAACGCCGGTCAGGGCAGGGCAAGTTTCCGCCCGGAAATATGCAGGGTAAACGCAGGGGAGCGCCCCCCTGCTTTTTATGCCGTAAACCGCGCGCTCCGCCTGTTGAAACGCCGGCGGCGCAGCTCATCATCGTTTTCGGGACGGGCGGCAATGGCCGCAGGCCTCCGGTCTGCGCAGCTCTACCGGCGGCGAATGATCCGCACAACGGATGAGACCAGGGAACAGCCGACGGCAATCGCCCCCGCGCTCGCCGCAGTCTTTATGCCCTGCGAAACAAACGCCGTCATATCCCCCGTCCAAAAGGGCCTCCATCGTGTAATAGACGCCGCCGCCGGGGACCATGGGAATAATTCCGATAATCA
>VOFB01001292.1_pt1 | contig 27699 bp, 47 predicted proteins | sample 5384141 | NCBI WGS metagenome assembly VOFB01 (sample SAMN12384721, study PRJNA508395) | human gut metagenome | isolation source: healthy gut A | host: Homo sapiens | reverse complement strand
CAGTTACGTATTGCTAGACGGAAAATGTTATGTTAAACTATAGAATTGAATCATAGTTATCAGACATTGCGCCGGTGCTCTGCGGAACTCAGGCGCTTTCTTAAATACAGATAAGGTTTAGATGAATCAGATAGAAGAATTATTGAAACGGGTACTGACGTCGCTTTTGGTGGACATGGTTATCAGCGGAGCAAGAGGCGGCGGAGAGTTTTTTAAAGATTAAAGATACGGCCTGTCGCGACTCAGGGATATCCTGTATTTTCAGGTGTCCAAATATACAGACAAACAGGTTTTTCTATGAATTTGACAGCAGAGGAAGCCCGCGCAGTCGGTTGCCGGATGGATCATGAATGATTTCAGGCAGGCACAGATCAGGACACACAGGATGAGATGGTGACGGTTCTGGCCAGCCAAAAAAGGAAAATTAACCATCAAAACCAGGAAGATGGTCTGTGCCGCAGAATCTGAGCATAACCGTAAGAAGAAGTATATTATTGAAGAGGAACGAAAGTCCCTTTTATGGTTGATCTGGGGGGTTATGACGGGAAAGCGGGAAGATTGTCAGAACACGATATGATAAGTATCGGCAGATTAACCGGTTTCTGGAGTTTATTGAAGACATACTTCGGAACTTCCGACAGACCGGACGGTGCATATCATTGATTTCGGATGCGGCAAATCATCTTTACATTTGCCATGTATTATTATTTGAAGGTTTTAAAGCATTATGATATCCGGATTACCGGGCTGGATCTGAAGAAAAGGTCATCGAAGACTGTCAGTCGCTGGCAGAGAGGTATGGTTATGATGGTCTGCAATTTTTATGCGGTGACATTGCTGATTATAACGGTACAGATGAAGTGGATATGGTTGTGACGCTTCATGCCTGCGGATACGTCTCGCGACAGATTATGCATTATACAAGGCTGTCAAATATGGCATGCCTCAGTGATTTTACTCTGTGCCCTGCTGTCAGCATGAACTGAATCAGAGGATACAGTGTGAGACATTGTCAGGAGCGTTTCAGTACGGACTGATCAGGGAGCGTACGGCAGCACTTATGACAGATGCCATGCGGGGCCAGCTGCTTGAAATAAAGGGATATAAGACACAGCTGCTTGAATTTATAGATATGGAACATACACCGAAGAATATTCTCATCCGTGCGGTGAAGTCAAAGGGACTCCTGCCGAAAGCCGCAAGAAAACAGCAGGAAGACAGATACAGGGCATGCAGAGATTTCTTTGGTGCAGAGCTGACTCTTGAAAAAACTTTTCAATGAAATGGAAGGGAGACGGCTTAGAGCAGGACTAAGAAAATCATACTGACGTTCCTGGCTTATCTGGCGGCGTTTATTGTCTCTGTCTGTGTCAGCAGTTTTGTTTTAAATAGCGGGACAGTAAGCGGTGAACTGCAGCAGACCAAAGCAAGTCTGCCTGTGCTTTATGTGAAGACAGGCGGGCAGTTTATCAATGAGATGCATGGCTATACAGAGCCGGTGGATGCTGGTTATCTACCGTGATACATTGGACACTTCGGTGGGGGAGAGTAAAACCATTAACCTGAGTATGAGTACGTATGATCATAATATTTCATCGGCAAGTTATGAGTTGTATAACGATCAGTACATGAAGTGGTTGAATCTGGAGGTACGGATCTTGAGAATGCCAATGCAATGGTGCAGATGCAGATCCTTTTCAAAATAATCTGTATTCCAATAGAGAGTATTGCCTGCATATCATGCTGACAGATGATAAGGGAACGGTTTACCACTATTATATAAGAGTAATGTTATGGGTCGGATTTGAAAGTGGCGAGAAATTGAAGTTTGTTTTGGATTTTAATGAGGCAACTTTCAATAAGATAGTATGGATGATATCAGCAGTTATCTGAAACTTTCTTCATCCGCCTCCAGTGCAGATATGAGTCTTGTGACATTATATTCGTCAGCGGATGTAGTGACATGGGGCGTATGGAGCCTTATAGAACAAGTGAAGTGTCGATCCGGCTGAAAAGATCAATACAGAGACTGCTGCCTTTTACACTGTCTTTATGCCATAGAGTTCGGCGGATGATCTCAATACTTTTTATAATGTGGAAGAATATTATCGATTAAGATGGACAGATTCCAAGATTTATTTGCTGGATTTTGAGAGACAGATGTCAGAGGATGAATTTGTCGGAGGTCAGCATAGATAGTGGTGCACTTCGATTAGGTATCGGCAGTGCGGATGATGTTCAGTATGCCGTTTACGGAACACAGGAGCAGCAGTATACGTATTGGTTGTTTCCAATGGACAGCTGTGGCTTTTATGACGGCACCAACAAGATTTTGACGAAAGTCTATGCGGATGCGGATGAGGGCCATAATTGCGGTCATGAAGATGATTGTGAAATCAAGGTCATTCACGCAGATCCGGATACCGGCGATTTATATTTTTATTGTTTACGGCTATATGCACTCGGGAAATTATGAGGGCAGAGAAGGCATTATGGTCAATCATTTCAGTCACGGAGATGTCATGCTGGAAGAAATGATCTTTATACCTTTTGGATAAAGGCTTCGAGCAGATGAGAAGCGGTCTTGAGGAGCTGGCTTATATGAACAGCAATAACGAGGCTTATTTGATGCTGGAAGACTGTGTTTATAAAATTGATGTATCCCTTTGGAAGGATGGAGAAAGTCTGGGGATAATCTGAACAGCAGTAATTGCACAGCTTCTGATAAAGGCATTTTTGTCATGAGCGAGGGCGGCAATGATTTACAGCGCGACAGTTTAAAGCTATAGATTTGAATACAGGCAAAGAGCAGACGATCAGCGGCAGCGGTCAGTTGATCACACCTTTGGGCTATGCCGGAGAAGATCTGGTATACGGACTGATTGATCCGGACCTTGTAAAAGAAGATTCTACGGGGTTATTCAGGCACCTGTCAGCGAGATACACATTGTGGATGGACAGCTGAATGATGAAAAGCTACAGTAAATCAGAGATTACGTGATGCGCCTGACAATCAGCGAGGGCAATATTTCCATGAAACTTGCCAAAGCTGTTTTCAAATGGTGATTATACAGATTATGAGGATGATGGAGAAGACTATATCATCTGCAATATTGAAGCGTCAGACAGTACAGTTTATGTGGACAGACTCAAAGACGGTACAAGGGGGTATACAGAACTGGCTGTATCTTGAACATCAGACAGTTTTGTACCAATCACACAGATTGCCAGATATCTTGATCCGGGATATGATATTTCCAAGAAGTATGAGTCCTCGGACAATGGGAAATGCAGTATTATGTGTATACAAAGGGACGCATGGCAGCATCATTTAATACGATCCAGGAGGCTGTTGAGTACGGCAATACTTATGCCGGAACAATTATGACCAGTCATAAACAGGTTCTGTGGCAGAGCCGGCAGAGCTTATATCTGGGATCTGAATATTGACAGTATGATAAGGCGGACAGTCAGACGGGCATCAATCAGATTCTGATCAACAAGATTGCAAGCTACGAAGGCTGGGAGTTGAAATCAGAAGCGGATGATTCTCAACCGTTATTTGCAGCAATGTCAGATGCACTCCGGCAGAGACCATTGACCTGACAGGTCTGGAGCTGACAGATGTTCTGCATTTTGTTTACAGAGACCGAACTGGTGGCTGTGAAGATATCAGACAGCGATTATGCGCTGATCACAGCGTATGATACAAACGCTGTATGGCTGGCAGGATCCCTGTTACAGGAGGTCTCAAGTATGTCTCAGTCGGCGGCAGAGACATTGTTCAAGCAATACGGCAAAGTTTATTACAGTTATATGGATTGATAGTGACAGATGGTATGAATGTCTGCAAAGCGGACAGCAAAGTTCAGACAGGGAGGAAACAGAGATGGGAGAAATTAAAACAATTGGCGTTTTAACAAGCGGCGGTGATGCACCGGGTATGAATGCAGCGATCCGTGCGATTGTCCGCACAGCGATTGCCAGCGGTTTAAATGTCAAAGGGCATTATGCGCGGTTATGCGGGGGCTGCTTAATGAAGAGATTATAGACATGGACAAGCAGAGCGTATCCGAGATCATGCGTCGGGGGAGGTACGATCCTTTATACGGCAAGATGCAAGGAATTTATGACAGAAGGGCAGCAGAAAGCGGCAGAGATTCTCAAAAAAGCATGGAATTGACGGCCTGATCGTGATTGGCGGCGATGGATCCTTCGAGGAGGCACAGAAATTGTCAGCCCTTGGTGTTAACACCATCGGTATTCCGGGAACGATCGATCTGGATATTGCCTGTACGGATTACACGATTGGTTTTTGATACAGCTGTCAATACAGCGGTTGAAGCCATTGATAAGATCAAAGATGTCTATGTCCCATGAGCGCTGCAGTATTATTGAGGGTTATGGGACGAAACGCCGAATATATTGCACTGGTGTGAGATTGCTAATGGTGCGGACGGTATTCTGATTCCTGAAAAAGAGCAGTTTGATGAGCAGGATCTGATCGAACCATTCTTTCAAAACCGCTTAAAAGGCAAAAAGCATCATGTTGTTATCAATGCAGAAGGAATCGGTGACTCTAACCGTCTGGCAAAAACATTGAAACGGCTTGAGACAAGAGCCACTATTCTCGGCCATATCCAGCGTGTGGCGGTTCACCGACAGCAAAGACAGAGTCTACCTACCATGGGGCAACTGCTGTTCAGCTATAACAGAGTGATTGCCTATAAATCCGGTCAGTTTACAGACTTTGATATTGATGAGGCATTATCCATGAAAAAAACCATCGATGAGCATCAGTTCCCTGATCAGTCGTCTCATGGTTATGTACTAAAATGAGATGAAACATGCTTTGCAAGTTGCCCGCGTAAATTAAAATGCAGACAGCCCGAATTTTTGTAAAGATTCGGGCTGTCTGCATTTTTTGATAAGTGATAGATCTGGATTCTGTTTTAGATTGACGGATAAGGATTCATATGAATGATGCTGTTGATGAGGTCTTCGCGATCCATGTCCCATGCAAGACAGCTGTCTAGATTTTCAAGAAGAAGCTGGTGGCTGTTCTGGAGTGCCTGTTCAAAATTTCTTCAAAGGACAGGTAAGAGGCTTCAGGACATCCCGGATAAGTATACCATGGGTGCTTATCAGTATTCATATAGTCCTGCTCATCGGGACTGATAGTCCTGATAAATCTTCGCCCTGTGGGAAGGGAGAAGAGGAAAGCTGCCTTCAATTTTGTATCTTAAAAATGGTAAAAATGTGCATCCGGGCGGATGTGGATATTCTGCCGGCGTAGATTTTTGACACCATTGCTGATCTCTGACATCGGGATGCGGTATTTATAAGTTGTCTGAATCGTCTGACGCATCAGATAAGCGATGGCGGACAGATCCTTCCTGCTGGCAAAAAGTCAGCGCTTCAAAATTGAGCTGTGAAGGTTCCATATGGCACCGGCTTCGAAGAAGTACCGTGTCAATGGTTGTCTGACCTTCGACGGTGGGACATCATACGAAGATGTTGATTTGGCCGGAAGATCCTGCCAGACTCTGAAAAGGATGTAAGGGGGAAGCAGACTGGTCAATGGCAAAAAAAGCAAAGATAGCCTGCCATATATGCGATGCAGATATCACGTTCCTGATCACCCATGCCGCTTAAAGTGTCCAACATATTATTAAAAAATGCAGCATATTCCTGATTGCGCATTGTCATGGAAGCCGTACGATAGGACAGACCCCGCTTGGATAAAGTATGGGGATTAAAGGAAAGCAGATTATTTCCCTGCAGTCCCAGAAGAAAAGCATGGTTATTATTTTTGATGACTTCACGGATATAATTATCGGAAAGGATGTCACAGGATTCCATTCCGAATAAATAATGAGTTAAAAACCAGCCATAGATGGTCTTCCTTTTCTGAAAGCAGTATACGCCTTTACACTAACATATTTACTAAAACATCATACAGGATTTGACGGAAATGTTCAATAAATTGAGTGTAAACTTTTATAAAAGGTTTATAAACAGCAAAAGAAATAAAAAAGCAGAACACTTGTTTCTTTTTTGGAATTTATGATAAGATTTTTTATATGGAGGTTGTCATGGATTTATTTGATTATATGAGAGAAGATAAATGGAGAAAAGAGTCGCCGTTGGCATCGAGACTGCGTCCGAGAACCCTGGATGAGATTGTCGGTCAGCAGCATATTATCGGACGGGATAAGATGCTGTATCGTGCTCATCAAGGCAGATAAGCTGAGTTCGATCATCTTATATGGACCGCCGGGAACAGGCAAGACAACCATTGCGAAGGTCATTGCTGCAATACAACCAGCGCTTCATTTACCCAGATCAATGCAACGGTAGCCGGCAAGAAGGGACATGGAGCAGGTGGTTCAGGAAGCGAAGGATCGCATGGGCATGTACGGTAGGCGGACAATTCTGTTTGTGGACGAGATTCATCGGTTTAATAAGAGTCAGCAGGACCTGCCGCTTTTCGTGGAGGATGGAACATTGATCCCATCGGTGCGACAACTGAGAATCCGTATTTTGAAGTGAAAATGGGGCTTTGATTTCAAGATTCGTTATATTTGAATTGAAACCGTTATCAGTTGATGATATTAAGGTGCTGATCAGGCGTGCCGTCTATGATGATGAACGGGTATGGGAAGTTACGGGGCAGAGATTACAGATGAGGCTGTGGATTTTTCTTGCAGATATGTCCGGCGGTGATGCGCGAATGGCATTGAATGCAGTGGAGCTGGGGGTTTTGACAACAGAGCCACGAGGATGGAAGATCCATATTACCATTCGTGGCATCAGAATGCATTCAGCGCCGTGTGATGCGCTATGACAAGAATGGTGACAATCATTACGATACAATTTCTGCGTTTATCAAGAGTATGAGGGGATCGGATCCGATGCTGCCGTCTATTATCTGGCCAGAATGCTGTATGCAGGAGAAGAACCGGCTTTTATAGCCAGACGGATTATGATCTGTGCATCTGAGGATGTAGGGAATGCCGATCCGCAGGCTCTGCAGGCAGTGGCAGCGTCACAGGCTGTAGAACGGCTTGGAATGCCTGAAGCACGGATCACGCTGGCGCAGGCAGCTGCTTATGTGGCCTGTGCGCCGAAAAAAGTAATGCTTCGATTGTGGCGATTGATGAAGCGCTGGCGTTGGTACGTTCTACCCAGGCGGCACCGGTACCTCCGTATCTTCAGGATGCGCATTACGGCGGAGCTGCGAAGCTTGGACATGGTATAGGCTATAAGTATGCCCATGATTATCCGAACCATTATGTGAAGCAACAGTATCTGCCGGATGCTTTCAGAGACAAGAAGTTCTATCATATGGGGAGATCTTGGCTATGAGAAGGTGATGAAGGAGCATCTGCAGCGAATCAAAGGAGGAGATGTGAATGAAGAGTAAGCGTTTGATCGTTGTTTCACTGGATGCCCTGAGCAGTATAGATTTTGATATGTTCTCCAAATTGCCGAATTTTAAGAAATTTATCCGGCATGCAGCATGCTGCCGACAGGTTCGGTCAGTTTATCCATCTTTAACCTATCCGGCACATACATCGATTGTGACGGGACGCACACCGGCACATCATGGTATTGTGAACAATATTCTGCTGCAGCCGGAACGGTCATCACCGGACTGGTACTGGCAGCGGAATTATATACGGGGAACGACATTATATGATGAGGTACTGAAACAGGGGAAGCATGTGGCAGCACTTCTGTGGCCGGTGACTGCGAAGTCTGAGATTACATGGAATCTTCCGGAGATATTTGCCAACCGCAGATGGACGAATCAGATATTGACATCTGCGGCGAATGGGACAGTCGGTTATCAGCTGATGCTCAATCATAGGTTCGGCAGGCTTCGTGATGGTATCAGACAGCCGGCGCTGGATAACTTTGTTCATGCATCCTTGAAGTATACGCTCAAAACCTATCGTCCGGATCTGACACTGGTCCATTTTACAGATCTTGATACACAGCGGCATCATTATGGTGTTCATTCAGAGGAAGCCGCTGCCGCAATCAAGCGTCATGATGAGAGAATCGGCGAGTTGATGCATCTGCTCCATCAGAACAGAATGTCTGTTAAGCGGGATACAACGGTGATTATATTGGGAGATCACAGTCAATTGATGTTCGGAATGTGATACTGATCAATAAACTTCTTCGTAGAACAGGGGTATCTCAAGGTTCAGAAATGGCAGAGTGACAGAATGGAAAGCTTATTGCCAGAATTGCGATGGCTCCGCTTATATCTATATTAAGAAGGAAGGCATGGATCGGGACGAGTATCTCCGTGTCAAGAACGGTGTTTATGACTGGCTGTGTGCCATGAAGAATGATCCGGATAATGGTATTGCTGCGATTTATTCTTCAAAGAAAGCAAAAAGTTGGGAGCGGATCCTGAATGTACATTTATGCTGGAGGCAAGACGCGGCTTTTATTTTCAGAATGAATTGGATACAGCAGAGATTCCGACATTCAGAGAGCAACTCATGGTTTTCATCCGGACAGAAAAGACTATCAAACCATTTTATGGCTGTGGGACCTGACATTATTCCGGGGATGGAGATTGAAGAGATGTCTTTGCTGGATGAGGGGCCGACGATGGCTGAGATTATGGGACTTTCATTACCTGATGCAGACGGCAGGATTCTGCATGAGATATTCAAAAATCAATAAAATCGGGATTTTTTTGTTGACATTTGCCTGATATCATTGTATCATTCCTTAATGAAACTTAGTTCCATTAAGGAAGGCGAGTGTGAAATGAAGAGAAGAATATATTTAGTTTTTGGAATCGTTATATGTTTTCTGATGATGATGACAGGATGCGGCAGGAATATATCGGCCGGGAATGAGACATCATCAGGTAAGCTGACGGTTGTGACGACTCTGTTTCCTCAATATGATTTTTGCCAGACAGATTGGAGGAGAATATGCAGATGTGAGTCTTGTGCTGCTTCCGGGAATGGAGAGTCATATGTATGATCCTACACCGGGAGATATGATCAGAATATCTGAGGCAGATATGTTTATTTACACAGGCGCAGAGATGGAGCCATGGGCTCAGGAGCTGGCAGACAGTGTAGATATGACGAAGGTACAGGTGGTAGATGCTTCATCCGGTGTTTCTATGATGAAGGAAGAGGATGAAGAACATGAGCATGCTGATTCTGAGGAGTCTTCGGCCCACGAAGATGAGAACAGCCATGATCATGCCGGACATCACCATGAACATACGTATGATCCGGCATATATGGCTCGATATGCAGAATGCCGTGCAGATGGTTCGCAATATTGAGGATGCTTTCTGCAAAGCAGATCCGGAGCATAAGGAAGTTTATCAGGCCAATGCCGAAGCTTATATAGAGAAGCTGAATGCATTGGATGCGGAGCTGAAAGAAATTGTATCAGAAGGCAGCCGCAGGGATATTGTATTTGGCGGTCGTTTTGCATATGGTTATTTTATTCACGGATATGGGCTTGAATACGAGAGTGTTTATGACAGCTGTTCGGCTGACACAGAAACCGAGTATGGCGCAGATGGCGGATGTGATCAATTACATGAAAGAACACCATGTAAAAGTATATTTTATATGAAGAACTCTCAACGCCGAATGTGGCCAGAGCGATTGCAGACGCAACAGGGGCGCAGATGCTGATGTTTTCAACCTGTCACAACGTGGCAAAAGATGAATTTGAATCCGGGATAACATTTATTGATCTTATGCAGCAGAATGCTGATACACTGAGGAAGGCATTGAGTAGGAGGAAGAGATGACGATTCTTGAAGTAAAAAGATGTGTCGGTCATCTACAGTGATGACAAGAGGGTTGCTGTTGAACATGCATCCTTCAAGATAGAAGCAGGAGAATATGCCCGCATTATAGGCAGCAATGGTTCGGGTAAGAGTACTCTGGTGAAGGGATTGTAGGCCTGGTACCGATTACATCGGGACAGGTGATTCATCAGCTTTCACCAGAGCAGTATGCTTATTTGTCTCAGATTACAGAGATTGAGCAGGGATTTTCCAGCAACTGTCAGAGAGGTGGTTCTGACCGGAATGCAGCGATCTGCCAGACGCTTCCGTTTTATACGCGGGAAGATAAAAAGAAGGCTGCGGAAGCTATGGAGATGTTGAGCATATCGGATCTGGCAGATTACAGGATTGGTAATCTTTCAGGCGGTCAGAAGCAGCGTGTGCTCCTGGCACGGGCATTGTGCCGGGAACCGAAGCTTTTAATTCTGGATGAACCTTGTGCAGGACTGGATCCTGCAATTACAGCAGAGTTTTACAGCCTGATCGATCATATCAACAAGGAGCAGGGGGGTAACGATCCTGATGGTTTCCCATGATCTTGATCAGGTTGAACAATATGCCAGTCATATCATTATGATGAATCAGACAGTTGAGTTTGATGGTGATCATGATGCCTGGTGCAGACGATGTGCAGAGGAGGGAGGACATTATCATGACACAGTTAATTGAGGCATTGTCATATCCTTTTGTGCAGAGAGCCATTGCAGCAGGTGTGATGATTTCACTTTGTGCGGCCTTACTTGGTGTAATCCTTGTACTGAAGCAGTATTCACTGATCGGACATGGGCTTGGTGATGTGGGATTCGCATCCACTTCACTGGCAGTTGCTCTGGGATTGCCGGTGATGGCCGTATCTATTCCGATTGTTGTTGTTGCAGCCTGCCTGATCATGTTTTGGTCACAGCGGTCCAAAACCGGCGGAGATACAGCAATAGGCATGGTGGCAACAGGCGCTTTGTCCATTGGTGTTATTATTACAGCGATGAGCAGCGGTTTTAATGTCGATGTGAATGGCTACATGTTCGGCAGTATTTTGGCGATGAGCAGGGATGATGTTGTTTTTAGTGTTGTTCTTTCTATTGTCATTTTGGTGCTTTTTTTATCTTGTTTTACAATCGATTATTTCTGATTACTTTCGATGAGAATTTTGCGAAAGCGAGCGGCATAAATGTTGGCTTTTACCAGTTCCTGATTGCGCTTCTTACAGCACTTACAGTCGTCATGGGTATGAGAATGATGGGAAGTTTACTGATATCCAGCCTGATTATTTTTCCGGCCGTCATTGCACGTAAACTTGTCATCAGTTTTAAAGCAGTGGCTGTACTGTCTGTTTTTTTATCTGTGATCTGTTTTCTGGCAGGACTTGCTTTGTCATTTGAGATGAATTTGCCGACAGGTGCAAGTATTGTTATTATCAATTTGCTTCTTCTTGTGACGGTGACGATTTTTAACAAATTGCGGGGCAAATAAGCTAATTTGAGTACAAGTTATAAAAAGTAAGATTTTTGTACTGGTATTTTATGGAGTGAGCTGTTAAGATATATAAAGAAGAAACGCAACAGGAGGTTGAGGAAGCTTGAAGATTCTGTCTTTGCGGTGCCTTGCTATAACTCGGAAGCTTATATGCGCAAGTGTATTGATTCATTGCTGCCGGGTGGTGAGGACGTAGAGATTATTATTGTAGATGATGGTTCCAGCGATGGCACAGCAGCCATTGCGGATGAATATGAGGTGAAGTACCCAGGGATCTGTCGTGCGATCCATCAGGAGAATGCGGACACGGCGGTGCGGTCAATACGGGTATTGCCAATGCCAGAGGCATGTATTTTAAAGTCGTAGATTCTGACGATTGGCTGGATACAGAGAGTTATAAAGTTGTATTGAACAGACTGAAGCAGTTCCGTCAGAATCGTAAGCGTGTAGATATGTTTATCTGTAATTATGTATATGAGCATGTGGAAGATGGAACTTCCCATACCATTGGTTATCATAGGGTGTTGCCGGAAGAGAAGATTTTCGGTTGGGATGAAGTGCGACGCTTCAGAATGGATCAGAATCTGCTGATGCATTCGGTTATTTACAGAACCAAGGTGTTAAGAGAAAGCGGACTTCAGCTTCCAAAGCATACATTTTATGTGGATAATCTGTTTGTCTATATACCGCTGCCATATGTTAAGACATTGTATTATTTGGACGTAGATCTTTACAGATATTTTATCGGGCGTAATGATCAGTCTGTCAATGAACGTGTGATGATCAGTCGTATTGATCAGCAGATTTATGTGAATAAGCTGATGATTGATGCCTATTGCCTTCCACAGGATGTGGCTAATAAGCATCTGGCAAGATATATGCTGAGCTATCTGGCGATGATCTGCTGTGTCACATCTATTATGCTTTTGATCTCAGGTACATCGGAGAATCTTGAAAAACGTCGTGAATTATGGCAGTATTTCAAGAAGAAGTATCCGAGCATGTATTGGAGAGTGCGTCTTGGAGGCCGAGGTATTGTCAGCAATCCTCCGGGAGAGATTTCCTATGGTATTGTAGTACGATGCTATAGAATGGCACAGAAGATTTACAAGTTTAATTAAGCTTTTGAGAGAAGCATACGAGGTTTTCGTATGAATGATTTGGGGAATGAGGATGCGTTGTCCGAATTGTGGTCAGCGACTTGCTGATGAAGCGAGAAAATGCCCTGTTTGCGGGACAGTAATTGATGAGGTTGTCAGAATCAATATTCCGGAGAAACAGGCAGAAGAGACAAAGATATCTTATGCCGGGGAGGATGTATCCGGGCAATCTTCGGAACGGAGGAACATCATAGCTTTGAGACGGAGAATATAAACGCTAAGCAGTGCTTTCCTGCAATGCCTATGAAGTGGTATAAGTTTTTGATCTATTTTTCCCTGATTCTGACAGGATTATCCAATATGTATACAGGAGTGCAGGCAGTGATGGGCATGCAGTATGGAACAAAGGAGCAGTCAGCACAGGTTTACGCAGTCTATCCGGGGCTGCACATATTAGATATTGTCTATGGTGTGCTGCTGATTATTTTAGGTGTTTTTGTATTTATTGTCCGACAGCAGCTGGCGGATACAGGGCAAAGGGACCGAAGTATCTGCTGATTATGTACATTGCATCACTTGTGCTTGAGGTTTTCTATATTGGTGCCGGATCATTGCTCAGCGGTGTGAATCTGCTGACATCATCGGAATCCAGTATCATGCTGATTTCAAGCATTCTTGTGTCCTTATTCATGATCGGGGCGAATAAGGTCTATTTTGATAAAAGGGCACATTTGTTCACGAGATAGAATGCAGATTTTGAATAGAAGGACATTCAATGGGGACTGGCGGATAGATACCGTCAGTTCCTGTTTTTATGTATAGAAAAAATCAGTGGTAATTTGAAAAAATACGTTATAATAAATAGAGATGTCAACGGGTAAAGAAAGGGAAGCATATGGCAGGTTCAGATATAGGAATTGATTTGGGTACAGCCAGTGTCCTTGTCTACGTAAGAGGCAAAAGGGTGTCGTACTGAAGGAACCTTCAGTTGTGGCTTATGATAAAGATACAAACGAGATAAAGGCCATTGGTGAGGAGGCCCGTCAGATGATGGGAAGGACACCGGGAAATATTGCGGCAGTCAGACCGCTGCGCCAGGGAGTTATCTCTGATTATACAATTACAGAAAAGATGCTGCGTTATTTTATACAGAAGGCTATGGGAAGAAAGACACTGAAACGGCCGAGAGTCTGCATCGGTGTTCCAAGCGGGGTCACTGGTAGAGAAGAATGCAGTATGGCAGGCGGCACTTGAAGCAGGTGCCAGGGATGTGATTATTATTGAAGAGCCAATTGCAGCAGCTTTGGGATCTGGTATTGATATATCCAGACCATGCGGCAATATGATTATTGATATCGGAGGCGGAACAACGGATATTGCGGTGATTTCTCTTGGAGATACAGTTATCAGTCATTCGCTGAAGCTGGCCGGAGATGACTTTGCAGCAATTATCCGGTATCTCAGAAAGAAGCATAACTTGCTTGTGGGAGATCGTACAGCCGAGGATGTGAAGATCAGGATCGGTGGTGTTTATGAGCGTGTGAGTCCATTGAGTATGCAGGTGAAGGGGCGGGATCTTGTGACAGGTCTTCCGAAAACTGTAGAAGTCAGCAGTACAGAAATGCTGGAAGCATTCAGAGAAATATTCTTCAGATCCTTGGAAGTCATCCATCAGGTGTTGGAAGAAACGCCTCCTGAGCTGGCTGCGGATATTGCAACAAGAGGTATTTGCTGACGGGTGGCGGCAGTATGCTCTTGGTATGGATGAACTGATTCAGGAGACAACAGGTATCCAGACAACGGCAGTGGATGACCCAATTTCTGCTGTTGCCATTGGGACAGGCCGTTATACAGAATTTATTGAAGGAAAACAGACAAAAGCCTGATAAAAAGAAGATAAAATGGCGGATCAGATACTGTGCGGAGGGCAGGTGTTTGATTCGCTATTCTATTCTTTGGGTGATGACTGTGAAACGATGCGGACAAGTTTGATATTGAAAATAAAATAGTCTGCAGCATAGTGAAAAGGGGTGAGTAAATGGAAAGTATACAGGGACTTGTAGAGCATATTGTTTACCATAATGATACAAATGGGTATACTGTTTTTTCCATGATGTGTCAGGGAGAGGAGATTGTCTGCGTAGGAACTGCCACATCGTTGGATGAGGGAGAATATCTCAAGGCAGAAGGTGAATATATTGAACATCAGGTATATGGACGCCAGTTCAAAGTCAGTACAATGAGTGTTGAGATCCCGGAGGATGAATACTCGATTGAACGTTATCTTGGTTCCGGAGCTATCAAAGGTGTCGGGCCGTCATTGGCAGCGAGGATTGTGAAAAGTTTAAGAAAGATACTTTCAGGATTATTGAAGAAGAGCCGGAAAGGCTGGCAGAGGTTAAAGGCATCAGTGAGCGGGAAAGCCCGAGAAATCTATCAGCAGTTTCATGAAAAGCAGGATTTGCGTCAGGCAATGATGTTCCTGGCAAAGTACGGGATTACAACAACACTCCGCATTGAGGATCTACAAACAGTATGGGAGGAAATGTATCGGATTATTCAGAGAATCCTTATCGGTTGGCAGATGATATGAATGGAATCGGTTTTAAGCTGGCGGACGAGACGCCAAAAAAAGGCCGGTATTGGTTCTCATTCGGATTTTCGAATCAGAAGTGGTGTTATTTTATATGCTGCAGCAGGGAACATTATCAGGCCATACCTATATTCCTGCACAGCTTCTGATCCGGAAGACGGCAGAGATGCTGGAAGTGGAGGAAGAGTCAGTGGAACAGCTGCTTCAGAGCCTTCAGATGGACCACAAGATTGTTGTGAAGAAAATTGATGACCAGTCGGTAGTCTATGGGGCCTCTCTTTATCGTTTGGAACTTGAGACAGCGGGAATGCTCAGAAATCTTGGCATTGATTATGGTGTAGATGAAAAGAAGTGACCAAAATGCTGGATCGAATTGAAAAAAAAGAAGGCATTGTTCTGGATGGACATCAGCGGGAAGCAGTTTTTTGAAGCTGCAGGAAGTGGTGTTTTGATCATTACCGGTGGCCCGGGTACCGGCAAAACAACAACAATCAACGCCATTATTAAATATTTGGAATATGAGGGGATGGAGATGCGTCTGGCGGCACCGACGGGCAGGGCGGCGAAGAGAATGTCAGAGGCAACAGGCCGTGAAGCCCAGACGATTCACCGGATGTTAGAAGTCTCCGGAGGGCCGGAGGATGACAGGATCAGGACAAATTTGAGCGCAACCAGGAGAATCCTCTGAAACAGATGTTGTGATCATAGATGAGATGTCCATGGTTGATATTTATCTGATGAATGCCCTTTGAAGGCAATTGCTGTTGGAACGAAACTGATACTTGTGGGAGATGTTAACCAGCTGCCAAGTGTTGGCCCGGGCAATGTTTTAAAGATATCATTGATTCTTCATGCTTTCATGTAGTGCGCTTAACAAAATTTTCCGTCAGGCATTGGAAAGCGACATTGTCAGGAATGCCCATTTGATCAATGAGGGAAGACAGATTGAGCTGTCCAACAAAAGTCAGGATTTCTTTGTCTGAAGCGATATGACGTTCAGCAGATTCTTGGTGTGATGGTGCTTCTGATTCGTGATAAACTGCCGAAGTTTGTCAATGCAAGGTCTTATGATATTCAGGTGCTGACACCCATGCGGAAGGGGGAATTGGGCGTAGAAAGGCTCAATGTCGTGCTTCAGCATTATCTGGAATCCGCCGTCACCGGATAAAAAGGAACGGGAATTCCATCAGGGTGTGATCAGAGAAGGCGATAAGGTCATGCAGATCAAGAACAATTATCAGATTGAGTGGGAGATATTAGGCCATTATAATTTACCTTTAGATAAAGGTGTCGGCGTATTTAACGGTGATACAGGTATTGTTCGGGAAATCAATCACTTTTGCAGAACAGCTGGTGGTAGAATTTGATGAAGGCAAACGTGTGACATATGGGTTTGCACAATTGGATGAATTGGAACTGGCATATGCCATTACAATCCACAAATCTCAGGGAAGTGAATATCCGGCAGTGATCATGCCGCTGCTGTCAGGCCAAGAATGCTTTTAACAGAAATATTCTTTACACAGCAGTGACAAAGGGCGAAAAAGTGTGTTGCCATTGTGGGTGATGAGCACACAGTTCGACATATGATCGAGAATGAAAAACAGCAGAAACGGTATACATCTCTTGATTTACGCATAAAAGAGATGCATCAGCTGCAGTGACTTCAATTTTCAGGTAAAAAATGGTAAAATTTTGAAAAACTTTTAATTGCTGTCACATTATGACAAATAAAACCGATAAATAGTGTAAAGGCGGTTCAAAAGAAATTCGGTTAAAATATTTCTGGGAGGGGGCTGCAATATGCATGAAGAAACTGGAGGACCGAAGAACAGCCATACAACAGACACAGATCAGAATAATCGTCAGGCAGAGTCGAAAGAGTATGGCGAAGAGATTGAGCTGCAGGATGAAACGATACGTAAGATTCTGATGATGTGTTCGATCAGCAAATTCTTTGTGAAACCTTTGATGAAAAGAAGATACTGTATCAGAGTTGGACGGATCACCGGTTTTCACAGGCATTTAAGGACAGAATGCGTACAATGGTTGCCGAAAAATTTGGACAGGAAGCCGCCAAAGATTTTATTGACAGGACAAGTCATATGTACGGAGGCTTCACCACGGAGGTAAAAACGGCAGAAGAATGTCTCAAAACCAATGTGCCGAGTTGGCCTTAGAAGTTTTGTCAGATGCTGAAGAATCAACAGAAACAGATAATCTCTCTCAATTCCGTAAAAATGTCAGGAAGAACAGGAATTTCTTTATGAAAATGGCTTTCCGGAGCAGCTGCAGTGATGCTTGCAGTGCTGACAAAGTATTCACAGTGCATAAAGTTGGTTATGTACAGGCGATAGGTTTACCCAGGTGGATTCAGATTTGAGACAGCTGTGGAGTATTCTAAAATCGGCTCATTAAAAGATGTTATATCTCAGCTTGAATATACGAAGTATCCGGGCAGAAACTGGAGCAAATTAGTATACCTGCAAAAGTACCGGATGGATTCAAAGAGCTGAGCAGAGAACAGGCTTCTGTATTTATTAATATTTTTTATGAAAATTCCCGCAGCAGTGGTATCAATATCAACAGACAACAGTCGGATCAAAGTTCATTCATTGATACGGAAGAGGAGATTGGGAAGATGTGGATGTCGGCCAATGGACGGGAGCTTATAACAGCAAAGGAGACACGGGTAATCTTTGGTGGTTTGACTATAATTATGCTTACCAATTGCAGGAGATTTATCCAAAGAAGAAATGATTGAGATAGCAGAGTCTTTAGTCAGAGAAAAAATAGGGGGATAATTTATGAAAAGATTGATTGCATTTGTAATGATGATAGCCGTTTGTATGAGTTTATTGATTTTTCCGGCCTTGGCGGATGATGACTATCCGGAAGTTGGATTTGATTTCGAGGCTTTTGAAGCACAGAGAAAATCGATGGACAGCCGAATATGGCGCGATGGAAATATACATCTTCTACATCTCAGGATTTGGAAGTTTATAAAAAAGAAGCAACGGCAGCAGCAAATGTTACGGATACAGAGACAAAGTAACAAAAATAGTCATTTATATGTACATTCAGCAGCTGAAAGATGGTAAATGGCATACGCTTGATTCCATCGATACTCATTTGACAATTGGCATGCATCAAAGGAAATAACATATTCACCGTGTCCACATGGTTATACCTATCGTTTGAAGTGCAGCTATTATGTTTATTCAAACGGTTATTATGACAATATTGATGCCACAACGGCTAATTTTGTTTACAAGTAGATCCTTTTTCAAACCTCATTTATAGAACAGAAGGATGCCCGGGGCTTTCAGACAGAAGTCATGAAAGCTGCCGGGCAATTTTATGTCGAAGGATAATAATTGCGAGGGTAAAATCATAGGTGTATACTGAGCAGCCCCGTAATACATAGAGGAGTGCAGAATAGGATCCGCTTAATTTATCTTATAACACAATAAAGCCGCGTACAACTGTTGGCGTCAGTCGTACACACAGCTTTATTGTGTGTTATATTATTTATAGGGAGGATGATTATCTGCTGGATGGGTGCCAACAGATAGTCATTAGTATAGCAGGATGAGGAACAATGTTATGCACCCCCGTCCCGGAGATCGGGTAGGCGAATGTGGTTCAAGCATTCTGAATTATCTTCTCGCCTATATTAAAGCAAGCGGTGTGCCAACTCAAAACAATGCCAAATAAGGCCGGATTTGCTGAATTTAGCATGCAAAGGGGGGTTTTTGCGTAAAAATCGGGTTTTCAGACAAAAGAGCATGTCTATAAAATATACATATGAAATCAGAAAATCAAGAAAATATTGTAAAATATGGGAAAATAAGTGTCTATAAAATATACACATATCGAAGGATGAATGTACATTTTATAGACATAAAAGACAGACAGTAAACGAAATTACTGAAAGACAGGATGTGTACTAAAAAAGAACATTATAAATTTAGTGATCATGAATATTCAGATCCTTCATTTTCTTGTAGAGCAATGAGCGATGGATACCCAGCTGTCTGGCGGCTGCCTGACGATTACCGCCGTTATCACGCAGTGCATTGAGATCAGTTGGCGTTCAAGGCAGGCGATTCATAGTGATAATAACCGTCAGTGCTCTCAAGAGGTGAGGCCTTTTGTAAGCCTGGATATATTCAGGCAGATGCTGAGGAAGAATCTCGCTGCCTTCACAGATAATGGCGGCACGGTCCATGACATGGAAGTTCCTGGACATTGCCCGGCCAGTTGTGAAGATTAAGAAGATCCATAGCCTCCTGAGACATATGCAGATGAGACTGCTGATACATATCCGCTTTCTGTGACAGAAGATTGCTGCACAGAAGAGGCAGATCTTCGATACGCTCTCTGAGGGGCGGAACCCCATATTGATGACGTTCAGTCTGTAGTACAGATCGGAACGAAAACTTCCGTTTTCATGGAACTGGAGAGATTTTTCATTGGTGGCGGCGATAACACGGGCCTTAAAGGGGATTTTCTTGTTGCCCCAGAGGCACATATCCCTTTGGATTCTAGTACACGGAGAAGCTTTACCTGCATGTCCATCGGCATTGTGCCAAGTTCATCCAAAAAGAGCGTGCCTTCACCGGCCAGTTCAAATTTGCCAATTTGCCGTCCTTTCGCGCGCCTGTGAATGCGCCGCTTTCGTAACCGAACAATTCAGCTTCCAGAAGCTCTTTGGAATGGAGGAACAATTGAGACTGACAAAAGGGTTGGTGACTGACCAGACTGTCATTGTGGATTGCCTGAGCAAAGAGCTCTTTGCCTGTGCCGCTTTCGCCCTGATTAGAAACACTGGCATCACTGCGGGCGATGGTCTGACCAAGATGCTTCCAGATTCAGCATTTTTCTGATTGTTGGTGATGATGTCATCGAAGTGATATTGAGCAGCATACATCTTGGCGATTTCGCTGCGGTAAGCCTTAAAATTGTCTTCAAGTTTGGACATGCGGTTGCAGATGAGCAATTTCTTTGATATCCCGGAAGATAATTGTACCGGCTGCACCGATGACTTCAGCGATTGTGGATCAGAGGAATTCGATTGGTGATGACCATGGAGCCGTTGATTTCCTGAAGCTGCGAGTTCTTTTTGACACCTGTCTGGCAACGATATGAAGACGGGTGTTTTTACGACTTCTGTGACATGACGGCCGACAGCGGCGGATGCGCTATATTAAAAAAATTTCTCATAGTACCATTTGATGATATAGCGTCACGGGTCGACAGGACACATACCATAATGCTCAGTATCGAGAATATCGGATAGTGTATCAATACTATCCCTGTCAATTTATCAAAATATTCTTTATGTGTCATGATAATTACAAAACCCTTTGAAAATTCCGGAAGTGAACAGTGTCATGCTTTATTAGCATAGAAGTGATAAAAGGGAAAAGGACAGCCAACGACTGGCTGCCCTTTTGGAGAAGGTATATTTATTTGGGGTGTAAAATAAAATATATTGGGGGTTTACGTTTTATTATACTAGCATGAATAATGAGGAAAGTGTTCACAAAATTAGCTGTAAATAAAATGTTTTTTGTATACAAAATGCCATGACGAAGGAGAGGTTGAGCAAATTGATAAAAATAAATGGTATTCCCAGTGGATTACTGGGAAAAATGCGATATTGAAGAAAATAGCAGATATTCTCTATCCGGAGGGAGTGTCCTGTGTGCCAGAAAATATTGGCTGAACCCGAGGACAGGAAAGATGCATGTACATCGCGGCTGCTACCGAAAGCTAAAAAGAATCACAGAACCGATGTGCGCTGCGGGAAACCTGTTATGTCGCTGCAGCAGGAATATTGTTTTGATTGTTCTAAGGTACAGTGAATTATGAGGCCGGACATAGCCTGTGGGTCTATGATGCCGTCAGTTCAGAATCAGTATTTCATTATAAATACAGCGGAAAGCAATTTATGCAGATTTTATGCGGAAGCGATGGTGTGTTTCTATGGAGAATGGATAGATTCCCTACAGGTGCAGCAGCAGATAATTCCTGTTCCGCTCAGCAGACAGAAGCTGAAGATTCGCGGGTACAATCAGGCAGGAATTCTGGCAGAAAAAAGGGGATAAGCTGCAGATTCCAAGGTGAACAACAACAGCGGATTGTTCAGAATCCATAGTACAGCACCGCAGAAAGAACTGGGAAAAGCGGAGCGTGAGAAAACTTCAGAGATGCGTTTAGGGCTAATGAGAAACATCTAACGGATATCAGAAGGGTACCATTGATTGATGATATCTATACAACGGGAAGTACAGAATTATTGTGCCGGAGCATTAAGAGCAGCAGGTGTTAAAAGGTGTGGTTCCTGACGTTGTGTACGGGTGTCGATTTAGAAGGGGAGCAGGACTACTTCTTCTGAAAATAATCGGATTTTTTATTTCCACTAAAGACACCGCGGTTTAAAACCGGTTTATTGTTGGTGAGATTCATAAAGCGGAAGAAGGCTTTTATGGTCGTCTATCTTCCACAGCTGCAGGCGGACCGGTGTATCAGGGAAGAGAACGAACTCATCTGGGCGGCCATGCGTGTCATACGTTCAGGTTCACCTGGGATCAAAGCCTGAATAGCGAGACGGCATGAGAAGCCGAAAGAGCTACGTCAATCCCTGCATGAAAGATGTTTCAAAGCCCATTTTTGCGCATATTCCGGATCAACATGAACAAGATTGGTATCGCCTGTCAGACGATAAAGAAGATTCTGAACAGGACTGATATAATTATCCAGTTCAAAACCGGTTCGCGATCGGGAATTACAACGTCACTTTTGCATTGGTTTGCCGCCGAAACCGCCGGCTTCATGGAAGAAGGTGGTGGAATAATTGCGTACACACCATATTGCCTGCTTCGTCGCGGACGTCGATTCGGGTTTTGACAACAGCCTTTGCCTTCACCGCGGTCATAGACATCGGTGATAACATCCTGATACTGAATGTGCCTTGATTGGATCAATTGACGATACATAATGATCTCATGATCCATATTCAGAAAAGAAATAGTGGGTTTGATGATTTCATCAGCCAGCATAGAAGCCGGAAGGGGCATCCACTGATAAGGGCGTACATTGACAGTTCCCCAATAAGGAATTGTGCCGTAGGTAGGAAGTGCTTTTAGATATTTTTCATATGTGTAATATGAGATCATTGGTGCCCGGCACCGACAGCCAGCGCATACAAAGCAACATCCTCCAGTTATATTCCATATAACGGGGTTCCATTTTTTTGCCAACTAATAATTCTTCAAGATTGATTTTTGCCATGAGTCAGCCCTCCTTAAAAAATAATACACATTGTTTGATGCCTTTATATAAGAGCAAACCTGGTGCCATTTAAAAATTTTAGAAAATAATAAAAAGACACAGATATACCTTTAAAAGGTGGAAATGAATGATTAAATGAAAAAGATGTACATATTGAAACATATCAAAATAAAAATGTGTCATATATTCTTTTTGATAAAAAAGAATGGCTTTATATTAAAGAAAAGTTTATAATAATGGATAGAAATAGTATCTGTTTAGTAGAATTGAAAACGACTATTGAAACATAAAACAAAAGAGAAGGTGGCAGATAATGGACGCAGAGATGAGCAAAAGGGTATTGGATGAATTTTTGAAGAAGACAGAAGATGGATTCATTGTTGTAGATAAAGAGGGGATTATCAGGAGATTAATGAAAACTATTGTGATTTTCTGGCGGGGGAGGAATGAAAATTATAGGACGTCCCATCAATGAGGTGATATCAACGACTTCAATGTTGGATGTTCTTAAGAAAAGATATGCCGAGACGGCAATAATGTCTATGTGCATCCTTATAAACCGGGGAAACAAGGGATGATGAGGAAGTTATGCAGCAGCCAATCGGTTTGTATTTTTGAGATCAGGATCAACTGCTGGGGGCAGCGGCACATATGAAATTTCGTCAGCGTGCCTTGGATACATCACAGAAGTACAGAGAGACAGAGCTGAATTACTACAAACAGGAGTATCAGGATCAGATGCAGAAGGAAGGCGGTTTTGCAAATTTCAGGGCAATGATCCGAAGATCCAGCATGTGAAAAACCTTGGCATGCGTATTGCCAAACGGATTTCCGGTGCTGATCACAGGAGAAACAGGTACCGGTAAGGAAGTTATCGCCAAATCCATTCATATGGAAAGCAGCCGCAGTGCAGAGCCTTTTGTGGCCATTAATTGCGGGGCTATACCGGCAGAATTGCTGAATCGGAACTCTTTGGCTATGAGGGTGGATCATTTACCGGAGCCAAAAGACAAGGGAAAATCGGCAAATTTGAGATGGCCAATAAAGGAACCTTCTTTTGGATGAGATTGGCGATATGCCGCTGCATATGCAGGTTAAGCTTTTGAGAGTTTTGCAGGAACATGAGATTGAACGTGTCGGCGGAAATCGGACGATACCGATTGATGTGAGGATCATATCAGCAACCCGTCTGAATCTGATGGAGATGGTGCAGGAAGGAACCTTCAGAGAAGATCTGTATTATCGTCTTGCGGTTGTGAATATTCAGACGGTACCCTTAAGAGCGTGCCCGCATGATATAATCCTTCATGCGACGAATTATCTTGATCAGCTGAATCAGCAGTATAAGACAGAGGTCAGTCTGAGTGATGCTGCAAAGAGGTGTCTGAAGGCACACAGCTGGCCGGGCAATGTAAGAGAGCTGCAGAATGTCATTTCCAGTGCTTATGCAACCTGTGAGAACAATATGATCACCATGGATAACCTGCCGAAAAGTTATTACAGACATTGAAGGAAAAGATGAATCCTTCTGTTGGAAAGAAGAATGGATATGATCACCATGTCAGATACTGAAGAGATGACATTGAAGGAAAAGATGAATCATTTGGAAAAACTTCTGTTGGAGGAAGCACTTCACAAAAACAAAAATATGACAGCAGCAGCGGCTGCGCTGGGAATAGAGCAGCCTGCTATATAAAAAATTAAAAAACATCATATAGAATTTAGAAATGACCGGGCAGAAACTATTTGCCAGGAGATGACAGCACGGGAGATAACCATCTTCTGGACTTCAGATGTCCCTTCATACAGCGGAATAATCCGGGCATCACGGTACATTCTTTCGATGGCATAGTCTTTCATATAGCCGTAGCCGCCATGGATTTGAAGGGCTTTATTGGTGACATATACTGCGGCCTCGGAGGCATAATATTTGGCCATGGAAGCTTCTTTAGTGATCGGCATACCGGCATCATGAAGCCGTGCAGCATTGATTGTCAGCTGCAGGGCAGCTTCAGTGCGGGTTGCCATATCTGCCAGATACCACTGGATTCCCTGGTTGGCATTGATTGGCTTGCCAAACTGTGTACGCTCACTGGAATAAGTAACAGCAGCGTTAATAGCCCCTGACATAAGCCGACAGCCTGGGGAAGCGATACCGATACGGCCGCTGTCAAGACCAGCCATGGCAATGGAGAAGCTTGCCTTCCTTTGCCGAGAAGCTGTGTGCGAGGCACGCAGCAGTCATTGAAAATCCAATTCTGACACAGCAGCAGAGCGGATGCCCATCTTGTCTTTCTGTTTTGCCTACGAAAATCCCGGAGTATCTCTGTCAACGATAATGGCAGAAAGACCTTTTGTTTTCAGGGAAGGCTCTGTGAGTGCAATCAGAATAACGTAATCCCCTTCATTCTCGGGCCCATATTGCTGATGAAGCACTTGCTGCCGTTGATGATGTAATCATTTCCCTTTGCAATGGCTTTCGTGCGGGCGGAAAGCAGCATCGGGAGCCGGCACCGGCCTCGGTCAGAGCGAAGGCACCGACAGCACCGGAAGCAGCTTTTGAAGATATTTCTTTCTGCTCTTCAGTACCATTTTTTTAAAATGAAATATTATGCATGTACAGAGTGCAAACAGCGTAATTACGATACGACGAAGGAGAAGAGAAATCATCCGGATCGTATGGAAACGAAGAAGTATTGCAGATTCTGCAAGAAACACACATGTACAAATGAAACAAAATAAGCCGGTGCGAAAGGATAAGTGATTATATGAGCGAAAAAGGAAAAGAAAGAAAAAAAAGAAAAAAAGCTGGTTCGACGGTCTGAAAGCTGAGTTCCGAAAATTATCTGGCCGGATCATCTGGTTGACAGAAGAAGCTGGCAGAAGGTCCGCAGTTGTCCTTGCTGTTTCCATAGTACTTGAGTGGTTATTGCTGTATTGATATTTTTATTCTGCTGACAGATGTGATCATTTCATTATAACAGTAAAATATGGCAGACAGGAATGAATATTTGTCAGACCCAAATGGTATGTAGTTCATACTTATTCAGGTTATGAGAATAAGGTAAAACGAATATTGAAAAAACTATTCAGAATCTTCATCTGGAGGATCAGATCCTTGATGTTCAGGTGCCTGTTCAGGAAGTCATTGAGGTAAAAGACGGCAAGAAGAAAACGGTTAAGAAGAAACTCTTCCCGCTATGTTTTTGACCCATATGATTATGAATGACGATACCTGGTATGTAATCCGCAATTACAGTCATTCCTGTTGTCATCACAGTATATGCAGACAGAAGCTTCAGCTTCGTAACAAAGACTCCACCAGCAGCCGTTCTCCTTAAGAAAGCATGTAACATTAAGTCTGGATCAGGCGTACCTAACAAGAATAAGGTCGCAACAATCTCTAAAGCTGATTTACAGAAAATCGCTGAGACCAAAATGCCGGATCTTAACGCAGGTTCACTTGAGGCAGCTATGAGCATGATCGCCGGTACTGCAAGAAGTATGGGTATCACCGTAGAAGAATAATAACAGTTTGCTATCCGGTATCATAGTACCGGAAAAGTTGTGGGAGGGCAGACCCCGCAAATACCACCAGGAGGTTTTATATTATGAAGAGAGGCAAAAAATACGTTGAAGCGGCTAAATTGATCGACCGCGCAACACTTTATACAGCTGAAGATGCAGTTGCATTAGTTAAGAAGACATCTACAGCAAAATTCGATGAAACAATCGAGGCGCATATCAGAACAGGATGTGACGGACGTCATGCTGACCAGCAGATCCGTGGAGCAGTTGTACTTCCACACGGAACTGGTAAAGAAGTTAAAGTTCTTGTATTCGCTAAAGATGCAAAAGCTGAAGAAGCGAAAGCAGCAGGAGCAGAATTCGTAGGAGCAGAAGAATTAATTCCTAAGATCCAGAAAGATGATGGTTCGACTTCGATGTAGTTGTTGCTACACCAGACATGATGGGCGTTGTTGGACGTTTACGGACGTGACTTGGACCTAAGGGTTTAATGCCTAACCCTAAGGCCGGAACTGTTAACAATGGACGTTGCGAATGCCATTAAAAGAAATCAAAGCAGGTAAGATCGAATACAGACTTAGATAAGCCAACATCGTTCATGTGCCGATCGGAAAAGCTTCCTTCACAGAAGAACAGTTAGCGGACAACTTCCAGACGTTAATCGATGCAATCGTTAAAAGCAAAACCTGCAGCAGCAAAGGTCAGTATTTTAGAAACGTAACAATTACTTCTACAATGGGACCTGGAGTGAAAATTGATACAACAAAATTTGCTTAATTTTATTTAAGCGGGGTCAGTCTCATGTAGTCGACCCCAGATTTATGCAAAATCTATGTTGCCATATGATTGACAAAAAATAAAAACATTTCATGAAAAACATGATATATATAAATGTCGTGTATTATATGTAAAGTATTACTGCCGAAGACAGCAGGTGCCGCAAGGCGCAAGTTTCAAACGCCTGCCGAGGAGAGATATTAGTTGTTCGATTGACGAATATGCTAGTATTAACACTCTATGTCTGTGCGGATATAGAGTTTTCTTTTTGTGCGGTGGTACACAAAATAAATCAGGAGGTGCACCATTTCAATGGCAAAAGTTGAGCTTAAAACAACCAGTAGTAAACGAAATTAGCAGAAGAATTACTTACAGATGCTCAGTCAGCAGTATTAGTTTCTTACCGCGGAATCACTGTAGAACAGGATACAGCAATGCGTAAAGAATTAAGAGAAGCTGATGTAGAATACAAAGTATATAAGAATACAATGATTCGTTTTGCAATCCAGGGAACAGAATTTGAAGCATTAGCTGATGATTTAAAAGGACCTACAGCAATCGCTGTTTCTAAAACAGATGCTACAGCTCCTGCAAGAATCCTTGCAAAACACGCTAAGAACATCGAAGTATTAGAAATGAAATCTGGTGTTGTAGAAGGAACATTCTATGACAAAGATGGTATCCAGGTTATCGCAAGCATCCCATCAAGAGACGAATTACTTGCGAAATTCCTTGGAAGCATTCAGTCCCCAATTACAAACTTTGCTCGTGTTATTAAGCAGATCGCTGAAAAGAACGGAGAAGGGGCTGCAGCTGAGTAAGATCAGTTATCAGTAAATTTAAAAATGGAGGAAATTATAATGACAACTCAGGAAATTATCGAAGTTATTAAAGGTTTATCCGTATTAGAATTAAATGATTTAGTAAAAGCATGTGAAGAAGAATTTGGCGTATCTGCAGCAGCAGGTGTTGTAGTAGCAGCAGCTGGAGCTGGAGGTGGAGCTGAAGAAAAGACAGAATTCGATGTTGAGCTTACAGAAGGTTCAGGCGTACCTGTAATCAAAAGCTGTTCGTGAAATCAC
>VOFB01002221.1_pt1 | contig 27702 bp, 39 predicted proteins | sample 5384141 | NCBI WGS metagenome assembly VOFB01 (sample SAMN12384721, study PRJNA508395) | human gut metagenome | isolation source: healthy gut A | host: Homo sapiens | reverse complement strand
AGATCGCCACCATCCTGGCCCGCCCGCGGCCCCAGCTGATGATCTTTCGACGAGCCGGAGGCGGGCATCGACCTGTGGAGCTTCGCCCGCCTCACCGAGACCTTTGAACAGATCCACGGATGAGCGGCACCGCCACCATGATTATCATCTCCCACCAGGAGCGTATCCTCTCCCTGGCGGACGAGATCATCGTGGTGGGCGACGGGGAGCAATGGAACCGGGGCAGCCGGGACGAGATCCTGCCCCAGATCCCGGCGGACACCCTGGGCGGCTGCCCGGTGCTGACGAAAGGAGGTGCTGCTGTATGATGGACACACAGGTGGACCGGGAGCTTCTGGAGAAGATTGCGGACATGCTCGGTCAAGCCCGTGGGGGCATTCAACATTCGTAAGGACTGCGGTTGTGACGGCCGCGTGTCCACGGAACACATCAAGATCGACAACCGCACCGACGGCCACGCGTCGGCATCGACATCCGCATTCCCGGGACCAAAAACGAGACCTGCCACATCCCCGTCATCATCACCAAGCCCGGTGTGCAGGAGACGGTGTACAACGACTTTTACATCGGGGAAAACTGCAACGTGGAGATCGTGGCCGGCTGCGGCATCCACAACTGCGGCGAGCAGGACTCCCGCCACGACGGCGTCCACACCTTCCACATCGGCAAGAACTCCCACGTCCACTACTCGGAAAGCATTATGGCGAGGGCGACGGCAAGGCGCGAAGATCATGAACCCCAGACCATCGTCTACCTGAGGAGGAGGGCGTCCATCCTGGAGATGGACACCGTCCAGATCCGGGGCGTGGACTCCACCAAGCGGGGTCTACACCAAGATCGTCTGCGACGGGGCCGAGGCCGTCATCACGAGAAAGCGGCCTGCTGACCCACGGCACAGCAGACCGCGAGGACGACATGGTGATCGAGCTCAACGGTGAGGACGCCAAGGGCCGTGTCATCTCCCGCTCTGTGGCCCAGGACCAGTCCCCCAGGTGTTCCGGCCCTGCGTGGTGGGCAACGCCAAGTGCTTCGGCCATGTCCAGTGCGACTCGATCATCATGGACATGGCGGGCAGTCCATCCCGGAGATCCCGGAGACCGCCAACCATCCACATGGACGCCCAGCTCATCCACGAGGCCGCCGCCATCTGGACCTGCTGCGGCAGATCCATGCCCTGCCCCCAGCACCCGGGAGGTGGTGTACCTCCGGCCTTCAAATTCAGCCCCGGGAGATTGGGGAGGTGCTGGGCCGGACGGAGACCTGGGCCCGGGTGACCTTTTACCGGAGCAAGGGAGGCACTGCGGAAAGGAGGAGCAGACCATGAGGAACATTCCTGAATTATCCTGCGCCATTGTGGAGGACCTGCTGCCCACCCATGTGGAGAGGCTGACCTCGGAGGAAACCAACATGGCGGTGGAGGCCCATTGGCGTCCTGCCCCGCCTGTGCGGCCAAGCGGGCCGCTATGGGGCGAAGGAAACGGAAGCGGCGGCAAACGCCGGAGACCGCCCGGGGTGGACTATCTGAAAAAAGTCCGGCACCGGGGCCGGAGGCGGTCATGCGGCGGTGCTGGCAACCTTGCTGGTGCTGGCGGCGGGCCGCCGCCAAGGTCTTTATCATCGGCTCACCTCTGATCCCGACGGAGTGGTGGTGTCCTCTCAGGAAGAAGACGATACACTGCGGGTTCACATCTTCTTCCAGAGGCTCTGGCAACGCCTTTTTGGGACTGGACGGTGGACAATCAGGGACGGCGTGGTCACCATCACCGCCCGGAGCGTGCTGGTGTCCCCCCTGTTCCGGGACGGCGGCGACAGTGAGGTGCCCCTGGAGGGGCGTGACAGAAATCTGGCTGGGCAGGCCGGTGGGGCCGATGATCTGGCAGGACGATGTAGTGATCCTCCGCGGATGCCTGGCGCTGTATCAGCCCGGACGCCCTACGCAGGAGAGAACCTCCCCGTGGGAGGGTCCTTTGGCGGCGGTACACCTGGTATGGTCCCCTATCGTCGACTATACCATCAGCCTGCAGACGGTTCCCAGAGAGCCCTACGGCCTGACCATCCACTTTTGCTGACGTCACCGCCCACATGTCCGGTGCCGGAGCGCGCCCTGACAAACGAATGTACGCCACCGCCCCCCACCCTTCTGGCGCGACGCCCCTGGCAGGCCTGATCGGCCGCCCGGACGGCACCGCAGTGACCCGCTCTGTGACACTGGAGGAAGTGGACCAGGCCCTGCCGGATTGGATCGAAGCCTACAATCTGGATGCCGGCGCGGGATTGGACTGCCCGGAGAGCGTCCAAACATGCCGCCTCACCGGCAGCCCTGCAGCAGCTGCTGGACCTGACATGTCACGGCTTCTATGTGGGCACGGAAGAAGATGAACCACCATTTTCACCCCGGCAATTCTAAAACAGCGTCGAAGTGCCCCCTCTTTCAAAGAGGGGGCACTTCTAAAAAATGCTGATGAAAAGCGGCTCACTCACCCCTTGCCGTCGTTCCACTTCACGCGCGGACCTCGGGCAGATCCACGCCGTTGTCCTCTGATATACTGGCGGTGCTCCACCAGCTTGTCCTTCATCCGCTGACCAGATAGGCCCCGGTTGCCCAGTGAGGCAGCCGCTGGACCACGTCGATCACCAGATGGAAACGGTCGATGTCGTTCTGTACCCGCATATCGAAGGGAGTGGTAATGGTGCCTTCCTCCTTGTAGCCGCGAACATGCAGATTCCTGTTGCGGCGGCGGTAGGTCAGCTCATGCACCAGGGTGGGATACCCGTGGAAGGCGAAGATGATGGGCTTATCCTTGGTGAACAGCATATCGTACCCATGTCCGTGAGGCCGTGGGGGTGCTCGGTGTGGGGCTGGAGCTTCATCAGGTCCACCACGTTGACCACCCGGATCTTCAGCTTTGGCAGCTCTCTTCCGGAGGATGGTGACCGCCGCCAGAGTCTCCAGAGTGGGTGTGTCGCCGCAGCAGGCCATCACGATATCGGGCTCCAGCCCTGGTCGTTGCTGGCCCACTGCCAGATGCCAATACCCTGGGTGCAGTGCTTGACCGCCTGCTCCATGGTCAGCCACTGGGGGCGGGGATGCTTGGAGGTAACGATGACGTTGACATAGTTCCGGCTCTTGATGCAGTGGTCGAAGCAGCTCAGCAGGCAGTTGGCGTCCGGGGGCAGATAGATGCGAACCACGTCCGGCCTTCTTGTTGGCCACATGATCCAAAAATCCCGGATCCTGATGCGTGAAAGCCGTTGTGGTCCTGCTGCCACACGTTGGAGGAGAGAACGTAGTTCAGGGAGGCGATCTTCTGCCGCCAGGGCAGCTCGTTGCAGGTCTTCAGCCACTTGGCATGCTGGGCAAACATGGAGTCCACGATGCGAATGAAGGCCTCGTAGCTGTTGAAGAAGCCGTGGCGGCCGGTGAGCAGATAGCCCTCCAGCCAGCCCCTCGCACATATGCTCGGAGAGCATGGAGTCCATCACCCGGCCGTCCGGGTCCAGGTGCTCCTCGATGGTCCTCATTCTCGTGCCGTTCTCCCAGGAAGCGGCGGCCCGTCACGTCAAACACCGCCTGAAGCCGGTTGGAGGCTGTCTCGTCGGGGCGAAAATGCGGAAATTCCGGGCGTCCAGATTCAGCTTCATCACATCCCGGACGTAGCCGCCCAGCACCAGCATGTCCTGGGCCTCCACCTCGCCGGGGGCGGGAACCTCCACCCCGTAGTCCCGGAAGTCCGGCGTCCGCAGGTCCCGCAGCAGCAGGCCGCCGTTGGCGTGGGGGTTGGCGCCCATGCGCCGCTCCCCTTTTGGGGCGAAGGACGCAGCAGATCCACCGGCCGTCCCTCCTCGTCGAACAGCTCCTCCGGGTGATAGCTGCGGAGCCACTGCTCCAGGATGGGCAGGTGCTTTTTTCCGTGTCAGGGCCCATGGAGATGGGTACCTGGTGGGCTCGGAAGCAGTCCTCCACGGGGTTGCCGTCCACCTCCTTGGGGCCGGTCCAGCCCTTGGGGGGAGCGGGAACACGATCATGGGCCAGCGGGGCCGGCTGACATCGCCGCTGGAACGGGCATATTCCTGAATCCGCTGGATCTCACGTATGGCCCAGTCCACCGTGGCGGCCATCTTCTGATGCATCTTCTCCGGCTCACTGCCCTCCACAAAGCAGGGGCTCCCAGCCGCAGCCCTTGAAGAATATATCCGCTTCGTCGCGGGACATGCGAGAGAAGACGGTGGGATTGGCAATTTTAAAGCCGTTGAGATGGAGAATGGGCAGCACTGCGCCGTCTGTGATCGGATTGAGGAATTTGTTGGACTGCCAGGCGGTGGCCAGGGGCCCGTCTCTGCCTCGCCGGCTCGCACCACGCAGGCGGCGATCAGGCTCGGGGTTGTCCATCACGGCGCCGAAGGCGTGGGCCAGGAGAATACCCAGCTCGCCCCCCTCATTGATGGAGCCGGGGGTCTCGGGTGCGGTGTGGCAGGCGATGCCGCCGTGGAAGGAGAACTGCTTGAACAGCTTCTTCATCCCCTCGGCGTCCCGGCTGATGTTGGGGTAGATCTCCGTATAGGAGCCGTCCAAGTAGTCCTGGGCCACCATAGCGTTACCGCCGTGGCCGGGGCCGGAGAGGTAGATCATGTCCAGGTCATACTTGTTGATGACCCGGTTCAGGTGGGTGTAGATGAAGTTCTGCCCCGGCACGGTGCCCCAGTGGCCCACGATGGTCTGCTTCAGGTCGGAGGCGGCCAGTGGGCGCTTCAGCAGGGGATTGTCCAACAGATACAGCTGGCAGGCGGAGAGGTAGTTGGACGCCCCGCCACCAGGCGTCGACCTGTTTCAGCTGCGCCGGCGTCAACGGCGGCTTTTAGACAGGCGTGTATTGGTTTAGGCTTTGCTGCAATTGTCTTTTGAGAAGTCCGTGGCATATTATTGCCTCCTTTTTCTTGTTCCTTTCGCAATTAGTATATCTCTTATTTGAAAAAAAAGCGAAATCGAAAATAATTTTATCTTAATTTACAATTATTTCATTTTAGCATTCTTCTTTTAGGCGTTTTACCCTTATTCTATCCCTTCCGCCCGCGCTTGCGTTTTTCCGCCGGATGTGCTACTGTAACGGCATGGAAACGTATGAACTCATCCGCTCCGGCCGGAAGACCCTGGCCCTGGAGATCACGGGACTGCCGCGTGGTGGTGCGGGCCCCCCGCCGCCTGTCCCAGGCCCATCGACGACTTTGTGGCCAGTCACGCCGGCTGGATCGCCCGGCACCTGGAACAACAGCAGCGCCGCCAGGCTGCCCTGGCCCCCTCCGCCCCCAATACAGGCGGAGATCGGCGCCCTGAAGGAAAAGGCACGGCAGGTCCTGCCGCCGAAAATCGCCTATTACAGTGAGAAAATGGGCCTGTTCCCTACTGGCGTCAGGATCACCTCCGCCCGCACCCGCTACGGCAGCTGCAGCGGAAAAAACAGCCTGTGCTTCTCCTGTTTTCTCATGAACTGTCCGGATGCGGCCATGGACCTGGTGGTGGTCCATGAGCTGTGCCACATCAAGTGAAAAACCACGGGCCGGATTTCTACGCGCTGCTGGAGCAGGTACTCCCGACTGGCGGGAGCGGAAGAAGCTGCTGCGATAACGACAAACCGGAGGCATGGCTTGGCCGTGCCTCCGGTTTATGTCTGATATTACGCCCCCACCGACGTGAGCCAGACCGCCGCCAGCAGCACCGCCAGCAACGCTGCATTCCAGGCGGTAAACACCGCCAGATACCGGGCGGGGCGGGCCCCGGGGAGCGAAGATACAGCAGGCGTGATCAAACTTGCTAGGGATGCTACCGGGGTTCCCCAGACCGCCGATATCCACGCCCAGCAGCAGCTCCCTCCAGTTGTCTGTGAAGCCCGACAGCAGCACCGCCGCCGGTACATTGCTGATGATCTGGCTGGTGAGCACGCCGGTCAGCAGGGTGCTGCGCTCCAGCAGACTCTGGAGAAACCCATGAACGGCAGGCAGCCGTCCCAGGTTTCCGGATACCACGAAGAAGCAGATGAAGGTGCACAACAGGCTCACATCCAGCTTCCGCAGCAGAGCAGGTTCCACTGCGGCCAGCGTCCCAAGCACCAGAACCGTCAGCAGACCATAGGGCAGAATGCGGAACACCGTCAGCAGGCACAGCAGGAACAGTGCGCCGTACAGGGCCAACTTCCCGGGCTGCCGCAGGGGCTGCGGGTGCACCGGAGGGATCTGGAGATCCCTGGGCAGGACCGGCAAGGCCGTCGCGGTCAGGCAGGCCAGACTGATCCCCGCCAGGGCAGCACCACCGGGAAAAAATCCCCGGCAGAGAGTCCATAGGCCCCGTAAAGGTAGAGGTTCTGGGGATTGCCCACCGGCGTGGCCATGCTGCCCAGGTTTGCGGCAATGGTCTGCAGCACCAGCAGCGGCACCGCCGCGGCCCGGCAGTCCATCTGGTCCAGAAGCAGCAGCGCAAAGGGGTGCAAAGGTGATAAGAGCGACGTCATTGGTCACGGCCATGGAGCAGAAAAAAGGGCAGCAGCACCAGGATCACTGCCAGGGCCCTGGGTCCGGTCCCCCGGGACAGCAGATGGCCGGCCAGCCACTGAACGCCCGCAGGACTGGAAGCCCGCCACCACCGCCATCAGGCACAGCAGCAGGCATAGCACCTGCAGGTCGATGTAGCCCAGATAGGCGGCGTCCGTCGGCACCAGGACCATGGTGGCCAGTGCGCAGAGCGCCGCCACGGTCAGCACCGCCTCCCGCTTGAAAAACGCCAGCAGTCTCATTTCCGTCCCTCAAAGGCTGACAAAATCCGCGTTTCACCATATCACACTTTTTCCGGGAACGCAAACCTTTTTGGGGGAGGCTGTGCTGTTCTACCGCCAGCCCCTAGCCGCCGGGACAGCGTCCACGCCAGGGCCAGCTTCACCAGGTCCGGCACCACAAAGGGAACACGCACATCCCAGCGCCGCCAACAGGCCGATGGGCCCCGCCGCCCGGGCATAGGCCACCAGGAACCAGGCGGTGCCGAAGGCATAGCACACCAGCAGGCCAGCACCATGGCCGCGGCCGTCACCGCCGGACGGTCGCCCAGCCGGGCGGTCATGCCCCAATACAGCAGGGCCGAGGCCAGAAAGCCCAGGATGTACCCGCCGGTGGTGCCCAGCAGAACGCCCGGCCTCCCTGAAAGCCTGAGAACACCGGCAGGCCCACCAGGCCCAGCAGCAGATATGCCAGGATAGGCCAATGTCCCCGCCGGCCCCCCAGGGTCCCCAGGGCTGCAAACACGCCAAAGGTCTGGAGCGTGAACGGCACTGTCAGGGGAATGTTGATCCAGGCGCACACCATCAGCAGCACTGCGAACAGGGCGGCGTACGCCAGGTCCACCGTCCGCCAGCCGGGTCCCTGGTCATGAAGTCTCCGTTTCAAATCAGATCGCTCCTCTCCTGTGTCTGGAGGAAGTATAGCAAGGCTTTCCATAATTGTCAACCTTAAAAAATAAAGTTAAATAGATAAAAAAAACCGGGAGCAGGCCTCCCGGTTCAGCAGTCCGTGTGGGTGCAGATCCCCGCACCTGGCCTGAATAGCTTTCAGGTCCACAAAGCTCCGGCCGCTTCTCCACATCCCGCAGCAGCGGAGGGATGGTAGATAGCGGCGGGCGGCACTTGACGCTGTTGGTGATATAGATCTGCTGCCGCCGCAGGCCGATCATGGCCAGCATATCGTCCAGCAGCTTCCCGGCGGCCCCCACAAAAGGCTCGCCCTGCCGGTCCTCGCTGGCTCCCGGGGCCTCGCCCACCAGCAGCACCTCCGCCCTGGGGTCTCCCACGCCGAACACCACGTTGGTCCGGGTATCCGCCAGGCCGCAGGCCCGGCAGCTCATGCACTGCTGCCGCAGCTGCTCCCACTGATCCATATCTTTCCTCCTTCCCCGCGTATCACAGCCCCGCCCCACCACAAAATGAGAAAAATGAGAGCCCCTGGTGCCGCCCAGTATTGGCTGTGGCTGTTTTGTCTGTATAGCTTTCTGGGATACCTGCTGGAGAAGGCGTTTGCCGCCGCCGCCGGCTCCCGGCATCAGGTGCGCAAGTGCTTTCTCCTGCTGCCCCTGTGCCCGGTGTACGGTCTGGCCATGCTGGCGGTGCTGCACCTGCCCGCCGACCTGACCCGGGGCTTCTTCCGCCTGGCCTTTTACGGCGGCCTCACGGCCACCGCCGTGGAATACGCCGTGCACTTTCTCTATGACAAGCTGCTGGGGGTCATGTTCTGGGACTATTCCGGCACCCACATGGACCTGAACCGCCGGGTCTGCGTGCCCTTTGCCGTGATCTGGGGCCTGCTGACGGCCTTCTCCGTCCGATATGTTCAGCCCCTGCTGCACCCCATTGCCGCCAACGTCCCGCCCTGGGCGGGACTGACGCTGCTGCTCCTGCTGGTGGCAGACAGCTTCTTCTCCGTCCGCCTGCTGCGCCGGACCCACAACGTGGACCTGCTGGGCATCGGTCACATCCTTGATGCCTGCCCGCTTGAAGGCGTCGTGGGTCCGCCGGACCCCCGCGCCCATGTCGCCCACCGGGTCGCTCTGCCCGGCGATCAGCAGGATGGGCGCGTCCTTGTCCATTTTATCGATATTCCGGGGCGTCTGGTTGAACCGCAGCCCCCGCAGCATCTGCCGGAACAGGCCCACCGTGGCCTCCGCCCCGCACATGGGGTCCGCCATGTACCGGTCCACGTTGTCCGTGTCGGCGGACAGCCAGTCGTTGGGAGTCCGGGGCTTGTCGCCGAAGGCCTTGTTATACGCGCCGAAGGCCATATTGGTCACCAGCTTGCTGGCGGCGTCCGGCCCCTTGATTCTGGCAATTGCACCCGCCAGCAGCAGGCCGCCCCGGATGGTCATCTCCGGCTGCCAGCCGGTGCCCATGATAATGGCCGCGTCCACGGTGCCGGGATAGCGGATCAGATACGTCCGGGACAGGAACGACCCCATGCTGTGGCCCATCAGCAGGATGGGCAGCCGGGGATACTGCTCCCGCAGCCGCTGGTGCAGCAGATGGATATCGTCCACCACCGTCTCCCAGGTGGCCCCGTCGCCGAAATACACCGGCACGGCCCCCTCCGGCAGGGACTTGCCGTGGCCCAGATGGTCATGGCCCGCCACAAGGATGCCCTGCTCATTGAGATACCGGGCGAAGCCGTCGTATCGCAGAATGTGCTCCGCCACGCCGTGGGCGATCTGTAAAACGGCAATGGGCTCCCGGTCCGCCGGGGCCCACTGGGCTCCATGGAGCCGGGTGTGCCCGTCGCTGGAAAGAAAGGTAAATTCCTGGAAATCGGTCATGGTAATTCCGTCCTTCCTGTGCTATAATAATCTATATTATCATACTCTGATACAAAAAGAAAGAGGAGACTTCTATGGGAACGTACATTCTGGCGCTGGACCAGGGAACCACCAGCTCCCGGGCCATCGTGTTCGACCGTCTGGGCGACATTGTGTCCAAGGCCCAGTATCCCTTCCGCCAGCTTTATCCCCAGGCCGGCTGGGTGGAGCATGACCCCATGGAGATCTGGGAGACGGAGCGCAGGGCGGCCCAGGCGGCGGAGGGCCTGGAGGCGGACATTGCCGGCATCGGCGTCACCAACCAGCGGGAGACCACCATTCTCTGGGACAAGGTCACCGGCCGGCCCGTGTACAACGCCATCGTGTGGCAGTGCCGCCGCACGGCAGAGCTGTGCGAGGAGCTGAAGCGCCAGGGGCTGGAGGAGCGCGTCCAGTCCGCCACCGGCCTGCTGATCGACGCCTACTTCTCCGCCACCAAGATCCGCTGGGTGCTGGATAACGTCCCCGGCGCCCGGGAAAAGGCGGACCGGGGGGACCTGCTGTTCGGCACGGTGGAAACGTGGCTCATCTGGCAGCTGACCGGGGCCCACGTCACGGACTATTCCAACGCCTCCCGCACCATGCTGTTCGATATCCACCGCCTGTGCTGGGATGCGGAGCTGTGCGAGCTGTTGGGCGTCCCTATGTCTATTCTGCCCCTGCCTGTGTCCAATAGTCAGGTGTACGGCCTGGTGAAAAAGGGCATTCCCGGTTTGGAGAAGCTGGCGGGCACGCCGGTGTGCGGCGCGGCGGGGGATCAGCAGGCCGCCCTGTTCGGCCAGACCTGCTTCCGCCCGGGCGAAGCCAAGAATACATACGGCACCGGCTGCTTCACCCTGATGAACGTGGGCGAAAAGCCCGTCCGCAGCCGGGCGGGCCTGGTGACGTCCGTTGCCTGGCAGGTGGAGGGACGCACGGCCTATGCCCTGGAGGGCAGCGTTTTCAACGGCGGCAGCACCATTCAGTGGCTTCGGGACGAGCTGCACCTCATCGAACGCCGGCGGCCGGAGTCTGGAGTGAAAGTGGACGGCGGTGCCTCCGCCGCAGCCAGCACGGATTTCTGGACCCCCGCCCGGCGGCCCCGGGCTGCGCCTGGTGGCGGCGCCGGGTGTGGGCAGCTGCCCTGCGCCGCAACCAGCACGTGGCGCCCCAGGGCAGTGGACCGGGCGCGTTGCGGTGGGATTGAAAACGATGTGTAAACAAATCCGGAATTTGTTGCGTTCGGTGGAAAAGTGCTATACTGAAGCCAAGTGAGAGGCATGAAACGGAAATGAAGACGATCAGTGCGGCGTTTCGTCCGCAGGTGAAAGGTTTATCGACATGGCTTTTTTTGAGGATCTGACCAAAAAAGGACCTGGCCTACGTGGCCGCCGACAAGGCCAAGGATGTGGCCGCCGTGGCAGCGGACAAAACCAAGGACGCGGCGGAGCTGACCCGCATCTCCATGGCCATCGCCGGCGAGCAGAAGGAGATCGACAAGAATTACCGGACCATCGGTGAATGGTTCGTCAATGAGTACGAGGGGAGATCCCCGACGCGGTGCGGGAACTGGTGGACGCGGTCACCGCCTCCAAGGCCAAGATTGCCGAGCTGGAGTCCAGCAAACCCCGTAAGGATGGCGCCGAGGTTGAGGCAGCAGCTCCCCCGCCCAGAAGATCTGCCCCATCTGCGGCGCGGCCTCTGACAGCAGTTCTGCCCCCAGTGCGGCGCCCCTATGGGTGACTGAGTTCCCGCCATAACAAAGACAAGCCCGCCGGCCTGATGGCCGGCGGGTTCGGAATCTTTCTTTTCAAAGGTCAGGCGCATGTCGCCACCATACCACGCCGCCGTGGGTGGACTGGGAGACGCCCTCGCTGACAAAGCCGAACTTGGCGTAGTAGTGACCAGCCTGTCCTTACAGGTGAGGACGCAGCCGCGTCTTCCCTGGGCCGGGCGTCGGCAATCACCCGCTCCAGCACCGCTCCGGCGCAGCCCCGGCGGCGATAGGCCGGCAGGGTGTTGACGCCGAAGATCATCTGCCAGGTGCCGTCCTCGTCGTGGAGGGCGGCGTTTTCATACATCGTCCCGGAGCGTTGGGCTCGTCGGTGACATGCCGTCCACAAAAGCTCACCAGGGTGCCGTCGTCCTCCTCCAGCAGCCAGAAGTGGCTTGCGTAGTGGGCCAGCCGGTCCGCGATCTCCGCCGCCGTGGCGGCCTCCGCTGGTGGGAAGCAGGCGGCCTCCACCGCCGCCAGGGCAGCCGCGTCCGCCAGAGAGGCAGTCCGAATGTGCATGAAAAAAAATCCTCCTCATTTCAAATAACGGTAAGTCAGCAGCAACCGGGCGGTGCCGTTGAACTGGTTTTCCAGCCAGAAGGGGCTGATCCGCCGCAAAGCGCAGGGCGTCCCGCTCCAAGAGCTGGAAGTCCTGCCCCTCCGCGTAGAGCAGCACCGTGCCGGAGATGCTGGTGGCCAGGCACACGCAGCCGGGCACCATAGGCTCCGGCGCGTACCGGCCGCTGATGTACAGGTCCAAAAAGAACGTCTCCTGCCGCAACACGTCGTCATAGGGCAGCGAGGGCCGCAACAGCGCCTTGCCCCCATCCAGCCGGGCGGCGCTTGTTGTCCAGCTCCCGCAGAAGCAGCAGCGGCTCGAAGTCATCGTTTTCCAGCAGCACCTCCGCCGGGACCTTTAATGCCCCGGCCAGCTTGCCCAGCAGCCCCACAGAGGGGTTGGCCTCCCCCGCTCGATCTGCCCCAGCATGGAGGGACACGCCGGCCTCCGCCGCCAGCCGCTCCATACTGAGCTTTTGCTCTTGCGGATGCGCTTGAGATTCTCCCCACCGCCCGGGTCAGCTCCATGGCGCGATCTCTCTCCGGCCAAAAGGCCACTATGTTGCACAATAGCTGTTTATAGTATCCGGTTTGTCGGATTTTGTCAAGAGGGAAAGCGGGACAGCCCTGCCGCCCCGCCGGGTTAAGCTTGGAAAAATCCACTTTACAAGGAGGATCCCAATCGTTTTTTTTATCGACATGAAAAACAAAAATGGGGCAGTTTCAGGTGCGCCAACACCTGAAACCTATGCAGATGACGCACCTGACACAACGGCCGAAAGGGCACCGCATGAATTATGATAGACATTCCGGCCTTTTTGTAAAGATGCGGATCTTTTCTCGTTATCCATTCATGCCTGTGTTGCAGAGGAGGCTCCATCTTAGGCCGTGGAGCGAAACCCTGCGTGGGACGACCAATTTTCACCCAGCAGCTATTCAGGCGCCCAGGGGCCAAACATAACGCCAATAAATAGGTGAAAGGCAAACAGGCATCGCGCGTCATCCCGCTTCCTGTGCAGTTTTGAGAAAAAGGGATGCTAAAAATTATATGCGGAGGATCGGTGGTACGGATTGGATTCTGGGAGACTTTGCAGCCATTGCAGATGTCACAAGGATCTGGATACATGGAAGAACAGGTCCCAACAGCGGGGCGGTGTCGTTGGACTTATCTTTCAAAAATGACACGCAGATATTTTCATCAAATACGTCTACTTTGATGTGGTCCCCTACAACGCGGTGAAGGATGCCTAAACGACAATCATTTGCTCAAGACCAAGATCCGGACTGAAATGTACCGGGCCGATTCGAGGCGAACGCAAGATTTTCCGGGACGTATGTTGGGAAAATGTCTGGGTACAACTATTCCATCACAACGCTGGACCTGGTCATGGTGGAGGTCCTCACATGGACGGCATTGAGCAGTTCGGAAAAGCTTACCGGGGCAAGCATCAATGGCAGGAGATCCTCCCGGACGAGCTGCTACATAGCCACTGCGGTGTATGGCTACTATGACTGCCCCCAGGTTTTATGGGGACCCTGCGGCCTTCCGGGATCATACCCTGGCCGCTCCTGGTACGGAATTGCCGGACCTTCCTCATGCCTACTACGCCGTCAGCCCCACGCTGGTAAAGTGGTTCGGCTGCCGCCTGGTTCCGCCCTGGCGGGACCCCTGAACCAGTGACTGACTCCGGGACCAGGGCGTGGCGGACACCCCCTGCTCAGAATGGCCAGCTTGGTGGCATCGTTGGTTTTGGCCTTCAGGGCGTCGTACAGCGCCGTCACGCCCATGGATGTGTTCAGGTCATTGCCCAGCTGCTGGAGGAACTTTGTCCTTGTACCGCTTGAGGCCTCCTGGTCCACCGGACCGTCCGCCGGGTCTTCAGGGCCGCGATGCGAGCGATGAGCTTGGTGTAGGCGGCGGCGGCGTTGTCCAGATTCTCCCAGGTGAACACCAGCGCCTTGCGGTAGTGGCTCTGGAGGCAGAAGAAGCGGTAAGCCAGCGGGTCGTAGCCCTTCTCCTCCAGCACGGAAACCGTCAGGAATTCCCCCTTGGACTTGCTCATCTTGCCCTGGCTGGTGTTCAGATGGGCCATGGAACCACTGGGGGCACCAGGGATGGCCCAGATAGCTTTCAGACTGGGCGATCTCGTTGGTGTGGTGGGGGAAGGCGTTGTCAACGCCGCCGCAGTGGAGGTCCAGGTACTCCCCGTTGTACTTCAGGGAGATGCCGGAGCACTCGATGTGCCAGCCGGGATAACCAACGCCCCACGGGAGGAGTCCCACTTCAAAGCCTGGTCCTCGAACTTGGACTTGGTGAACCAGAGAACGAAGTCATTCTGATTGCGCTTGTTGGGGTCCTCCTCGACGCCCTCACGGACGCCGACAGCCAGGTCCTCCTCCTCATGGTCATTAAACATATAATACCGCTCCAGCTTGCTGGTGTCAAAATACACGTTGCCGCCGGCGAAGTAGGCGTAGCCGGTGTCCATCAGGTTGGTGACGATCTTGATATACTCGTCGATGAGCCGGTGGCGGGCTGCACCGTATCCGGGCGCTTGATGTTCAGCTTCCGGCAGTCATCGAAAAACGCGTCGGTGTAATACTTGGCGATCTCCATGACCGTCTTGTGCTCACGCTGGGCACCCTTGAGCATCTTATCCTCGCCGGTGTCGGCATCGGAGGCCAGGTGCCCCACGTCGGTAATGTTCATCACGCGGTTCACGTCGTACCCAGTGTAGCGCAGATACTTCTCCAGCACATCCTCCATGATGTAGCTGCGCAGGTTGCCGATGTGGGCGAAGTGATAGACCGTCGGGCCGCAGGTGTCTACGGGGTCCCGGACGCTGATCTGGTCCACCTCGTCGGCGAAGGTGGCCTTCCTTCCCGGCCACTCGGACCACCCGGGCGGGGACGCCCACGGCGGTGCAGAGCCCGGCACCGCGCTGAGCACCACGGCGCCCGCGGCGATGCGGGCGTTGTCCCCCCCGGTGAAGGGGCCCAGTACCTTGGCGCCGGAACCCACCATCACATTGTTGCCCAGGGTGGGGTGGCGCTTGCCCTGGTCCTTGCCGGTGCCCCCAGGGTCACCCCTGGTAGAGCAGGCAGTCGTCCCCACCTCGGCGGTCTCGCCGATGACAATGCCCATGCCGTGGTCGATCACCAGCCGATGGCCGATGGTGGCACCGGGGTGGATCTCGATACCGGTCCAGAAGCGGCTCCACTGGGAGACGCACCGGGCCAGAAAGAATCGATGATGCCGGTACAGCCAATGGGCCACCCGGTGGTACAGAACGGCATGGACACCAGGGTACAGGAGAAAAATCTCAAGCTTGCTGCGGGCCGCGGGGTCCCGGCGCTGGTAGGCGGCCAGCAGGCCGCCCAGTCGGGTCTACTCGTTTTGCCATATCGAATTGCTCCTTGTGCGGATCGGGAGGCCATGAAAAACCCTCCCGTACCAAGGTACGAGAGGCGACGAGTCGCGGTTCCACTCTCTTTTATCACTCAAGGGATGGCCACTGACGCGGACCGCACGGAGGGCTTCCACATCCCCGCGCTCCCGGGCGCACGTTCACAGCTCCCGCCGCAGGCGCGCTTGCAGCCGGTGACGCGCCCTCTCTGTTCTTTGGAAGTGCTGTTACTCTTCCCGATCAACACGCTATTTCCATTTACGCTTTGTATCTTAACAGGATTTGAGAGGTGTCAAGAGACAACTTCACGCAGGAATATCCGGCCCTGCGCCCTGCGCCTTGACAGCGCACCTGCTTCTCCATACAGAATATGCCGGAATGTGGAAACCGTCCCCTGTCAACAGGCGGTTGACAAGATTCCAATGGCTGTCGCTTGCCCAAGCGCCCGCCTTTTTCGGTATGATGGGACCAAAGGAAAAAGGAGGGATACTCCATGGAATTGAAGGACCGTATCGCTGCCGTCCACAAAGCGGCAGGATTGACCCAAAGCAGCTGGGCGAGCTGCTGGGTGTCACCCGGCAGGCCGTGAGCAAATGGGAGAGCGGCCGACCACGCCGGACGCCGCCACCATCGCCGCGCTGTGCGAAAAAGCTCCATGTGTCGGCCGACTATGTGCTGTTGGGGAAAGGAGCCGGGGAGGGACAGACCGCCGCCTATGAGCCGCCGGACACCTGTCCCTGCTGCGGGCGGAAGGTCTCCGGCAGCATCTGTCCGGAATGCGGCTATCAGCTGCCCAATCATCCGCCCTGTGGGCCCCAATACGCTGTCGTTGCCACCCGCCCCGGCTTTGTGCAGAGCACGGGTCGTCTGCCCAGCTGGTGAAATACTGCGGCTTCACCCAAGAGGATGCCAACAATGCCATCGCCCACTATGTGAACAACCAGTCCCGCATCCTGCTGCGGCGGGGACTGGTTGACAGTGCGGCCCAGTACATTGCCGCCCATCTGGACCAGGATTTCTTCTTCTGCCCGCAGATCGTAGTGGACTGCAGGGGAATCCGAGGAGGCGCTGCTTTACAAACCCAAAGCCTTCGAGACACCGTCTCCCGTCAAGAGTCAAGAGGGCATCGGCTTCTGGGGCGTGGTGGGTGCTGTCATCGTTGCCCTGCTGATCTCTCGTTCTTCTGATGATGGACCGGTCCTTTCTGCGGCGGTACCGCCTCCGGCGCGGTCATCGCCGGGCTGTATCTCCTGAACCGCTTTCTTTTTGGTCCCCCTGACCAGCTGCCGCCTGCTGGCCTGGCACGGGGCGGACTTCCTCTGGCCGGCGGCTTGATGCTGTGCCTGCTGAACGGTCTGCTGTGTCTCCCTGCCGGCGGCCGGTGGAGTGGGCCCCTGCCTGCCTCGCTTTTCCTGCCACGAACCAGAGCAGTGCCGCCGTCACCAGCATTTTATCCGCCAGAGGATCGGCAAACTTGCCGAAATCCGTGACTAAGTTGACCTTGTACTTTCTGGCAATTTTCCCGTCCAGCAGATCGGTAAAGCTGGCGACGATGAAAATGGCCACCGCCACCCAGGTAGCGCCGGGGAAGTCCCAGTACAGCACCACCATAAACACCGTGATCAGCAAAATCCGCAGCATGGTCAGTTTATTGGGTAAATTCATAATATACGTCCTTTCGCAGGGTTTTCAAGGAAAAACAATCACCTTCACACAAGCTCGCCGGTGGTCTCGCCGTCCATGGTGCCCGTCAGCCGGACATTCACAAAGGTGCCGGGAGCAATCTCTCCGTCAGCGGTAAACCAGATACGGCCGTCGATGTCCGGAGACTCGGCGTAGCTGCGGCCGACAAAGATCTGGGCCTGGCCCGAAGCCCTCGCAGAGGACCTCCCGCTCTTTCCATAAGATGGAGTCGTTGTAGTCGCGTCGATGATGTCAGACTGGACATCCACCGCCAGTTCCGCCCGGCGGCGGGCCTCCTCGGCGTCCACGTGGTCCATCAATGCCGCCTTGGTGCCCTCCTCCGGGGAGAAGGGGAACACCCCCGCCCGCTCGATCTTCACCTCTCCGCAGAAAGTGGCACAGCTCCTCAGACTCCGCCTCCCCCTCGCCGGGCAGGCCGGTGATGAGGCTGGTCCGCAGCACCAGCCCGGGAATCCGGGCACGGAGTTTTTCAAAGAGCGCCAGCAGCTCCGCCTTGGTGTCCCGGCGGTTCATGGCTTTCAGAATGGCATCGTTGCAGTGCTGGAGGGGAATATCCAGATACTTCACAATCTTCGGCTCCTCCGGCGATCACGTCGATCAGCTCGTCGGTGGTCTCCGTGGGGTAGAGGTAATGCAGGCGGATCCAATGGAAGTCCAGCTTGCAAAGCTCCGTCAGAAGGCTGCCAGCTGATGCTCACCGCTGAGGTCCGTGCCGTACCGGGTGATGTCCTGAGCAATGACGATCAGCTCCTTCACCCCGGCGGAGGCCAGCTCCGCTGCCTCGTCCAGCAGCTCGTTCATGGGACGGCTGCGGTACTTGCCACGGAGGGAGGGGATCACGCAGTAGGCGCAGTGGTTGTCGCAGCCCTCGGCGATCCGCAGATAGGCATACCAGGGGGGCGTGGACAAAATGCGTTCACCGCTTTGGTTGGCGGTTCTGAATGTCGCCCATGATGGCAGGGCGCAGCCCGCCCTTTTCCATCACCTCGGCGATGGCCGTGGCAATGTCGCCGTAACTGCCGGTACCCAGGAGGCCGTCCACCTCCGGCAGCTCGTGGAGCAAATATCCTCTTTATAGCGCTGGGTCATGCAGCCGGTGACTAAGATCTTTTGACCTGCCCTCCTTTTTTTCAGCTCCGCCATCTCCAGAATGTTCTCGATGGCCTCCTCGCAGGCGGAGGACAAAAAGCCGCAGGTGTTCACCACCACCACGTCGGCCCCCCTCCGGCGAGGGACGACGTTGTGTCCTGCATGCTGCACCGTGGCCATCATCTGCTCGCAGTTCACCTGATTCTTGGCGCAGCCCAGGGAAATGAAAGAAACGTTATAGGGCATAGAACCCTCCTGATCGTAAACTAATTGTAAAAACAGCCAAACGACTACTCTTCGTAATCGAATTCCGTCGCATTCTCGCTGATTTGGGCGATTGCCGCGCGCACATCGCGCCACGCGCAAAACCCGCCGCAGCAGCATGTCAGACAGTCGCTTGCGCCCCTTTTCATCGAGCACGCGGCCCTTTTCTCTTCTGCGCGATCACGCGCGCGATGGCGGTCTCCTGCGCGTCGGGCGACTTTGACAGCGCCTCCTCCCACAGTTCGCGCGGCACGCCGCGCCGGTAGAGCTTTCGTCGCGGATCTTCGCCTCGCCATAGCCCATGCCGCCGTAATGGTGCACGAGCATCGCGGCATACTCCGCGTCGTTCAGCGCGCCGATCTCCTCGAGCCAGTCGCACGCCGATTCGGCGTCGGCCTCGACCGAGCCCCCTTTTCCCTGAGCTTTTTTTTCCCAAGCTCTTTCGGCTTGACAGCGGGCGGGACGAGATCATGTTCGCCGCGCGCACGCGTTTCGCTCCGCGCGCCGGACTGCTGCAATTCTACCACAGTCCTATCGTCAATGTCCAGTCCTATACATAAACCGAAACGCAGAAGCTCGCTCTCGGTGATCCGGAGGAGGTCTCCCCCCTCCAGATACACGAGAACGCGCTCCTGCTTATGCTTCGATCGTTCGATCTTCTCAATCTCGTCGGCGCTGACGTCCACGGCGCGGCCTGCGGCCTTCGCCGCCACGCGGGACTGGCCCGTCATCAGCTTGTCGAAGTTGCGGCGGATGTCCGCCTCCAGCTTGTCGGCGATCTCGGGATTGTTTTTCAGATACTGCTTGGCCGCGTCGCGTCCCTGACCGATGCGCGTTTCGCCCATCGAGTACCACGAGCCGCTCTTCTGCACGAGTCGAGCTTCACGCCGAGGTCGATGAGCTCGCCGAGCATGGAGATGCCCTCGCCGTACATGATGTCGAACTCCGCCTCGCGGAACGGGGGTGCCATCTTGTTCTTCACGACCTTGGCGCGCGTGCGGTTGCCGATGATCTCGCTGCCGTTTTTCAGCGCCTCGATGCGGCGCACATCGATACGCACGCTCGAATAGAACTTAAGCGCGCGGCCGCCGGTCGTGACCTCTGGGTTGCCGTACATGACGCCGACCTTTTCGCGCAGCTGGTTGATGAAAATGACGATGGTGTTCGTTTTGCCGACCGCGCCGGTCAGCTTGCGCAGCGCCTGCGACATGAGGCGCGCGTGCAGGCCGACAAAGCTGTCGCCCATCTCGCCCTCGATCTCCGCGCGCGGCACGAGCGCCGCGACGGAGTCGACCACGATGACGTCGATCGCGCCGGAGCGCACGAGCGCCTCGGTGATCTCAAGCGCCTGCTCGCCGGTGTCCGGCTGGGAGACGAGCATATCCTCGACCTTGACGCCAAGCGCGCGGGCATAGGTGATGTCGAGCGCGTGCTCGGCGTCGATGAACGCGACCTCGCCGCCCGCCTTCTGCGCCTGGGCGAGCACATGCAGCGCCAGCGTCGTCTTACCGGAGGATTCAGGCCCGTAGATCTCGATGATACGGCCCTTGGGCAGGCCCCCGATGCCGAGCGCCAGATCAAGCGCCAGCGAGCCCGTGGAGATGGCCTCCACATTGCTCACGGTGTTGTCGCCAAAGCGCATGATCGAGCCCTTGCCATAGGTGCGCTCGATCTGCTGCATCGCGGTCTCGATCGCCCGCTTCTTGTCGTCGGCCATCGCCGCAGCTGCCTTCGTCTGAGACTTTTCTGCCATGTTCGCGTTCCTCCCGATTCTTTATGTAAACTAAATTTGCTTCAAATGGTCTCCACGCGCGTGCCGTACACCACGCGGGGGATGTTGTTGAGGTCCTTGACGATCTGAATGTCGCCAAAGCCGTTCGAGCGCATGATGCGCAGCACGCTGTCCGCCTGCCCGATGCCGACCTCGAAAAAGAGCATACCGTTTTCACACAGGGCATCGCGCCACTTTTCGCAGATCACACGGTAGAAGTCGAGCCCGTCCGCGCCGCCGTCGAGCGCAAGTCGCGGCTCGTGCTCGCGCACGGAGGCATCGAGCGTTTCAATGTCCGCGCTCGGAATGTACGGCGGGTTGCTGACCAGAAACTGGAACTCGCCCAGCGTGCGCGCGGGCTTTTCCCGCGCGTCGATCTTCAGGCTTGCCACCCGCGCCGTCAAGCGGTTGCGGCGGATGTTCTGCCGGCAGATCTTGAGCGCCTCTTCGTCATATTCGCCGAGCAGCACGCGCGCGTTCGGCAGGTTTGCCGCCGCGGCAAGGCCGATGCATCCGCTGCCCGCGCAGAGATCCAGAATGCGGCAGGCCCCCGCGCCGCGCGCCGCGTCGATGAGCTTTGTCGCCAGTACCTCGGTATCCGGGCGCGGGATGAGCACCGCGGGCGAAATGTCGAGCGGCAGGCCATAAAACTCCCACTCGCCGATGAGGTAGGCCACCGGCTCGCCCGCCAAGTGGCGCTTGACGAGCTCGCGCGCACTCTTCTCCACCTCGGGCGAGGCGTAGAGTGAGCCGTCGCGCACCAGCTCCTCGCGCGTTTTTGCCGCCGCGGCGCAGACGAGCTCGCGCGCCGACTGCGTCGCCTCCTCGTCGCCCGCGCGCCTCAGCTCCGTGCGCAGGTCCAGATAGAGATTATTATACGTCGTTGCCATGCTTACCACGCATCCTTGCCTTTTTCTTCGGGAATGACCAGCTCGAGCGCGCGGATGGCGACCTCGAGCATGCTGTCGTCCGGCTCGTTGGTCGTAAAGTTTTGCAGCCACAGGCCCGGACGCGCCAGAAAGCGCGTCACCTTGTTGTCGTGCCCGCCGACGTAGCGGTTGAACTCATACGTCACGCCCACGATGGGAATGAGCAGCAGCAGGTGCAGCGCCATGCGCACCCACATGTTGCGCCAGTTGACAAAGCTGAAGACAAGGCTCGAGACTAAAATCGACACGACCACGACCACAAAGAGAAAGCTCGTGCCGCAGCGCGGATGGTGGCGCGGCTGGATGCGGCAGTTTTCGACCGTCAGCGGCAGCCCCGCCTCGTAGCAGAAGATGGTCTTATGCTCCGCGCCGTGGTACTGGAACACGCGGTAGATGTCCTTCTGCTTGGAGCACAGGATCATGTAGGCGAAGAAGATCACGAGCTTGATGACGGATTCGACCAGATTGTGCACCGCCGCGCTCTTGATATACGGGTCGATAAAGCCGGCCAGAAACGTCGGCAGCAGGAAAAAGAGCAGGATCGTCAGCCCCAGCGACAGAAAAACCGCCAGCGCCGTGATGAATTTCTGCATTTTTTCGTTGCCGAGCTTTTTTTCGAGCCACTGGTCGAATTTGCTCGGCTCGGCGACGTCCTCGTCGGGGAAATAGTCCGCCGAAAACATCAGCGCCTTGACGCCCTTGACCATCGAATCGACGAACGTCACCGCGCCGCGGATGATGGGTAAGCCCAAAACGGGGTACTTGTCGCGCACGAGCGTCAGCTCCTCGACCTTTTCGACCAGCCCGTCCGGCGAGCGGACGACAATGGCCTGCTTGCCCGGACCGCGCATCAGAACTCCCTCGATCAACGCCTGTCCGCCGATGCTCGTGCGGAACTTGGACGCGGAAGCCTTGTTCTTTTGCTTCTTCTGCCATGAATGGTTCTCCTTTTTCTATGCGATATCATACCACGGGTTTTGCAAGAATGCAACACCCGTTCTATTTTTCACGACATGGGCAGCGAGATCGTCACGACCGCGCCGCCGCCCTCGGCGTTGGCGATGTCGAACGTGCCGCCGTGCAGGCGCACGATCTCGTCGCACACGGCAAGGCCGATGCCGCTGCCGCGCGCCTTGGACGAGCCCTTGTAGAATTTCTGCTTGACGAACGGCAGCTCCTCCTCCGGGATACCCGCACCGTAGTCGCGCACGCGGATAACGAACTTTCCGTCCTCGCACGCGGCGCTCACGTCGATGCGCTTTCCCGCGCCGCCGTGCTTGGCCGCGTTGTCGAGCACATTGCAGAAGACCTGCTTCATGCGCTCGCTGTCTGCCACGATCGGCGGCACATCCTCGTCAGGGCCCTTGTAGCTGACCTCGATGCCCTCCTGCCGGAAGAGCTCGAAATAGGTGTAGATTGCGTCCTCGAGCTCGCTGGCAAGATCGACGCTCTCCACGCGCAGCGTGAAGCGCCCGTCCTGCATCTTGGTAAACTCCAGCAGCTCTTCGACCATCGTGGTGAGTCGGCGGGACTCTTTCAAGATGATCCCGAGGCCGCGCTTGGTCTGGTCGATGTTCGCGCCGCGCCCCGGAAATAGCTGATACGGTTGGTTTCCACCGCTCTGGAAATATCCTCCGTTCCGGGGCGGGTGCCTACCGTCAGATTAGATGTGGAGGACGCCTGAATACGGCCTATGCTGGAGAGGAACTGCAATTCCACCCGTTCCTTGTCCGCATAATCCGAAATGGCCTGATTGGCCCGCTGCAAGTAGTTGGCGAACCCCTGATCCATAAAATAGTCCACAAAGGCGCCGGACTGCGCCCGGGCCTGCCGTTCCAGACCGTCCAGCATTCCCTTATAATAGTAATTGGAAATGCCCAGAGATACGCCGCCCACGATCAGCGCCAGCAGCACGAAGATGGGCACCACAGAGTTGACGATCCAACGCTGGCGGAGGCTCCGCACCCGCGTGGCTTTTCGTTTTGACTTCCCTCCGGCACGAAGCATCTCACCCTTTCTTTTCCCATTTTGCGGGGCAAAATGGGAGCCCTTTTCATCTTACTTGCGCGGCGGAAATGAATTCCGCCTTGCGCCAAAGTTTTGGCACCGCCAAAACGCTTGTACGCGCCTGACGGCGCGCCCCGCCGTGGGGGCCCCGGACAATGTGCCGCCAGCTTACTCGCTTCACGCATCCCATTTGTAACCATAACCCCAGACGGTTCGTGATGAAAGTCGGATTTTGCACATTGCTTTCCCATTTTGCGGGGCAAAATGGGAGTCCTTTCATCTTACTTGCGCGGCGAAAATGAATTCCGCCTTGCGCCAAGGTTTTGGCTCCGCCAAACGCTTGTACGCGCCTGACGGTGCGCCCCGCCGTGCGGGGCTCCGGACAATGCCGTCAGCTTACTCGCTTCACGCATCCCATTTGTAACCATAACCCCAGACGGTTGTGATGAAAGTCGGATTCTGCACATTGCTTTCCCATTTTGCGGGGCAAAATGGGAGCCCCCGCATCTTACTTGCGCGGCGAAATGAATTCCGCCTTGCGCCAAGGTTTTGGCCCGCCAAAACGCCTGTACGCCGCGTTTGGACGGCGCGCCCCCCCGTGGGGGGCCCCGGACAATGTGCCGTCAGCTTCGTTTCACGCGCCCCATTTATAGCCATAACCCCAGACGGTTGTGATGAAAGTCGGATTCTGCATTGCTTTCCCATTTTGCGGGGCAAAATGGGAACCCATCTTACCTGCGCGGCGGAAGTCAATTCCGCCTTGCGCCAACTCCGCCAAAACGCTTGTACGCGCCTGACGGCGCGCCCCGCCGTGCGGGCCCCGGACAATGTGCCGTCAGCTTACTCGCTTCACGCATCCCATTTATAGCCATAACCCCAGACGGTTGTGATAAACGTGGGATTCTGCACATTATCCTCGATTTTTAAGCGGAGGCGGCGGATATTCACGTCCACAATCTTCAGCTCTCCGAAGTAGTCCGCCCCCAGACCCGGTCTAAGATCTCCTCACGGGACAGCGCCTTGCCGGGGTTCTCCATGAACACCCGCATGATGGCATACTCCACCTGCGTCAGTTTCACTCGCTGGCCGTTTTTTCCAGCGTCCGATTCCGGGTATTCAGCAAAAAGGGCGGCTGGCTGATCTCACCGCTCTGGACCACTTCCTCCCCCCGGCCCGGCGGAACAGCGCGTCCACGCGCGCGGTGAGCTCGGCGGGCGAAAACGGCTTTGTCACATAGTCGTCCGCGCCGGTCATCAGGCCCGTCACCTTGTCCATCTCCTGCGTGCGCGCCGTCAGCATGATGATGCCGATCTTGGTGTTGGTGGCCCGGATGCGGCGGCAGACTTCAAATCCGTCGATCCCCGGCAGCATAATATCCAGCAGAGCCACCTTGGTATCCGGGTTGGCCCGGAGCCGTTCCAATGCCTCCTCGCCGGTCTCAGCCTCGATCACATTGTAGCCCGCCCGGCGGAGATTGATAACGATGAAGCTGCGGATGCTGGACTCATCTTCCAATACCAGAATTTTTCTTCACGGAAAGCTCCTCCATATCCATCAGTTGTCCCCGGCCGACCACTCCGGGGCAATCAGGCTGAAGGATCCCGCACCTCATCCTCTCACAACGCCGTCTTCCCATCCCTCGTTGCCCTTCAGCAACTCGCCCACATAGATGACACCGTCATTCCGGCCCCAGGATGAACCGTCCCGTTCGCACCTGGTCGCTCCCGGTTGGAGCCGCTGAGGGCCGTGATCCGCAGCACCGGAACATAGGATTCCTCTCCATGCTGTCCCCCAAAAATACCGTCTCATCCGGCGATGCGGACCGGCCGACCCAGACCCGCTCCGGCCAACCCTCCGGCAGCTGGAGATACCAGCCGTCCTCAATGGCATGGTAGGTGGAAAGACCCGGATCGCAGCGCCTGCGGCATCAAAGCTGTCCAGTCCACCGCAGCTGTGCAGTGGTCCCCCGTTCCTCGCCCTGCAGCGTCACCGTGCGGGGCACCTCCGTAACGCCGTCGCCGTTGATGTCCATGGGATACAGAACAGAACCGGAACCGGGAGCTTTTCTGGGACGCCGGTGGTATTGGAAAGCACGGCATTGTTCAGTTCCCCGTCCCGGAGGCAGAACATCCGTAATGGCCCGCGCACCGTCCGCCACGCCGGTGATGAAACAGGGCGGGGTCGCTGGACCGCAGCGTACCCACGGTGACCTTTCCCTGCTGGCTCAGCTCCGCCATGGTCATGGACACCCGGATCGTGGACTGAGCGTCAGCGCCCGTTTTCCAAAGGTAGCAGTCCGCCGCGCCTACGCCGTCCTGATTGGCCCGGAGGACCGTCAGCTCCTGCATCCGTCGCCGTTCAGGTCCGCCACGGCATATTTCACATAATTGGTCCGCATCAGTTCCCGTGCCCGTCCGGCTCCCAAGGGATAGACCGCCAGCGCCTGCAGATCCATGCTGACCCGCCAGCCCACGATGATCTCCATACGGCCGTCGCCGTTCAATATCGCTGTAATCCACGGCAATCGCCAGACCGCTGCCCTCAATGACCGCCGCCTGCCGGTAGCTGTTGTCATCATCCGCCGTAAATATATGGATCTTCAGGGGCTTTTCCCCATCGCTCTGGCGGAAGAAGGCCAGTGCCTCCTCCCGGCCGTCGCCGTCCAGATCCACCATCTGCACCGGCTGGATATTGCTGCCGGACACCGGAGCGGCGTATTCCGCGCCGCTTTCCTGGATAGCGCTGAGCTGCTTATTCAGAGCGGTATACCGCTCCGGCAGCTCCGGCAAAGCGTACAGTTCCTCCGGGTCCAGCGTCAGCTTCGGCGCGGTATGGCGCAGCCTGCCAGAGGCAGCACTCAAACGCGATGCACAGTGTGCCAGCAGTCCTGCTCTGATCACGCTTCGCCTCCTTCCCAGTTCCGCCTTTCAATACAATATATCACAAGGATTCCACAAAAATGGTAGTCCCTCCTGATTTCAAGAGATTTTACAGGGCGTTCATGATTTCCGCCCGGTCGTATGGCGAAGAAAGCCCGGCGGAGATGGAATCATCTCCGCCGTCTGCCGGGGCGTCCAAGGTCAATGGTCCCCTGAACCGTTCAGCTCGTCTCCGGTCTCCTGTTCTGTAGGTGAACAGGGTCCTCCCGTCGCTGTCCGGGTCTGCGCCGGTGAGATATCCCTCCGCCGCCAGCTGCTCATAATTCAGAGACAGGACCTGGGAAATGCCGTGTTCCCCGAAGGCCCAGGCCACCGCCGCCTGCTCGCTATCGGACAGGCCGGTTTGGGACAGGTCCACAGAAAGCATGGTGATATCGCTGTTCAGGCCTCTCGTCCACGGCCCACAGGTCATTCAGCACCCGGAGATACAGGGCGCAGCGGTCATCAACCCACCGGACCGATATTCACCGCCGTCACCTCCACCAAAGCCCGGTCAGCTGGGAAAGCCAGCAGGCACTCCGGCCGGCAGGATTCCGGTGCCGCCCGCACAAACAGTCGCCCAAACAGCTTCATGGAAACCGCCTCCTTTTTTCATTTCTACTTTTTGTCGGCACAAGCGGCGATTTTGTTCCCGGTCCTGCAAATTTTTCCTGAAATAATTATTTTTCTGAAATTTGTGCTTGACATTTTGCTTTCGCTGCGTAAAATAAGCATTAGATTAGAAGTCTAAATTTTTGCTTACAAAGGAGGGACAACCATGACCCAGCGGGAGCGGCAGCTTTTGAACTGGATCGAAGAGAACCCCCTGATCTCCCAGCAGGAGTTGGCGGATAAAGCGGGCATCACCCGGTCCTCCGTGGCGGTGCATATCTCCAACCTGATGAAAAAGGGCTACATCTCCGGCAAGGGCTACATCATCCACACTGCCCCCTATGTCACCGTGGTGGGCGGCGTGAATATGGACATCGGCGGCTGGCCCGGCGAGGTTCCCGTCATGCAGGACTCCAACCCCGGTGTGGTACGGATGAGCCTTGGCGGTGTGGGCCGGAACATTGCCCACAACATGGGCCTGTTGGGCATGGACGTCCGTCTGCTGACGGTCTTCGGAGACGATATCAACGCCCAGAAAATCGCCGCCAGCTGCGGCGAACTGGGCATTGACATCTCCCAGTCCCCATCATTCCCGAGGCCGCACCTCCACTTATCTGTTCATCACCGACGAGCGGGGCGACATGGCCCTGGCCGTCAGCGATATGGAGATTTACAAGCACATGACCCCCCAGATGCTCGCCCAGCGGCAGACACTGCTGAACGCCAGTCAGGCGGTGGTGCTGGACACCAACATCCCGCCGAGAGCATTGAGTGGTTGGCGGATCACTGTAGCCGCCCCCCTTTGCCGACCCGGTGTCCACCGCCAAGGCGGTGAAGCTGAAGCCGGTGCTGGGCAAGCTTCACACTCTGAAGCCCAACCGCATCGAAGCGGAGCTGCTCTCCGGCGTGGAGATCACTGACGATGCCAGCCTCGAAAAGCAGCGGAGACCTGCTGGCCACCGGTCTGCACCGGGTATTCATCTCTCTGGGGGCAGACGGCGTGTTCGCCGCCGACCACACCGGCAGCAGCTGCCCCCCTCTGCCGGGTACCATGGTGAACACCACCGGCTGCGGCGACGCCTCTCATGGCGGCGATCACATGGGCCTATTTACAGGGCACGGACCTGACGGACACGGCGAAGGCGGGGCTGGCCGCCTCCGTCATCGCCATGGAGTCCGCTGAGACCATCAACCCCGCCATGAGCGAGACTTTGCGGCAGCGCGCGCCGCCCTTTCCAACTGAAAACCAATTCAAATTTTGATCAATATGGAGGAATTTAACATGACGCTCAATAAGTATCTGGACATTGCTCC
>VOFB01004315.1_pt1 | contig 27733 bp, 45 predicted proteins | sample 5384141 | NCBI WGS metagenome assembly VOFB01 (sample SAMN12384721, study PRJNA508395) | human gut metagenome | isolation source: healthy gut A | host: Homo sapiens | reverse complement strand
ATCGCGCTTGCCGGCGCCATCGGGGCGGGCGGGCGATTCTGATCGACCTGGGACATCCGGCGCATATCATGTCGATGATCACGGCGCCCAATCAACCTCGGCTCTCGTGGGACATGATCGCGCTTTCGGTATTCATCGTCATCGCGGTCATCAACGTCATCGTCATCGCGCGCAAGAGCAAATCGCTCAAGTTCTGGATGGCCCTTGGCCTCGTGAGCGCGTTTGCGCTGCGCTCGTCGAAGGGTTGCTCTTCGCCCTCATGGAGACGCGCGTATGGTGGCATAGCGTCATCATGCCCGTCGACTTCATCGTGGTCGCCCTCGTATGCGGCCTGGCGATCGCCGTCATCGTCTGCGCACTGCAGAAAGACGAATCAATCCCGGGCCCTTCATGACCTAAGCTTCTTGCTCGTCGTCGCCATCATCATCCACCTCGTGCTCGCTGTCATCGAGCTTGCCCTCGTGTGTCTTGGGGGGCAGCGCCGCCGTGCGGGAGCGCTCACGGCAATCGGGGGGCACGTGGCTGCTCTACGTGCTCGAGCTCGGCTTGCCGCTCGTCGCCGTGTTCGTGTTGTTGCAGGGGCAAGAAGGATCCGGCCAAGAGCATGCTCATCGGCGGCGGGGTCTGGTTGTCGTGGGCATGTTCTGCCATAGGCTCATGCTGCTCTATCCGGCTTTCGGCAGCCCGCGCTCTACGTTCCGCTATCCAATGAGCCTTCGCCAAGCTGGCCCCTGCCTGCCTCGACGGGCCTGTACGACCATACGGGCAACGCATTCGAGATCGCACAGGGCTATGTTCCCAACTTCTTCGAATGGGCGAGCATGCTGCTGCCGCTTGGAATCGCGCTCATGGTCTTTCTCGTCGCGATGTGGTTCATCGGCAAGATAGATAAACCCGCTCCGACGGCGAATAACCGGACGGCCGTCGCGTCACGTCGTCGCATCCGATGAAGCCATTGTGGCCGATGAGATTGGTGACGAACCGATCGACGGAGGGTATTGTCGACGAGGTCGCCGTCAAAGGGAGCCGTCGCCACTGACAAAGAAGGAGAAGTCCCGATGAGGCCAATGAAGAGAACACTCACGTTGTTGCTAAGCGCCGTGCTCGTGGTTTTGCGCAGCGCCATGCATTGCCGGATGCGGGGGACAGCAGGCGTCGTCGTCTGCAACAAGCTCGGCGGCCTCGTCGAGCGCAGCCTCCAAGCGGGCAAGACGCTCGTGGTCTATTTCTCGGCTACCGGCAACACCGAAGCCGTCGTCCAGGATATCGTCGACGAGACCGGTGCGACGAGCTTTGCCATCCAGCCGGCGCAGCCTATACGAGCGAGGACCTCGACTACAACGATCCGGACAGCCGCGTCTCGAAGGAGCATGCGGACCCGTCCTTGCAGGACGTTGCGCTTGCCCAGGACACGCCTGACGACTGGGCTTCCTACAATACCGTCCTCATCGGATATCCCATCTGGTGGGGCGAGGCGGCATATCCCGTGGCGAGTTCGCGAAGGCCAATGACTTCACCGGCAAGACCGTCATCCGTTTTGCACGTCGGCGTCATCTGCCTGGGGCAGGAGCGCAGACATCTTTCTGGCTCGCGAACGGTGGAGAGGGGATGGGCGGCATCCGCGCTTTCCCTCGGGCGTGAACGGCGACGAGGTGCGCCAGTGGAGTTGACGACCTTGGCTCGAAAGCAGAACCTGTAACGGGAATGTCGATGAAGGGAGCGTGTCATGATCGAGATTCTGAAGACCCACGATGGCACGCTCAGGCGTCTTGACGCGGTCGAGTCGGGCTGCTGGGTAAACGTGTGCGCCCCTAGCGATGAGGAGACCAGATGGCTCGCCGATAGCCTGGGCATAGGTGACGATTTCATCGATGCCATGCTCGATCGTGACGAAATCTCGCGTATCGACAAGGACGCAAGAGGCCAAGCAGGCCCTTGTCGTTGTCGACTTTCCCCGCAGCCGAGACCATGGGTGACAAGGTGAATCCGGGCCTCGAGCAGTTCGATACCCAGCCCATTTCCATTCTCCTGCTCGAAAAGGCGTCGTGGTGACCTTGACCAATGCGCCGTGCTCCATCATGGAAAGGTTCAAGAGCGACAAGGCATCATCCATCGTCACGAGCAAGCGCACGCGTCTTTTTGCTCGAGGTTCTCCTGGAGGTTTCCCAGGGCTACATCGACGCCCTGCGCGTCCTCGAGAAGCAGACCATGGCCCTCGAACGCAAGAGATGCGAAAGAAGCAGAACAACGAGGGGGCTCATGAGGCATGCTGGGCATCGAGAACGTCGCTGCTCTACATGTCGACGTCGCTCAAGCTCCGCTCCGACGCTCCAGGCCATCAAGAACGGGCAGTTCGTGAAGCTCTTCGAGGAGGACGAAGAACTGCTCAATGACGTGATCGTCGAGTATCGGCAGGCATCCTGAGTGTGCTCGATCTACACGGATGTCATCACCAGGGCGATGGATGCCTTCTCGGGAGTCGTCGCAACAACGTCAATGCCTCTATGGGCGTGCTCACCACCATCACGCTTCTGCTGTCGATTCCGACCGTAGTGTTCAGCTTCTACGGTATGAACACCAACCTTTGCCCATGGTGATTCGTGGGTGTTTCCCATGCTGCTTTCGGTCGCCTTGGCGGCCGTTGCCGTCGTCGCGCTGCTGCGCTGGAGAAGATAGCGCAGGGTCGAAGCGCTTGGGACGAAGGACGTCCGCAGCTGCGCTCATAGTCCTGTGCTCGCACGCGCCACCGGCGCTTCCGGCTCGTGCGGAAATCGCGAAGCTGCGACGTCCTTCGTCCATGTCCTAGCGTTTCGATCCTCCGAAGAAATACGGGGACTGGGGCAAATAACCGTCCCCTTGTCTCCACCGCGGGCCTGTTCGAGACGCCCGGCCGATCGCCTGCTCTGCGCCGGTGAAGTAATTACCGTTTCGATCCTCCGAAGAAGTACGTGAACGGCGTGTCGGCCATCATGTCGACATCGAACGCGTCTTGCCAATCGAGTGCGGCTTCTTGCGCGGGAAGCAGGTCGCTCGTGACATTTGCCGGCACGTTCGCATGGTGCGCGTTAAGTGTCGCGCGACTCATGCCGTGCGCGACGAGGAATCTTCCACCAGATGCAAGTAGGGATGAGGTCGCCCTGGCAAGCGCTTCCTTGTCGAGGATATGGGGATAGGCATTGTAGATGACCACGACGTCGAAGGGCTCGTCGCTTGTGAAGTCGAGGATGTCGCGACACTCGAAGCGCAGACGCCTGGGATCGACATCCGCGAAACTGGTGCGTGCGCAGGCAAGCATCTCCTCCGAGAGGTCGAGGGCGACGATCGTCTGCGCCCCCAAATCGAGATAGGCGCGCTCCATGATGCCCGTGCCGCAGCCGACATCGAGCACGCGCGATCCCTCGTGCACGCCGGCGAGCTGTGCGACCATGAGGTGCTTGGGTCCGGCAGGTTCGGCCTGCTCGTTCCAGTCTGCGGCGCGTTCGTCGAAGTAGGCGCCTATCGTGCCAATGCTCATCACGGGTCCTTTCTAATCAAACGAGCCAATGAGGCAGTTGCTCAGAGCAACTGCCTCATTGGCTTTTTTTTGGCACTACGAGGAAACCGTCCTCATAGGCAATGAGATCGATGGAGACGTCGTAGACGTCTTCGATGGTCTCCTTGGTCACGACCTCGCGCCCTCCGCTTGCGCGTACCAGCCCGTCCTTGAGCATGAGGAAGCGATCGCAGTAGCGTAAGGCAAGGTTGATATCGTGCAAGACGGCCGCGCAGGCGATGCCGTGCTCGTGGGCAGCCCCGCTTATCAGCTCCATGACCTCGATTTGGTTTGCCATGTCGAGGTTGTTCGTGGCTCGTCAAGAAGCAGCACGTCGGTCTCCTGCACGAGCGCGCGGCCCGATCACGACCTTCTGGTGCTCACCGCCGGAGAGCTCGTCGAGGTAGCGTAGGGCGAGCGGCCCAAGGCCCAGCTCGTCGATGACGCGATCGACGATGGCGAAGTCCTCGTCGGTGGGCGCGGCCTTGATATAGGGCTTTCTGCCAAGCAGGAGCGCGTCGTAGACGGTGACGCCGTGCGCATGGGAATGCTGGGCAACGAGCGCGATTTGCCGTGCCCGCTCCTCGCGTGTGTAGGCGGCGATGTCCTTGCCAGCGAGCGTGACCACACCCCGTTGGGGACGGATGATGTCATCGAGGCAGGAGAGCAACGTCGACTTGCCGCAGCCGTTGACGCCGAGGATGGCCAGGAAGGAACCTGGCATGATCTGTGCGCTCACCTTTTCGAGGACCTGTCCCGCTCCGCGGTACGCATAGGCGACGTCACGGGCTTCGAGGATGGTTCCGGGGACTTGCTCGCGGGCATGGTTCATCGATGTGCTCCTCGCATGAGCAGGTACAGGAAGAGGGTGCACCCACGAATGACGTGATCGCGCTGATCGGCAATACGACGGAGGCAACTGCCATGCGCGCAATTACGTCGGAGAGGAGCAGGATGACCGCGCCCGCGAGCGCGGATGCCGGGAGAGAGATACCGGTAATCGTTACCGATGAAGCGGCGCATGATATGCGGAGCGACCAGGCCGATGAAGTTGATCGTTCCGCAAAGGCGATGACCGCCGAGGAGGCGAATGCCCCGACGATCATGTTGAGCAGACGCGTTCGCTTGACGTTGAGCCCGAGTCCATGCGCGGTACCCTCGCCGGATTCCATGGCGTTGAAGCTCCAGCGGTTGAGGTGGAAGAAGGCGAATGCCGCCAGCGTGACGATGGTCATGATCGCGATTTCGCGATAGGACGTGCGCCCGAGGTCGCCAAAGGTCCAGAACACGACGGCGGCGACCTGCGTATCCGTCGCGAAATACTGGATGAGGGCGGTCGCGCCGTGAAGAGGTGCGGATAACGCGACGCCCGCGAGCACGATGCTCTCGTGTCATGTCGCGAAAGCGCGAGAGTGCGAGGATGATGAGCGTCGAGGCGATGGCCCCGGCAAACGCGCAGATGACGGTGAGGTAGGGGTTGCTCGTCCCCAGGCCCTCGTAGGCTGCGGCGGACGAGCCCATTCCCAAGACGATGATGGCGATCGACGCGCCGAATGCGGCCCCTGCGATATGCCCTAGGGTGCTTGCCGAGGCAAGTGGATTGCGCAGCACGCTCTGAAAACGCGCAGCCGGCAAGCGCGAGCGCGATGCCGCCCCCACGATTGCGGTGAGCACGCGTGGCATGCGCAGGTTCCACACACGATCAGATCATGCATGCTTCCCTGGCCCACGAGTGCCGCGAGCACGTCGAGGGGCGAAGATCGGCCGTACCGAGCGTGATAGAGACGATGACGAGAACGAGAAGGAGCAGGGCGAACAGGAAGATTATCAGGCGCTTGTGCCTGATATAGCCGTGATATTGCTCCTTGTACGAGGTCGGCACCTGTGCGGCGTGGGCCGTTCTCATGTCCTCGGGGGTTCATCTTCCGTGTCCTTCGAGCCGGATTCTCAGTGTCTAGAAAGGAGATTTTTGCCGAAGTCGAGACCCGCGGCATGAAGCTGGTCGTAGCAATCCACGCCGAGCATCGTCTCAGGATCTCACGATACGTGCTCGCGAGGTCAACGTCCGAGAACGCGTCGGGATATACGGTTGCGCCGTTGAAGTAGGCATCGCAGATGGCGATCTCGATGTTGGTGCCGTTCATGTTGTACGAAGGCTGGTGTAGAGGTTACCGGCCTGGAATGCCTGAGATTGTCGAAGAACGCCTGGTTGGAAGCGTAATCCTTCTGCATCAACTCCATGTTGCCCGCATTGAGGAACATGTAGTCGGGGTTCCACTCGCCGAGCTGCTCGAGCGTGACCTCGATGGACCCGGATTGCGCGGCACTATCGGCGACGTTGTCGATATGCACGGCCGTGAAGGGCGGATACTGCACATAGGTGCCGCCGAAGCTCTTCGCGCCCTTGTAGTTCACGGCACCGGCATAGCAGGTGGGCCTGTCTTCCTCCTGCGGGATGCCGGCAGTGCGGATGTCGAGGTCGGCCTGCCAGCCGTTCATCTTGTCGATGACCTGCTGTGCGTGCTCGGTGGTTCGAGCACGTCTCCGACGACTTCGATGGACTTGAAGACATCTTCGGTGAACATCTGGTCCTGATAGGAGATGCCGATGACGGGGATGCCGATCTGGTCCTGCAGATCGTCACATTCCCGCGCGGAGCGGCTCGAGATGATCACATCGGGTGCGAGCTCGAGCATTGCCTCGCCATCGACGCTCGTCTCCATGAGGTGGTTGCCGTTCGAGGTGGTGGGAAGACTCGCGAAGACCTGCTCGCAGGCGACGGTATAGGGGCGTGCAGGCGTGGCGGGCTTGTCCATCTCCGTCACGGCAACGAGCTTGTCAGCGCCCCGGCGGCGTAGACGACGAAACGCGCGGCGCTCCCGACCGTGGCGCAGGTCTGGACGTCGGCGGGAATCGTCACCGGCGGCCATAGACATCGGTGACCTCTCGTGTGTCACCGTTGCCCTGCGTGTCCGATGCGCAGCCCGCCAGTGCGAGTGCCAGAAGGCAAAATGCCAGGATGGCAACGAGTGTCCTTTTCATGTGCATCCTCTCATCCAATTCCAGTGTTACGAATTGCGAATTGAGGTTACCATAAGCACGACTTGAGTGTTACGAATTGATAATACGTCACATTATAAACGGTGAGCGCGGCCAATCATGAGTTGAGCGGTCATTTAAGGACAGAAAAGCGCAAAAGCCCAAATAGTGTTCAAAAACTAATAAAAATCTGTTAATTTGAACATATGCTGAGACGACGACGCTCGTGGCATTACGTTGCGACGGGTATGAAGAATAGAAGGGCAGTATGGATTCGAGTACGGCAAACGCGGGCGCACTGGGCAAGAACCAGTTCGTCGTGCTGCTCAGGTTGCTGCACGAGCCGGGGCTTTCCCAACGGACGATCGCCGAGCGCACGGGCCTTTCGGTGGGTACGGTCAACTCCTCGGTTCGCCAGCTCGTCGAGCGCGGCGACCTCGAGAAGGACGCGTCCGGAAATCTTTGCGTGACCGATCTGGGCGTTCGTTCCCTCGAGCCGTATCGGGTCGACAACGCGATCATCCTCGCAGCTGGGCTCTCCACGCGCTTTGCCCCGATTTCCTACGAAAGCCCAAGGGGCTCTTGCGCGTACGAGACGAGGTCCTCATCGAACGTCAGATTCGCCAGCTCAAGAGGCGGGCATCGACGATATCACACCGTCGTCGTGGGCTACAAGAAGGAGTACTTCTTCTATCTGGAGGAGCTCTTTGGCGTTGATATCGTCGTGAACGAGCACTACGCGACGAGGAACAACCACTCGTCTCTCATGGTCGTGCTCGATAGGCTCAAACGCACCTACATCTGTTCGTCGGATAACTACTTCGTCGACAATCCGTTTTCGATTCCACGAGCACGGCGCCTATTACGCGACGCAGTACGCGAAGGACGCGACTGACGAATGGTGCGTGCGCCTGGGGGGAGCGGCGGCCGCATCGTGGGCGTGACCATCGGCGGGGCCGATTCGCAGATCATGCTCGGCCACGTCTTCTTCGACGAAGCCTTTCTCCCGGCGCATGGCCCAGATCATCCGCGACGAATGGGACCTGCCCGTGACGAGGGACAAGCTGTGGAGAACCTGTTCATCGACCATATCGACGAGCTGCACATGGTTGCCCGGCCCTATCCCGCCGAGATGATTCACGAATTTGACGCTCTCGACGATTTGCGCGAATTCGACCCTACCTTCATCGAGAACGTCGACTCGCTCGCCTTTGACAACATCGTGTCCGCTCTCGGCTGCGAGAAGGCCGACATTCGCGACGTGTATCCGCTCAAGCAGGGCCTGACGAACCTTTCGTGCCACGTGCGCGTGGGCGATGGGGAGTACGTGTACCGTCATCCCGGCGTGGGGACCGAGAAACCTCATCGACCGTGACGCGGAGCTTGCCGGACTCAACATCGCGCGCGAGCTCGGCCTCGACAACACGTTCATCACCGGGGATCCGAAGACGGGGTGGAAGCTCTCGCATTTCGTGCCCGATTGCAGCAGCTCGACCCACACGAGGCGGGCAGACCCGACGCGCCATGGAAATGGCGCGTGCCCTGCACGAGGCGGATGCGACGCTCGAGCGGGAGCTTCGACTTTCTATGCCGAATCCAAGCGCTATGAGGCGCTGTTGCGCGACGCTGCGGTGTCATCGACGTCCCCCGGCTTCGAGGAGATGGCCGCGCGCATGCAGCGGCTGCACGATTTCGCGATGACTGACGAAACGTACACATGCCTTGCTTGCCATAACGACTTCTTCCATTTGAACTTTCTGGTGGGAAATGATGAGCATCTCGCTCATCGACTGGGAATACGCGGGCATGTCGGACTACGCGAACGACTTTGGCACCTATACCGTCTGCTGCGAGCTCTCGACCGAGGAGGCCGAGGAGGCGCTGTCGTTCTACTTCGGGCGCACGCCCACGTTCGAGGACTGCGTCACAACTTCGCGTACGTGGCATTCGCCGGTTGGTGTTGGTACGTCTGGTCGCTCATGAAGGAAGCCGAGGGCGACGTGGTGGGCGAATGGCTCTACATCTACTATCGCTATGCCAAGCGGTACCTGAACATGGTTTTGCCCTGGTACGAGCAGGAAGGCGCGTCTAGGCGCCGGTGACTTCGATGGTGTCAAGCGCTCCGGTCGCAACGGACAGCGAAGGCAGGGGCGAGCACGAGGAGGATGCGAAATGGGTGCGTTCGGTAAGGTCAAATACGGTCTCACGAGCGGTGTGCTATGGGGACTCGACACGGTCATCCTGGGCATTGCGCTCACGATGTCTCCCTATATCGGCACGCTCGAGGCGTTCGCGTTTGCCGCAATCGCGTCGTCGGCGCTGCATGACATCTTCTGCGCCTTGTGGCTTGCGCTCTACATGGGCGTGCGCGGGCGTCTCAAGGACACGTGGGCTGCGCTGCGCACCCGTAGCGGCAAGGTGGTCGTGCTCGGCGCGTTGCTGGGTGGCCCGGTTGGCATGACCGGTTACGTCATCGCCATCAACAACATCGGCGCCGGCTACGGCCATCATCTCGTCGTTCTATCCGGCCGTGGGCGCAATCTCTCCTTCATCATTCTCAAGGAACGCATGAACGTAAAGCAGCTCGTTGCGTTTGCCTGCGCGCTCCGGTGGCATCGTCGCCATGGGCGTGCTTTCCCTCACCGATGCCGAGACGGTGGGAGATCCCGTCATCGGCCTCGTGGGCGCGGCTGCCTGCGTGCTTGGCTGGGAAGCGAGGCCGTGCTCTGCGGCTGGGGCATGCGCGACGACGCCGTGGACAACAGACCGCCCTGCAGATCCGCGAGACCACGAGCGCTCGTCTACGCCATCATCGTGCTTCCGGCATTCGGCGCATGGGCGTTCACGGCAAGAACGCCTTCCGTCGCTGGCGACGGGCGTCGTCGCGCTGGCCGCGCTGGCGGGCACGACGTCGCCACCTCTTCTACTACAAGTCCATCAGCTCGCCTCTGGGCGCGGCGATCCATGGCGCTCAACATCAGCTATTCGGCATGGGCGGTGCTCTTCGCGTTCGTGCTGCAGGGCACAGTGCCGACGCTCGCCTCGGTCGTGTGTTGCGTCGTCATCCTGGCAGGCACGATTCTCGCCGCAAGCGACTGGAACGAGCTCTTCAGCCGCGGTTCGCGGCAGGTCGACAGGCATAGGTTGTGGAGTTGCTGCCGGGATGAACAGTTGCTCAGGGACGCTGTCTCATTTTCAAATGAACAGCGTCCCTGAGCAACTGTCTCATCCATCCCCCTATGCCTCATTCGGGCGCGATACGGTTTGCCAGGTTAGTCACCGCGCTCGCGGCGGCGCCGAGCGAGCCGTCCGTGTTTTCCGATAGGGCCTTGACGAAGGAGCGTGCCGCGGAAACGAGGATCTTGCGCGTGGGGCGATCGATCTTGCGCGACGCTTCGAGTATGAGCGACAGACCCCTGGGACCTCCGTTGAGGATGTCGATGGGGTTTTTGCGCGTGCGAGACCTCGATGGCCTGGAAGAACGCGTCGACGATTTCCTCGCGCTCGGCGTCATCGTATCCCGAGAAACCATGCGTGCAATGTCCTGGCGGTTGCCTTCGTCGCCTCGGGGGATTGGGCAGATAGACGAAATCCGCAAGCTCGTCAACCTCCCAGGTGAACGCGCTGTGTTGGTCAAGACCGCTTGCGCTGCTCATCGCGACGTAGACGGGCGCCTCCGATTCGAGCATGATGCCGACAAGCGACTCCTCGGGCACGACCTTGACGAGCTTGCCTTTCAGCGGAGCGTAATCGTCGGCCGTGAAGGTGCCGGCCTTGAATCCGGGGCCGTCGAGGTTGTAGACGCGCTCGATACGCTCCTGGACGGCGGGCGAGCAGCGAAGCGCCGCGTATTCGGCGAGGTTACCGCCCTTGGAGTGACCGACGACGTAGAGAACCTTTCGGGTAGGTACGTCTGGTTGGCGACGGTTTCGAGGTACTCCACCGCAAGGTCCTGTGCGGGGACGGGCATCGTGAAGGCCATGTTGAAGTCCTCGCGCCAACCGATGGTCGAGGTGTCGGTTCCGCGAAATGACACGCAAGTGAACATGTCTTTGTAGACGAAGGTCATGGCTCCGAATGGGCCTGTCGTATCGTGTCGAAGACGGCGTGGTAGTTGAGGGCCGTCATATCGCGAAAACGCGGACTCGCCGCTATGCCGAGCAGTGCGCCCGCGGCCTTGCCGGATCGAGCAGGTTGGAGAACATGACCGGGTAATGTTCGGCCTGGAGCATCCGCGAAGATGACGCCACGCGTGCGTGGCGAAACGCGCAGGCAGAGCCCGCTGGTTGGCGTCGCCCGGAAGCAGCGGCACGACGTCCTTGGCATGAATCATGGCGATTTGGGAGAGCACGGTGGCGTCGAGCGTGCAGAAGGGCATGCGCTCGAACGGTGCGAACTGCTCTGCGAGGTAGTCTGTCATGTACGGCATGGGCGTGATCTTTTCTAGGCGGGATTGACGTGAATCATGACGTGCTTGACCTCGGGAAACGCATGCTCGATATCATCATGGACGCGTTCGGCGATGGCGTGGGCGTCCGTCAGCTGCATCGAGCCGTCGATTGCGATTTCCATGTCGATGTAGACCTTGTCCCCGAACATGCGCGTGCGCAGCATGTCGATGCGTTCGACCTGGTTTTCGGCATCGACGAGCTGGCGAACCTCCTTTTCGAACTGCTCCCGCAGGAGGTGTCGAGCATCTTCTTCAGGGCGTCGTAGATGATCGAGATGCCCTGCTTGAAGATGAACAGGCAGATGACGACGCTGGCGATGGGATCGAGCACGGGATAGCCGAGCATCGAGCCGCCGACTCCGACGAGCGCGCCGATTGAGCTCATCGCGTCGGAGCGATGGTGCCAGGCGTCCGCCTCGAATGCCGACGAGCGAATGACGCGCGCCCAGTGGCGCGTGTACCAGAACATACCCTCCTTGACGACTATGGACACGATGGCTGCGACGAGCGCGATCATGCCGGGGATGGGCAGACTCGTAGTTGCCCGCGAGGATCTTCTCGAGGCCGACCCAGCCGATGCCGACGCCCGTCACCAGCAGGATGAGGCCGAGCACGATGGCGGCGAGGCTCTCGATGCGCTCGTGTCCGTAGGGATGGGACGCGTCGGCCTCGCGCCGGCCGAACCTGACGCCAGGAAGGCGATGAAGGTCGCGAAGACGTCCGAGAGGGAGTGGACGGCGTCGGAGACCATGGCGCTCGAGTTGCCCATGATGCCCGCGATAAACTCTGAACGCCGACAGGAAGACGTTGCCGATGATGCCCCGAGCGAGAGCTTGCGGATGACTGCTGTCCGTCGGGCTTCGTGTCTTTCTCGTTCGCCTTCATGTCTCCCGATACCGTGTCGCATTAGCGTGAACCCCCGGCCAGTTTGCTGCCGGGGTTCAATACCGCTCTACTCGTCAGTTGGCGGTTCGCGCCCGTTTTGCCCTTGCGTGCCATTCCGTATTGGATGACGAAGACGGCGACGATAATCGCGATGCCGATCACGTCCGTGATTGATTCGGGAACCATGAGCGCGAGGCCGCCGGCTATGAGGACGATGCGCAGGAGCATGGGTATTCGCTCGAAGAGATTGCCGTTGAGGGGCCGGCTGCGATGCCGAAGAGGCCCACAAGCGAGGTGATGATCGGGATGATGATTTCCCACCAATTGCTCATTCCGTCGAGCAGCATGATCGGATTGAAGGCGAAGATGTAGGGCACGATGAACGCGGCGATGGCGATCTTGCTTGAAGGCCGTCTTCATCAGGATTTGACTTAGCGATGGCGCTGCCCGCGTACGCCGCCAGCGCGACAGGCGGCGTGATGTCTGCCACGATGCCGAAGTAGAAGACGAAGAAGTGCGCGGCAACGGCCGGGATCCCCGAGCTGGATGAGAATCGGGGCGCAGGTGGAGGCCATGATGCAGTAGTTCGCCGTGGTGGGGACGCCCCATGCCCAGGATGATGCAGCACAGCATGGTGAGCACGAGGCCGATCATGGTCGCGTCGCCGGCGAAGTTGACGATGGCGTTGATGAGCGTGCCGCCAGGCCCGTGACGGTGATGCAACCGGCGATGAGGCCGGCCATGGCGCAGGCGACGGCCACGGAACGCAGCTGCGGGCACCGGCGATGAGGGCGTCGTAGCCCGTGGCCAGCGCCACCTTGAGCGAGTCGACGAAGACGTTGCCGACGGTCTGACCCTCGGAGCGCTCCTTGACGCCAGTCACGAAGAAGTTGATGAAGCCGATGACGAAGGCGCCCAGGATAGAGATGGCAGCCGATACGGCCATGGTGCGCGCGCCCGAGGCGACGAGCCAGACGAGCAACACGAGCGGGATGACGAGGTAGCAGTTCTTGCCGAGGTAGCTCCATTTGGGAAGCTCGGCACGCGGGATGCCCCTCGAGCTGGAGCTTCTTCGCCTCGAGATGCACCGCGAGGAAGATGCCCGTGAAGTAGAGCAACGCGGGGATGATGGCCTTGGCGGCGACCTCGATGTAGGGGATGCCCATGTACTCGGCCATCAAGGCGGCGGCGCCCATGATGGGCGGCATGATCTGGCCACCCGTCGAAGACGCGGCCTCGACGGCTCCGGCGAACTCGGGCTTGTCCCGTCTTCTTCATCATGGGGCTGGTGACCGATCCGGTCGTGACGGTGTTGCCGACCGATGAGCCGCTCACCATGCCGCACAGGGCACTCGAGATGACGGCGACCTTCGCGGCGCCGCCGCTCGACCAGCCGGCGATGCGGTTGGCGAACGAGATGAAGAAGCCGGCGATGCCCGTGCGCTCGAGGAAGGCGCCGAAGATGATGAAGAGGGACGATGTAGGTGTAGCAGACGTTGATGGGGGTTCGATGATGCCGTTGGTGGTGTAGAACATGCGATAGACGACGGTACGCAGGGCGAGCATGAGGTCCATGCCTCGGTCGACCACGAAGAAGTAGAAGGCGTAGACGAGCAGGGCGGCCACCACGAAGATGATGGGCAAGCCGACGCTGCGACGGCAGAGCTCGGCCACGACGAGAATGCCGACGATGCCGATGACGATCATCACCTCGTCAATGCGCGTGCCCAGCTTGATGATGGGCAACGCGTTGAACGCGAAGTAGAAGAAGCAGGCGGCTCCGATGATCATGAGCAGGATGTCGTACCAGGGAATGTAGTTGGTGCGGACCTTCTTCTTGTTGGCGGGATATACCAGAAAGCCGATGATGACGATGCATCCGAGGAAGAGCGTGAGCCTGACCTCGGGCAAAGCCGTGCTGAACAGCGTCATGCCGATGCAGTAGACGGAGAAGACGGCCATGATGGCCCCTGACGATGATCTTGGGGACGCCTTCCCAGATGCGCGTGTTGGACTCGCGGTCGAACTTGCGCAGGATCTGCTCGGCCTCGTCGGTCTCGACGGGAGCGGCGGCCTTGTCCATGATGATGTCCGCGCCCTCTTCGGTCGCGATACCCGTCTCGATTTCCTCGCCGACGAGGTCGGAATCCTCGATGGCCTCGAGGGTCTGCTGTGGTCTGGTCCGGTGCGCCGGGGTGGGGCGAAGGTCGACGACGGTCTCGCGCACGTCGACGTCCTGTTGCGCGGTGGGCGCGACGCCGGTCTTCTTTCTCCTGACCCTGTTGTTGATTCTGCTTTCCCTAGCCCTGACCATACGGTTCTCCCTCAAAAAACGCATCGAAGCCATGATGGAAGGCAGGTGCGCCCCTCGCGTCATGGCTTCGACTTAGATCAAAACGAACTTGATGGTCTAGATGACCATCACCTCAAGACTACCTTCGTGGGAACGGTGATGTTCTTTTTCCGCGAAGTACTTGGCGGCACCGGGATGATACAGGACGCTCGCGACGGACGCACCCTTCTCGAGGCTGATTTCGGCGTACTTGGCATGATTCTCGATGAGGTCGGGCGCATTGTCAAGATGTCGGCCGTGATGGCGTAGACGTCTTCCTCGGAGACTGCGTTGTCGACGATGATGACGGCGTCGACACCGACGGTCACCACATCGGAATCCCCTGGCCGGAGTAGGTTCCAGCGGGGATGACCGCCTCAGGTAGAAGTTGTTCTCGGCGATCAGCTGCTGGATGTGAGCCTGGTCGAGCGAGATCAGGTAAGGCCTGCTTGGTGGTGGACAGGTCGGTGATGGCCGTGGTGGGGGAGCGCCGGCGACGATGAAGGCAGCGTCGATCTTGCCGTCCTTCCTTGAGCGCGTCGGCAGAATCACCGAAGCTCTGGTAGGTCGGGTTGATGTCGCTCTCGCTCAGGCCATGAGGCACCGAGGATGTCGATGGCGTTGAAGTAGACGCCGGAACCGGCAGAGCCAATGGAGACGCGCTTGCCCGCGAGGTCGGCAACGGACTTGTGATGTTGGGATCGCAGGTCACGATCTGCACCTGCTCCTGATACAGTGCGCCGAGCGTGGAGAAGGTGGTGACGGGCTTGCCCTCGAACAGGTTGGTGCCGTCGTAGGCGTATGCCATGACGTCAGATTGGGCAAAGCCGAGCTCGGCGGTGCCGTCCTCGAGCTCCCTGGATGTTGGCCTGCGAGCCACCGCTCGAGGCGGCCGTGATGCTCACGTCGGTGTTGTTGGTCGCATGCTGCGCGATGACGGAACCGAAGGCGTAGTAGGTACCGGACTCGCCGCCGGTCACGAAGACGCAGGCTACCGCCGTTGTCGGCGCTGGAGCTGCTGCTCGAGCTGCCGCCGCCGCAGCCGACCAGGGCGAAGGAAAGCGCCAGGGCCAGGGCGATGACGCCCGCGACTGGAGACGAACCTCTTCTTGTTCATTTTCACGATGATCTCTCCTCTTCACGTGGAAACAAAGCCATGCATGTTTTGAGTATGCATGAAAACTCTATGCATTATATCTGCAAATTATTGCGTCAATTGTTTCATTAAAGAAACAGATTGCGGTTTGGTGGCATTCGGGTGTCCGATTTGCCGTACGGACACGAGACTTTATCGCTTTTGGCGTATAATCATGGCGCTAGGGAACGTCGCGGTTGGTTTCGAGACGGGAGGCCGTCATGTCCAAGAACATTCTGCTCGTCCATGCGAGTCCCGCGTTCGGGCGGGAAACTCGAGCATTCTCGCCGACTGGTTCGAGCGTGGGGCGCTCGAGGCGGGCAACGAGGTCACGCGCGTCGAGGTGGGACATGCGAACATTTCCGGCTGCATGGCCTGCGAGTACTGCTTTTCGCACGATGGCGCATGCGTCCAGGATGACGACATGCAAAAGTTCTATCCGCTGCTGCACGAGGCGGACGTGATCGTGTACGCGACGCCCATGTACTTCTACAACTTTCCCGCGCAGCTGCGCGCCTTCCAGGATCGCATGTTCTGCGGTGTCACAAAGCCCTTCTGGCATTACGGCCACCGCCTTGCTGCTGTGCTTCGAGGACAAGGACGTCTCGACGTGCGATCCTGTCGTCGACAGCTACCGCGTGGCGGCCAATTATTGCAAGCAGGAGAATCTCGGCGAGGTCATCATCAACAACGTCTACGAGAAGGGCGCCATCGAGGGCAACCCCGGGCTGCAGAAGGCCTACGAGCTCGGCCTGAGCATCAAGTAGACGGGGAGAAGACGATGGACGACATGCCCGCATCGATCCTGGTCGTGGCCAATCCGGCCGCCGGCAATGGCACGGGTACGCAGGCAGCACGCCGGGCCGTCGGCGAGTTCGAGGCGGCGATTGCCGGCGGGAGGGCAGCCCCGTTTCTCGCCGGTGTCGAAGTGGACGCCGCTTTCCTGAGCTCGGCCGACCAGACGCGCTCTCATAGAGGGCTCCGGCGATCGGCGGGCCATCGTCGCCGTGGGCGGTGACGGGCTCGTGCATCTGGTGGCGAACGCCCTCATGGCGATCGCGCCGAGCGAACGACCGGCATTCTCGCGGTGGTGCCCGCCGGGACGGGCAACGACTATGCCCGCGCGCTTGGCCTGCCACTCGACCTGAAACGCTCCGTGCACGTCATTTTGCAAGCTAGCCCGCGCCCCGTTGACCTGGGACTGTGCAACGGCGAGTATTTCGCCGAGACCCTCTCGTTCGGTCTCGATGCCGCCATCGCGCTCGATACCGTGCGTCGGCGCGAGGAGACCGGGCGCTCGGATGCGGGCGTGTATGCTTCGCAGTGGCATCGACCAGTTGACGCATAACCTGGTGTCGACGGAATTACCACGGCAATCTGGACGGGCATCCCATAGAGGGGCACAGTGTCACCTTTGCCGTGCAGGTCGGGCCGTACTATGGCGGCGGGTTCAAGATTTGCCCGGAGGCAAAGATAGACGACGGCGTGCTCGATCTGTGCATTTCGCACCCGCCGGTAAGCGTCGCCGTGCAATCTACATCTTCATGCGCGCGCCAAGAACGGCAAGCACGTGCATATGAAGCCCATGGAATTCGCACGTGCGCGGCATGCCCTCATCGAGTTCGACGAGGAGCCGCCTTGCCAGATCGACGGCGAGCCGCTGCACGCCACGCGCTTCGACATCACCTGCGAGCACCAGGCACTTCGCGTGCGGCTTGAGCATGGTGATAAAGTCAGTTCGAGCGGAGCGTTGTCTCATCTCGCCACTACAGCAGCGTGGCGTTCAACAGCACGGGGTTGTGGTCGGTGAACTCAGAAGCCGGCATCGATGGTCTCGAAGCGCATCGATGCGTACGTTATCCGAGACGATGAATCCGTCGATCATGTAGAACTGGAAGTTGGCCGATCCGTCGTAGGGACGGTCGAGCGAGCGGCAGGTGGGCGTCGCGTTGTCCATCACCGCCGTAAAGCCGTCACCCAGCGAACTCACGTCGATGTAACCGCATTGCCACAGGTCGTCGTCTTGTAACGGATACATGGACGTGTCCACGTTCGAAAGCTTTGGTTGAAGTCGCCGCCGGCGATGACGTAGTGCCCCTCGCGCGCTCTTCCTGCAGCAGCTGGGCGAGCTGCGCCGTCTGCGCTGCCTTGCCCTCGCCGTCGTCGTAAGCCTCGAGGTGCAGGTTCACGAGCACGAGCTCGGCAGTGCCGTCTCAGAGGGGATGCGCTCGACGAGCAAGCGTTTGAGGTTGAGGCGCACGGGCCAGGAGAACGGACGGGGGAGTTGCACGCGTTCGGCGCTGGTCGGCTGCATGCGCGAGAGCGTCATGATGCCACTTTCAACGGCGCCGATGGGCGGCAGGATAGGGAACGTAGGCCACGTCGTAGTTGAGGGCATAGGCCGATGCGTATTCGGGGGCAAACGCCGTGGCGAGCCGAGCCCGTTCGTTGATGCCATGCGTGCGCTCGGAATCCTGATCGACCTCCTGGAGGAAGATGAAGTCGGGATCGAGGGCGGCGAGTTCGTCTTCGATGCCGGCGAGTTCGCCAGGACGCCATCATGCGAGACGGTACGCCACCATCGCCGCCATCCATGAAGAAGTCAGCTTGTTTGGACAGGCCGCCGCAGCCCGCGTTCCAGGTGACGACGCGACGCTTTGCCGGGCTCGAGCGTTTCCGGCCATGCCGTGAATCTCGATTTCCTGCGTGGCGGGCGGATTGTATTCCGTGACGGTGAGGAAGGCGACCAATGCGAGGATGAAGACGACGAGTATCGCGACGATGATGCCGATGACCTTTCCCGTCTTGCGGGCGATGGATGCTGCCATGGATGGTCCGCCTTTCGTGTGTTGTTGTGCGCGTTTGCTCATTCTATACTGTGCAAGATTAAAGTTGCATTGTTCTGTCATTTCGACCGGAGGCGCATGGCGCGTAGCGGAGAAACCTGCTCACGTTCGAAAAAATGAGACAAAACTCCTGAGCAGCACAATCTCATTCCCAAAGTCAGAGTAGGAGAGAATAGACCATGAGCATACAGACCACGCTGTGCTACGTAGATGACGGAAAGCGCCTACCTCATGTTGCATCGCGTGAAGGAACATGACGTCAACAAGGGCAAGTGGATCGGCATCGGCGGCAAGTTCGAGCCGACGAAAGCCCCGAGGAATGGTGCGCGAGGTGCGGGGAGACGGGCCTGGCGCCGCGCGCATGGCGTTACCGTGGTATCGTCACTTTCGTCTCTGGCCGCTGGTGACCAGTACATGCACCTCTTTACGATTACGGACTGGACCGGCACGGTACGGAGCTGTAACGAGGGCATATTAGAATGGGTGCCCAAAGACGAGCTCCTGGATTTACCGCATTGGAAGGGCGACGAGGCGTTCTGCTCAAACTATTGCGACCCAGCGAGCCTTCTTCTCGCTCAAGCTCGTCTACGACGCAAATGACAACGCGTCGAGGCAAGCCTGGACGGCGAGCCCCTCGACCTCATGGTGGAGCTGGGCATGAACATCGACATGCGAAGCGCGACCACGTGGTTCGCGCCACCGCAGCCAACGGGACCATCCGCGCTTCGCCATTACTCTCGCGCGGGCTCGTGGAGGACGCGCGACGGCATGCACGAGCTGTCACGTACGGCCACGGCCGCCCTGCCGCACGCTCACGGCCGCCGCCATGATGGGGACCATGATGAGGGGCGACAAGGACGCGCTCCATCGTCAACGGCGATGGGGTCGTTGGGCAATATCACCGTGACGGCGAAGTCGATGGAAGCGTCAAGGGGCTATGTGGGCAATCCGCAAGCCTCGCTTCCCTCCAAGGTGGGCGAAAACTCCGCGTGGGTGAGGTCGTGGGCAAGGGCACGCTGCGCATCATCTACGACCTGGCGATGCGCAGGCCCCTATAGCGGCGTCGTCGAGATTCAGTCCGGCGAGATCGCCGACGACATCGCGTACTACCTCACGTCGAGTGACCAGATTCCCTCGGCGGTCTCGTTAGGCGTGCTGTTCAACGACGATAGCTCCGTGCGCGAGGCCGGTGGCTTCATCGTCCAGCTCATGGATGGGGCGACCGACGAGACAGCCGCGCTGCTCGAGGAACGTATCGCGTCTCTGCCGAGCGTCACGACGATGCTCTCCGAGGGAGAGACGCCCGAGAGCATCCTGGAACGGATCTTGGGCGACATGGACTTGCAGATTCTCGAGGACGGTCCCGTGGCGTTTCGCTGCGACTGCACGCGCGAGCGCACGCTCAAGCTGCTCTCGCTCGTGAGTGCCGACGAGCTGCAGGGACATGGTCGACGAGGACGAGGACGTGGGATGGTCTGCGCGTTCTGCAACAGCAAGTACCAGTATTCGCCCGATGATCCGAGCGGAGCGAACGGTGAGTGGAGTCGAGGCCCGCACGTCGCATCGCTTCCTGCATTTTTCTTCCACGATGCTATACTTTTCAAGAAATGTATAGCAAGGGAGCTGTCATGGAAGTGCCGATGAACACGCGCATCGGGGGTCGAGATCAAGCGCACAGGCGACGAGGTGCTCAGGCGCTATGGTTACACGCCGTCCTCGGCGGTGCAGGCGCTCTGGGCCTATCTTGCCGAGCATAACGCGCTGCCTCCGTTCATGCCGTCTAGGCCAAGGCGAGCACCTGAGGCGAGGAAGCAGGAGATCGCGGACAACGCCAGGTTCGCAGAAGGAATTCAGCAGAATTACCGGGATTCCACTTAGTCAAGCGCCCCTATCGATTCGCTGACGACGACGAGTTGCGCGAACTGGCAGGAAGAGAGGGCGCCTTCATTTTGACGGGCGCTTCAGCCTTCTCATCGATACGAATGTCTGGTTTGATTACTTGCTGGGCGCGAAGGTGTGCGGGATGCCACGGCTGCGGTTCAATGCGCTCTCGATTATGAAGATGTGCTTATGGTCACACCCGGCATACTCGAGAGACGTGTTCTATCTTTTGGCACAACGATAAAGCGCAGGACGCAGGAAGATGGAGATCGCATCACCGAAGAGCTCAGCGCTTGCCGTGAACGAGATATCGTGGGCTTGCCTCTCGCAGATACAGGGAATGACCATCGTGCTGAATCTGGGCTTTGCCGAGCATCTGGAAGCCAGCGCTCTGCGTTCGAAGAATCCGATTACGAAGACAACCTGCTCCTTGCCACGGCTCAAAACGCCAAGGTAGATTACATCATTACGGGAGACAAGGGCTTGCTCGCAAACAATGTGGTGCCGGCCATCACCCAGCGGAATACGGGAGATAAGGTGATAGACGGGCAATGACGTGCAAATCTCCCCATCCGCTCAAACCAATCTAGCAATGTGGATGCGACTTGCCAGCTTAATCCCGGTAGATTTCTTTGACCTTATCGAGCATCTCGACGAAGCCGTTCCGCGCTGCCTTGTAATCTTCCATGAGCTCTTCTTCGGAGGGCTGTCTTTACCCCATGCATCTGACGTTGCCCAAAGAAAGCCTTCTAGGCCCACGATCTCAACCATGTCGCCCATCCCGAAAATCCAACGATAGAGGTGGGCGAAAGCCACTTTCAGGCGCACGTACGCCTCCCCATCTGAGGAAATCTGATTGAATTTGCATGCCCTGCCAAACCGGCTTGTAGATAATCTGAGCGGCAGGCCCCTTTCTTCACCTTGAGGAAGAGGGTGCGCGTTATCCGTCGCCCATCATATCGAACTGGTGCTTTACGCGTCCCTCAATTTCTCTTGAGACCGGAAATCCTTTGAAGTCAGTTGGGCCGGTCCCGCCTTGCGAACATCACAATATTCGATCCAGTCTGCGCATCATGATGTCGTTTTCACTCCATGCGGGTCCTTGACGTCCCCTGGGCAGTAGTAGCCAAAGCTGTAGACGAGTTCTATCGGCATCTCATCGAACAGCTCCTCGCCCCTCGTCGTTGGAAAGGAATCGACGCTGCCATCGAACCCCCGATACGAATACCTGAACGCAATGTTCTTCTTTTCGCGTATGCACTCCGGAAGCGACGCTGATCGCCTCAAATACGTTGCGAATGTTGTCCCCGCGTTCGGCTTTGTCTATGGCTGCAGACGCTCTCTGCCATCTGGTCCTGATTGAAAGAGACAAGGCGATTGAGCGCCTCTATTAACTCTCATTGCATTGCTTCCGCGGAAATGAATTTGCAGGCATTGACGATGCTGATGAGAAGTCTCGCCTGGCTGTTTGAGACCAACCGTCCCGCATTTGAATCCGCCGGATTTTGCCCTCCTTGCCCGGAATATGGATATCCATGTCACTCCGGTTTGTTTTTGGCTATGGCGTGAATATCCTCCGCAAGAACGGTAGGCCTGCTGGGAAGGTCTTCCAACCTGCCCCGGATTCTTCAGGATCTGTGCGATCTCTTTTGCCGTCAGCCCCTCGTCTTCGTCGGTATGAGTACTGAGAATCTCCATGACACAGAGCAATCTCTCGATCGTGCGTCAAGATCAAGTCCGACATTATCTGAAGGGTGGTCGCTATATACTGGAAGTCTTCATCGGAATAGCGCATCGAAACCCTTCGCGTGAGACTAAAGAACTGTTTAGCCATTTTATCCCGCAAGCACGCAAAGCGGGCGCCTTAACGAATATTTTGCTGTTCGCGCTGATCTTCAGATAGTGACGTCGCACGTCTTTTCCAGATTCCGTTCTTCACGGGAATTCTGTCGCACATCCGCTGTGCACGACGGGCATACGCTATGAAATGCGGCTTTACATCGGCGAGTCCCTTACTCGAATAGTTCTATACAACGCGGCAATCCGCTTTTGCTGGGTTTGTCCTTTTGATTGAACACGAATGCAACATCGCTCAGCATCCTTCGGTAATACCGATTGACGGTGTGTTGACGAAGCCGGCTTCATCACCATCAAAATCAAAGCCCAGATATTGATTTTCACATTGCCCGAGTCCTCTGCTGCAGTTCTGGGAATCGCATGGGAGCACACGCGATTCTGGACGAAGTAGCACGTTCTTGTCCTTCGACCGTCAGCGTTCGTGGCTCCCTTCGTCTGATCAAACAGCAAAGAGCAAAGCTGCGAAATGCGTCCCTTTATCCGGGAGAACCATGATGTCGTCGCAATAGCGCATGTACATGCCGCCGTTGTGCCCGTGACATAACGCGTCATCGTCTGTCGAAGTTCATCATGAATATGTTCGAGAGCACACCGCAAATTGAAACGCCCTGGGGAACCCAGCGTCAGTATCCTGCCAGGGTTTATCGACCCGGTTGCCACTGTTCGCCTTTGGAAAACCTTTCGCGGTAGGGGCAATGTGAAGCTTGTTTGAACGTGGCATCCGCATGGTTTTCTTCTTGGGGTTCTGCGTTGGCGACCATTAGCTTCTTCAATCCCATTGCGCCCAGTGAATGACTGACCTGAAGACGTTGTAATAATCAGAAGGGATTTTGTCATCGGCAAACACCTTTGCGAAGTTGTTCCTTGGCAATAGCATGGCTTAACGATGGGAAAGAAGCTCTAAGTCGGCACGCGACATAGCACGATCTCCAGACCCGTCGAAAACGCGCTAAACGCAAAATCGATGTTGCACTTTCCTGAGTGTTCGCAAAGCGATGTGGGCGACCGCGGCCTTGTTTATGCCGAGCCGGCCCGCCAGTTCGCTGTAACGCCTGTTGAGCAGATTTCGAGTAATGATGGTAGATGCATTTATCGACATGAGATGCATAGGCACCCTCACGCTCTTTGATCTTCCTTTTGTTCCGTCGTACTTCTTCTCGACATTTGAGATCAGCGGCAGGAAGCCATGTCGAGCGACCCATGCAGAGTTCACGTTATCGTGAACCTGAGCATACGAAACCCCTATAATCAAAATGCGCAGTTCCGGAATCTTGTTTTCGTCAAAGCCCATCGTCGTTTCCTTCGCTCCTCACAAACTTGCCGCGTCATCGAGGGATGGCTTCCTCTGATACGGCAAGCCTGGTAGTGTTTTGCAGCTTGCTGTTTCTGCCGCATGGCATTTCCGCCATGGCCATCTTGCGCTGCACGAGATCTTCGCACAGTTCACAGGACTCAATCTTACCCAGTGGTCCATTCAATCTACTGTCAAGAATCTTCTTCTTCACTTTCAAATGAAAGGCCGCCATACCAGTTTTATGGCGACTGGAATACTACGCTCTTGTTACAGGCTGGAAAGTTCAATGATGCGAATATTAAAAGATATTTGTTATCAACTATATAATAGGCTCTTAGATCAGACGCTTCTTAGAACAAGGGTCTCTAAAGACTTTCTTCTGCAGCCAGGGCAGCCGCCGCATATGTATGAACGCATGGGGAGAAGCGGCCGTTTGCAAGTGTGCCAGAGCAAAGCGCATTTTCTAGCAAGTAGTCCCCATCTTTTTGTTTTAGAACAAACGCGATTGATTTTAATCCAAACCGATTTTCAAATTGCGCAAAAACGCATATTTTCGCGCGCAAACTTGAGCTTCCCGACGCAAGAACACTTCTGCCTGCATCTTCAAGTTCAAGTCGCCCTCATTCCTAGATTTTCCCTTCGATAATAAAGGCCACAGCAATCGCCCTTATTTCTTTACATCTAAGATGCGCCAAAGAAGGGCATCGGTGTCGATGCTGTCATCATTTGCTGGAGATACCGCGATGGCATTTGGCGCAGTTTCGGGCATCCTCGCCGCTGATTGGACGCCGCAGCGCTGCCGATTTCTGAAACGTATACGGACATCATCGATTTCGTCAACTAAATCCCGCCCTGCAGTGAACCAATCAAAAGGCTCATCAACATCGAACTGGCCCATTAGAAAATCTTCTATAGAATCGAGTAGCCTCTATATTTATTCTTTGCTGGCAACATCTCCATCTCTTTCACTCCAACCGAAAAGATATATTCCAAGGGTAACCTCACCAAAGGACGATGTTTCACTGGTTGCGACAAGTCGTATTCGCGCCACCTTGAGGGCCAATACAGCTGACTGGGGTCCGAATAATATTTTCGAGATATGAATACCATGCGCGATGAAAGACAGCATCCAGCTCTTTGTTCAAGCGCGACGGGAAGCGCAGAGAGGGTGATGCCATGCATCGAAAACTCATCATCGGGCATTGCTTCCAAGTCAATATGCGGCTGTGAGGATGGCTTTTCTGGCAGAGGCCGAAGCCCTGTCCCAACGCACCCACTCTGGTCAGCTACATGCTTTTATGGTAGTTAGCGCGATGCGCGCCCCGAATCAATAATTGCTGTCTCAAGCCTATCCGCCTCCAGTCTTAAAGGCGCTGGAGATAACCTCTTCCAGCCTATTTCCAAATTCGACACATTGTCGACTTTGACAGAATACTATCCGAGGACATCCTGCACTGACCCCGCTGATTGCTAGACGTCGTCGAGCTAACGCCTATCTGCGCTTTTTCAGCAAGGTCCTGTGTTCTGGCGATAACTTATAATTCGCTTCACTGCGCTCTTGAATGATTGCGTCTAGCAGCTGGTTATCGCCATTTTAGAAAAAGCCCGTCGTCATACGACACCTCCTAGGAATCCCCTAACGTCATAGGCTTCCGCAGGGCCAGACAGAATCATCACTGCATAGACATATGTGAACTGAACGCATTTAATTAAATCAAAAATCGAAAATGCGCCAGAGATGGCTTGTAAAGCATGTTTCTGGAACCCGGTCACATAGAACGTGGCATGTGTACGTTTCATGCTGGAAGTACTCGGGGAGAATGGCTCGACACCCAGAAAATACTCTGAATACTGTGGGGACTGATATACGTCTATCGACATAATCGCCGTGTAATCACGCACGGTACGATTAACAACCTTCTTCTGATCGGTCGAAAAGATCGCCGCCATCAAAAAACAAAGGATAACTTCGCCGTTCCAAACCATCGCACATACAGAACGCATTTTCGAATGGAACGAATCACCTCGAGATGCGTCTTCAATCAACTGCTTCTGTCTGAATGGGACTCTCGCGTCTTGCCATGTGAATCATGGCGCAAACTCCTGTGCATCATCCGAGTTTTGCTCTCAGCAAAGCACTCCGCGGCCCTCATTGAATCGCCTCGATTAAGGTGACCGTCTTCGGAGGCGTACATGTAAAGCACCCTGCAAAGAGCATACTACTGAACTTTTGGCTTGAGAACGTTTTATCCAAGCAAAGATAATGGCTAACTATCATTTGGCAGGCTCTAAACCTGTCGTCACCCGATGAAGCTCTTACACCATCGTTTCACCAAAATCAATGAGATCGTTAAATGGACGATCCATGAATCGTTACACGCGCAGCGGAAAACAAACATCGGGAACCGATTCGCATCATCCAGAAGATGCTCGCATCATGGCAAAACTGGATAAAGCTGACCGCTGATATTTTCTCTAAGTAGGGCATCTTTCATATCGATTTATAATGCCCGCAACATCCGTCTTAAAAGCCGAAAGCGCGCCATCATCAACATGAGGACAGGTCGATGTATCTGACTCCAGAGGATTAACCGGCAATGAATCAAAAGCCATGTCTGCAACCCTGACAAAATGAATTGTTGGTAAAAGCGCATATTGGTTTTATCCCTTCTGTTGGCGAGAGAACTCGAGTTTTCTATTACGTTTCCACCATGAACGCCCCTCACCTCATCGCTGTCTTGGATGTCATCACGCGTGATGGGGACGACTCAAGTATTAGGTGATTTCATGTCAACGCACCTGGATAGCGCAACGTACATCTGCCCTTCGGCAAACATGCCTTCGGCCATATCGATGCCAACAGATTGATACGTGGCACCTGCGATTTGTACGATGGCAACAGCCCACGAGAGCTTGACCGAAACTGCTCGAGCTTTCCGCGACAGCGCTGTTTGAGCCGTTTTGACCTTACGTCATATTCGTATTGCAGCTTCTTCCAGCTTGTCCTGTTAATTTGATGGAAAGCGCCAATACGACCATGACAGATGAAGTCCTCCGTCAACTTGGAGACCTGACCTATGCGCTGCTCCGCTCGCAGCGACGCCCCTCAAACGCCGGGCTTTATAGACGTGGGAATTGGAATCGTTCGCAGAGCATCATGACCCTAGGCCTCGACCTTGAGTTCCGAGCTTGGCGGGAACGGGAAAGACGCTTCTCTATGCTCACCTCTATAGCGGATTCGTCGGAACGTACGGTGGCTCATCTAGACTATCGGGCGTGCTCTCGTTGATAGCCGAGACTGCGTCGTTTGTTGGCGCAATGACTATCGCCATGTTCATCGCGCGCACGTTGGCCTCGCTCGATTGAGGAGTGCAAAGGTCCTCATCGGAGATTGAGCCATCGCGAGGTCGTTTAGTATCTCGATGAACTTCGGATTCCTCTGCCTGTACCCGCATGATTCATCTCTGATGGATGTGCAAGTTGCCCCTCTTTGACACCGGGGCGTCAAAGAAGAAGCTACCGCCATACCTGTCGTCAAAGCATCTCTTCTCCTGAGGGCCCGGCAACAGGAGGAGCTGGTAGAGATCGCCAAACAGCAGCATCTGCTTACTTCAAAGGGGGACGTTTTTTATCCACTGCATTTCGCAGTACCTGGTCGATGGCGTTCATAAGCCTGGATCATTGAAACCTCGTCAATGACGATGGCGTCCAGACAGCGATATATCCTTCAAGACTCTCGGCGGGCTCAAGGTCATCTTCCGGAACCGGAACAGATATAACTTAAAGAAGGAGGTATGGTTTGCCCACCAACATTCAAAGCGGCGACCCCGGCTGAAGCCAGGACAGCCACATTCTTCGAAGTGTTCCGGATGAAGAAACCAAGAGATACGATTTGCCCGTTCCGGCCTTGCCCGTAATGAACATGCTGCTATCCGTTTGCTCCATCAAGTCGAAGAGGTGTTTTGTTCCTTCAAGGCACGAGGTTCGCGACGGCTTTGCTTTCACCGGGTAACTACAGCCGGGATGTCTTCGGCTGCGTGCACGCGAATTGAATATGGATGCGCGTTTGACTTCCCCATGACAAACTCCGGCTAATCCAAATCCAAAGTAAATTGGGCTAGGCCCTCACAAGGTGTGATGTCGGCATTAAGTTCGGCTAGGGCATGTGCGAAATCGAGTACTCTGGCATCCTGCGCAAGCGCAGCGTAACTGGCGATGTCCCGGGCGGTCTCAGTTCCGATGTTCGGGAGCTTCGTAAGCTCGGCGAGAGCTGCCCTCGCTAAACTCGGCAGGATTTCGGCTGTCTGCGCACTGAAGCACGCGTCATATTCGAAGTCGTCGTTAAGCGTCAGGGGAGATCTCGCGCTGTGCTTCGTTAGCGACATCGGCAGCGTTAATCGACTCGTTCAGCCTGAGCAAGTATTTGCGAAATGCCAGCCAGCGATCAGAAAGCAACATGCAACTGAACGAAGTAATACCGAG
>VOFB01001226.1_pt1 | contig 27742 bp, 46 predicted proteins | sample 5384141 | NCBI WGS metagenome assembly VOFB01 (sample SAMN12384721, study PRJNA508395) | human gut metagenome | isolation source: healthy gut A | host: Homo sapiens | reverse complement strand
CGCTGTTCACGGTACTGGAGCTTGCCGCCGCGGCGATCGACCTGCGGCATTTCGCGCGGCGCCACCGCGATATTCAGGTGCGGCTCGGCCGGATATTTGCCGCCGCCGACAGCCTGCCTGAGCCGGACAGCCTCATCGAGGCGGATTATCCAGGAGCTTGTGCGCGCGGTCTGCGCCGACAGCGCCCGCGCCCGGCAGGCCGACCTGAAGATGCAGGATATGCTCGACTACTACACGCTCTGGGCGAAGATAAAAACGCCCATCGCCGCGATGCGGCTGATCCTGCAAGTCGGACGACGCGCCGAACTCCGCGGGCTGGAGCAGGACTGTTCGGTCGACTACGTGGAATGGTGCGCTCTCAGGGCGATTCACCGACATAATATACCGCCCTTGACGAATTTCTTGCAAAAAATACGCAAAAGCAGTTCATCCGCCGCAGGATACGCCTTCTGACTACAAGGAGACAGGGCTGACCGTGCTGACGGACGAGAAGTGGCTGAGCTTTGCGATAGAGCAAATGCTGGCAAACGCCTGAAATACACGCGCGAGGGCGGCGGGATACGCATTTATGCCGAGGGCGAGGCGCTGTGCATCGAGGACACGGGCATCGGCATCGCGGCGGAGGATCTGCCGCGCGTGTTCGAGCAGGGCTTCACCGGCCGAACGGGCGGACGGACAAGAAGTCCACCGGCATCGGCCTCTACCTCTGCCGGAAAATTCTCGACAAGCTGGGGCACGGCATCACAATTGAATCAAAGATCGGCGCCGGCACGAAGGTAAAGGTATCTCGGCGACGAATAGCAAACCCCTCTCGGAAAAACCGAGAGGGTTTACTATTTATTATATTATTTATATTATTTCTTCTGCGAGAACACCATTCGCGCTGATGCCGTAGCTTATGAAGAACAGCACCGTATCCACGACGAACTTTATCAGCGTCGCGATTATCGGCACGGAGTTTGGTGAAGAGCTGGTTTATCAGCGTCACGAGTCCGGCTGAGACGAGCATCTGCGGATGCACAGGCAGTAATAGCGCACGAGGGCGCGGCGGTAGTCGATTGCCGCAGAACCTGCGTCGAACGATAGCGGCGCGGCGATCGCCGTGCTCACAAGGGACGCGGTCTGATCATGAAGATGCGGAACACCAGATAGAATATCAGAAGAATGACCGTGGAGCCGACAGGAAACTTGAAGAAGAATGAGGTTGTAGTGCGAGCGATCTTCGCTGTCGTACACTGTGTCGATGCGGCCAACCGCCCATGCGGTTCAACAGCATGTTCGTCTCGTATTCAAAGCGCTCACCGTCGATGCCGCAAACGCGTCGAGATAGCGGCGCGGAATCGCGCGCAGGCCGGTCTGCGTGTCGGACAGCTTGATACCGTAGCACAGGCGGAAGAAGAATGAGGTCGTGCGATTCCCCGATGCCGCGGCGGAACGCCCGGCTGGCTGGAAATCGCGGTACCATGCACGACCTTGTCCTCGTTCGCGAGCGCCTGCCGCACGACGATAAACCTTCGTGAGGTGCGCCGTCGCCGTCGATGGTCACGACGCCGCGGGATATCGGGCATCTCGTCGAGCACGTAGCGGAACGCGTCCTTCAGGCCGCGGCCCTTGCCCTTGCTGACCTCGTGCCGCAGAATGGCACTGGGGAAGCCGGCGGCGTACTCAAACGGAGCCTGATGCGCCGCGTCGCCGCCGTCGTCTTCACTATTACAATATGCTCAAAGCCTTCGGCGATCAGACCGTCGATAACGCCGCAGAGCTTCTTATCCGGATCGAGCGAGGGCAGGATGATCGCCAGCTCCCCACTGATATCGTGTTTTCGTCCAATGTGATTACCTTCTTGTCGGGAATTAGAATTAGGGAGTCGAGGCTCACGACGCGCATGTCGCTGAGGTTGCCGCTGATGTCCTTTGACGATGATCTTGTAGTTGAGCGTGGCGTCATGGTGGCAGCCGTTCGGCGAGTCGGAGGTGATGTGCGTGGTGAAGTCGCAGAGGTGGTTGCCGCCGCCGAAGCTGATGACGCTGTTGAGCGTGACGGGTGGAGCACGTAAATTCGTGACGTGCGACCAGTCGAGGCCGTCCTTCATCAGCTCGAAAGACGGTTATAAAGCTCCGTGCCGGACTGGAGGTAGCCGGAGGCGGTTCATGCCGTAGGTCGGGTCGATGGTGCCGCTCTTGCCCTCGTGGCGCTCCGCGAAGCCTGCACAAACCGTCCAGCGCGGTGATCTCCGCGTCGGAAGCAGGGGACGAGGAACTGGGAATCGTCCTTGTCGGGGGTCGATGGTGACTTCATTGCCGTTCGGGTCGGTTATGACAGGCTCGATGATGCCGATGATGTCGTCAAACTTATAGGTCGCCTTGACGGGCAGGCCGGGTAGTCCTCGTAATAGTCCTCGAGGATGTCGTAATGGATGTTGTCTCGGTTATGTACTCGTCGCCCAGCGTGTAGCCGTTGACGGAGACAGGTAGCTCTTCGGGATCGTCACCTCGACGGAGGAGTAAAGCCCCGTGAAATCAAAGCTCTCGGTTCGAGCTTCCAGGGGTACAGCCCCTCGTATTTCGTGCCGGAGGCGGTGTCCTCGACCAGCGTCACGCTGCCGAATACGCCCGTGTCGCAGACGAGATTGTAGGTAACGGTGGTGTCGGTCGCGCCCATTTTGCGCTTATAGCTCACGCCGGCGCCGATCATGCTCTTGATGATTTCGGCGCACTCCTCGTCAGTCTGCGCCTCGTGCGGCATCACGCGATAGTGGCGGCCATGTCGTCGTTCCAGAAGGTCTTGTTCGCTCGCGACGACCGAGTCCATCGTGTTCGTCGGCTGGCTGTCCTCATATGCCACGGCGGTTTCACAGCCATGTGATCTCTCATCGCCGACGAGCACGAGCACGATAATATGTAGACGCATTACGAACATCGCGTAGCCGTTTTTTTTCTTCTTCCTGTTGCCATATGCCACACTCACTTATTTCTAAGGAAAGGCGTCCGGCCAGCGAGCGCCGGAGCCGCCGGAGATGCTGTTGAATATTCGCCGTTGAACCATGCAGGTGGACGAGAAAGCGCCGTCAAGGCGCGGGCGTTCACCGCGCCGTAGTCGAGCATGACCTCGGCGCATCCTGCTGGGTCGCGCCTGTGCACCTGGCGCCCGTCGATGACGAAGAAGCATCAGCACCGCGCCGTCAGCGCTGGGCCGATCGCGGAACGGGAACCGTACCCGGTAGAGGACTGCGGTGTCCTCCATCTGGCCATTGACTTGAGCACCGGCTCAAAGTCACGCCGTCCACGATGCCCTTCGCCTGTGCGTCGGCATAGGTCATATAGCCGGTGTGCAGGATGTGATTCGCGTCAGAAGCCGACGAAGTTGCAGACCTCACGCCCGCCCGCGTCGTCGTAGCATACGCCGTCGATGATCGTCAGCCCCTGCGGCGTGCCGCCGAGACCCGCGCCGTCCACGTGTAGTATGCGCCGCCGTTGATGCCGCCGACCGCGCTGTAGCGCTCGCACATGGTGGCCAGATAGTCGCCGTAGCCGCCGAAGGATTCCGGCTTGCCGACGAACACGCGGCTGGGGTCGAGCACGACCATCATATAGCCCTGGAAAGCCCCTTCTTCCCTGACCTGCTCGATGATTATCCCGTCGCCGTCGTCGTCAACGAGGCCGTAGCCGTCCGTGCCGTCGGGCTGGGCTGGGCCGGTCTGGTTGTCGCCGCCGGTCCTGGTGGCTTTTGGTTGGGGAGCGTGATGAGGGGGAGGTGTCGGTCGTGTCGGTCAGGGTGCTCTGCTTGGCCTGCTCGCGTCGATCTCGGCTTCGAGAGGTAGACGTTTGCGATGAAGCCGAAGCGCCGCGTCTCGAGCATGGTGTTCACGAACATATTCCTGAGCGCAGGGGACGGCCCCTTGACCAGCACGTATTCTACCGCAAGCCCCGCGACGCCGAAGAGGATCCCGTGGCGAGGATGAAGCCAAATATCCGGTCAATGACGCGCTGAACCTTTTTCCGTCGGGCTTTCTGTCCCGTCGCTCCTGTTCTTCTTCGAAGAGCTCCTGCTCTTCGTCGTAATATGCAGTACTGTTCTTCATATTCACACCTTCGAATCCGTCACCGCGGTTCTGATGGGCGGTCTGGTCATTCAGGGACTGGCTCCCCCTGAACTTTCACCAAGCACGCGGCGATGACCTACACGTTCTTCGCGGGCTTCGTTCTGGTGCAGTTCTTTATGCTGTTCGGCCTTCTGGGCTGCCGGGGCTTTGCGCAGATATCCCGTCTTTCCGACGCCATTCTGATCCCCTGCGTCACGGTGCTCTGCTTTGTCGGCTCTATGCCATCCACAAAACCTCAGCGACGTCGTCGTCATGCTCATATTTTGGCGTACTCGGCTATCTGATGCGGAAATTCGATCTGAATACCGCGGCGGTCGTTCTGGCACTGATACCGGCCCGATAAGCGAAAAAGGGTTCGGCGCGGCGCGCCGCGAGTCAGCGGCGGCGATCCGGGCGCCTGTTCGCGCGTCTCCCGTGAGCTGCCGGTATATCCCACGGAAGCATCATAGAAAGCCCCTTGTCGTCAGCCGCTCGCGCGGCGGCGAACAGCTTTCTGTATCGCCGCGATGGGCGCACCGGCTTCAGGATCGACAGATACACCACATGGCGGCGCGAATAGCGCCCTGCGGCGCGGGGGATAATTTTCACAACGTAAGTTATTTATCATCGAGGCGGTCATCCCTGTCCTCTGAGTTCGGCATCCCCTCGAGATACCGTCCGTGAGCGACAGCACCTGATCCAGAGCATCATAGTTTTCAAAAACACACATCCATTTTGCAAATACACATAATCACCATGTAATATATACTTAATACTAGATTACATAGTAACGAGGTCAAAAATAATATGGAAAAGCTGGATCATATTCCTGAGAGATTCTATCATGTTCAACGAGGCCGCTTGACGAGGGAAGCAATATCTGCCTGAGCGAGCGTCCGTCTTCATGCGCGAGGAGACGACCGGCATTACAGACGAGAGCCGTGCCGCTTCCGGCGACGACGACAAGGCACGCAGCTCATCGTGCCAGCCGCACTAAGGGCGGGTCGCCGCGCCGCCATAACACCCGGCGGAACGACAGCGATTTTTGACCGCGGCCGTCGCCGCTGCACGGCGAGCACCGGTGCAAGACCAACTGGAGGACTTCGCGCGGAAGTACTTCGAGATCATCGCAACCAGGCGAGGTAGGCTGCGATGGAAATTTCCCTGTTCACGCCGCGATGTTTCGCGCGGAGCGCTATCTGGACGACGGCATACACCCGAACCGCAGGGGCAGGATCTCATCTACGAGACGATAGAGGAAAGAAGTTCAATCCCTGATTTTTTGCTTTTGCATTTGTGCATGATTTCGATTACGCAATTTAAAGTACAATTTCACCCGATAGGAGACGCGTATGGACAAGCTCAACATCTGCCTCGCAAACGATTCTTTCCACCGGCCATGACGGCGTGGCGAATGCCGTCACAAATTACGCGAAGATAATCCAGAACGGGCTCGGCAATTCCACGGTCGTGACGCCGTTTTATCCCGACGCGGATGACTCCGTGTTCGATTTTCCGGTGCTGCGCTATCCGAGCATCGACATGACGAAGCTCGTGGGCTACCGCGCTGGGCTGCCGTTCTCGGCGGAGCTGATGGATTCGCTCGAAAAAAGCGGAGCTTTGACATCATCCACAGCCACTGCCCGATAACCTCCACGTCGCTGCTTGCCCGCGCCCTGCGTGATCGGATACACGTGCCGCTCGTTTTCACATACCATACGAAATTTTGACATAGATATCGCCAACGCCGTGAAGAGCCGCGTTTTTGCAGGAGTAGGCGGCGAAGATACTCGCAAGAAATATTTCCGCCTGCGACGAGGTGTGGACGGTCAGCCGCGGGCAGGGAGAACCTGCACAAGCTCGGCTACGAGAGCGACTACATCATCATGCCGAACGGCGGGACTTTCCGCGCGGCCGTGTGGACGACGCGCTCATACGGCAGGTCACGGGGACTATGATCTTCGGAGGGCCGCTGTTCCTGTTCGTCGGGCGCATGATGTGGTACAAGGGGATACGCATAATCCTAGACGCGCTGAAGAAGCTGAGCGAAAGCGGGCGCGATTTCCGCATGGTGTTCGTCGGCGGCGGCAACGACAAGGACGAGATCGTCACCTATTGCGAGAGCCTCGGGTTGAGTGACCGCGTGTTCTTCGTCGCGCCGATACATCGACCGCAAAGGCGATCCGCGCGTGGTACTGCAGGGCCGACCTGTTCCCTGTTCCCGTCCACCTTTGATACGAACGGGCTGGTCGTGCGCGAAGCGGCGGCCTGCGGTCTGGCAAGCGTGCTGGTTGCGGGGAGCTGTGCCGCCGAGGATGTTACGGACGGAGTCAACGGATTTCTGATCGAGGAGAACGCCGACTCGATGGCGGCGATGCTGGAGAAGCTCGGCGGCGACGCCGGGAGGATGCACGCCGTGGGCGAAAACGGCTGCGCGACCTCTACATGTCATGGGAGGAAGCGGTGCGCCGCGCATACGAGCGCTACGCGGTCGTGATAGACAACTACCGCAGCGGGCGCTGCCGCCCGAAGGAGCAGCTGTCCGACGAGTTCATACACGCAGTTGCGCAGAATATGGACATGTCGAACCGCAATAGACAGCGGCTGACGGAGCTGAAGGACGAGGTGAAGTCCGGCATTTCGGAGGACTAGACAGCAGCTGCGCAGCATGTGGGACGAGCTGACGCAGTATATGGATCGGTTCCTGTAAAGTTGATAAATATTAAAGAAAGACACGCCGAAGTCCGCATTCACTTAAGGACGAAGGATGCTCAAAAAGGATACGGCATAGCTTACGATCATGTAGGCTATGCCGTTTCTTTTTGCTCTTGTTGTGGATATCGACCACGCCGATGAAGTTCCACATTCCGGAGAGTATCGGCATTCACCGATCGGGAGTAAGTCTCCTGCGCCCGTCTCGAATATAGTCGACCATGATAGACTCAGACCGTGGCCGGACAAAAACGTCGTAGCTGATAAGGCCAGACATTAAGACACAAAAAGGCCCCCTGACGCGGGAGAAAGACCTGCGTCATGGGGTCTGTATTATGCATATTTAATTGCAGTATCACACGGAGGTCAAAACCGTTATCCGCTCGGCCTGAACGCCGTTTGATACATGGTTATCTCAAGCTTTGATCTCGCGCTGGCTGTGATGGATTTGGTGTACTTCTACCATTCTCCCGTGATCGTCCCATGTGACGCGCTTTATGAGAAACGCCGGGTCGCCGGGATTGCATTCGAGCAGCCTGGCTCTCCTCCTTGGTCATTACAACGGCCTCGTAGGTCTCGATGGCTTTTGCAATCTTGAGACCGTACTTCTTTGACAGAATGGAGTACAGCGATTCTGTCTCAAGCATTTCCCACGATAGGTTGGGACAAAGGCTGACCGGGAGGAAGGTGTTTTCGATAAGCATTGACAGCCGTCGGCAAGCCGTATACGGACCACGTCAATGAGCCGCTTGGAATCCATTTCTCTCGCAGTCGGGGGACACTTTTCCTTTTCGATAAGCTTGAAGTCAATGATATTAGACGAAGGACCTTGCCCATGACATGCATTTCATCGGAAAAAGCTGTACAGGTTTCCGATGTTTCTCGGCAGGTTCGGCGAAGAGATAAAGGTCCCCAGCCCGCGCTTGCGTTCTATCGCGCCGATCAGCTCCAGCTCATGAAGCGCCTGACGGACGGTCCGGCTGATATGTGATATTCGCAAATTCCATCTCAGACGGGAGTATATCACCGGGAACGAGCTTTCCGTCCTCAGTCTTTTTGTATTATGTTGAATAACTGAAGATAGATAGACTCGGGAGAATCTGAAAGTATCTCATTGGAAAAGCCAAAATTCATCCAGACGAAGGCCTCCAAATCTTTTTCTTAATAATAACACTTTTTACAAAAAAATCAATAATTCGGTGGACAAATATCAGCTATTTTTCATATTTTCAAGAAATAAACCGCAAAGAGATCCGTGAGAGGGCGTTACTCCCTGTCCGTACATAGGCCCTGAGACGGCCCGAGGCAACATACAATGCCTCCTCAAGCGTAAGATCCGTCCAGCGCAAAGACCAGCCCTGCGTTGAAATGATCCCTGCCGCCGATGGAGACACGGGGCTTCGGGTGTAAGCCACGGGGGCTTCCTGTTGACTCCGGACACTGTCGCGGCAAACGAGCCCGTGAGCGTGTGGAGAGATACGCACCATATCCCGGGCTTTCCCGTATGCCATCTGCAAGGGCGGCGCAGCTGTTAGGACTCGCGGAGCTCCAGCGCTCCTGCAAGCTGGATCGCCTCCCTGTGATTGCAGCTTGAGGACCGTCCGCCCAAAGTGCGTTCAAAGCCTGCCATGACCCGGAGAGCCTCCGCGATATCCGCGTCCGTTCTCTTCCGGGGTCTGCCATGTCAATAAAATACAGACGCTCATCCGAGAGAGCGAGGAGTGTCGGACTGGATCCCTTTTCCATATGCCGGTCATGGCCGGGATCATCGTCCAGTTATTGAGCGCGATGACGTCGGCCTCGTCAAACAGGGCGCATATTTGCTCCGGAGGAGCTTTTCCGTTATGGCGTTCCAGTCAGGCGCGTTCCAGGGAGTTCAGGAGTCGAGGCGATGATCTTTTCCGTCGTCGAACTCATAGTCGTCGGGTGCGGGCAGGCTCCGAAAGGGGAATACAGACGCGCGAGCTTTTCGCTTTTCAAACTCGGCGGCGGGGCGAGGGAGACCGAAAGCCACGCAAAATTTCACGTCCCTCCTGAGCCTCGCGAGCGTACGCCATTATCGGGCCCGTTTCCGCCGAGCTGACTCTTTTTTCGCATATAAGCTCCATCGTTCAGACTGAAGCCCGAAGCGTCGGAGATAAACCTTCCAATCGGCAAGTGTTCTGACGTAAGAACATTCTCCGGCGGAGCGGCGCTTGTCGACGACTCTGGATTATCCTGTCGACATCCAGCCCTATGCAGGCCTTCAAGTCCGCATAGGGGCTTTTTGCTGAGCCGGTCACAATGTCGGCCGTGTTTATCACTTGTCGAGACCAGAACCTTCGCGGTGGACTTATAGCCGATACCCATGCGGTCAATGCCCATGTCGATGAGCCTGAGGAACTTTTTCCCGATCCCTTATCCCACCGGCGCCTTTGATCTTGCAAAATAACTGTCGGTCGCCTTCCATCATGGCCTTGATGACTTCGTAGGTCGCGCCCTCGTTCTTACCGCCGGTAAAGAAACCGGTGGAGGTCTTTACGAAGTCCGCGCCGGTTTCGACCTCGGCGCGCTTGACCGGTCGCGCGAGTCGACCTCCTGACCTTGAGTTAGAGCCGTATTTATGGTACACGTCCGCCGGCCTTGATATCCTCACGCACGTCGTCCCATCTTCCGGAGCGTATCCAACCGAAGTTTGCGACAATGTCAAGGTCCTCGATGTCACCATCCCGGCAGATGATCTCAGCCTGCGCCACCTTTGACTCCGTGGTGGATTTCCCGAAGGGGGAAGTCGCACACCACGCATATGGCCTGTGTTGGAAAATTCCGCACACAGTTCGGCGCGCGCGATCGGCAGGAGGAGGGGTTTATGCATACGGGTAGCGCAGTTGTAATCTATGCCTTCCTGAATGTACTTGCGGATATCCTTCATCGGTAAACTCGGGCTTGAGTACGGACTGGTCAATGTATGTCCAGCCTGCGGGGGTCATCCGGTCCGCTTGCTTCTGCGGTAGTAGAGATCCTTTCACTAAGATAAGAGGAGTTCTGGCAAGACTGGCGCCGTTACAGCCTGAACATCTGCAAAGGTCCGCGTACAAGCGCCTCATTTTAACGCGATGAAGGAACATGTGCTTTTCGCAGTGACTGCATTTGTATTGTAATGTAACCATCACGAAAGTCAATAGGCTGGCAAAAAAATGTTGAAAATTTAACTTTTAGAGGGGAAATACATGATATATGCACATTGTAACTAAAAAAATCGCTCCACTTTTGTGCATAAACAGAATAAATAAAATTGAATTAAAATGTCTAAAATCACTGCATGTGCAAAAACGATGCCCCGCATATTAAACGCCGATATTTGCGTATCTGGGCAATAATTCGAAAATACACTGAAAAGGAGAAAGAAATGAAGAAAATGAAGAAACTTATAACACCGCTTCGCTAATGAATGATCTTCGCGCTGTGCGCCTGCGGTCAGATTTGCGGAGCCGAAGGCCGAGGAGCCTGCCAAGACGGATGCTCCCCGCGGCAGACGTCGCCGCTGGCGGATGAACCTGTCACTTTCGCCTCTACACACGTCTGACGACGAGGAACATAAAGCGTAATCGACTACGCGCTCGGAAGCCGGAAGGAGCACCCCAACGTCACCATTGAGATCGAGCGCTATGCCCGCTGACGACGGCGTAGCTCAATGGCTACGCGACCGCGCGACATGCCCGATATTTTCAGCCTCTCCGGCACCGATCTTATCGCGTCCCTCGCCCAGTACACGGCGCCATCAAGGACATGACCCCCTGCTTGCGCAAACGGCTTCCTTGATAAAGTGATCGAGAGCGAGAAGGTCAAGGTCTTCTTCACCGACGGCAATGCCTACTGCCTCCCTTTACCGCACCGATGGCAAACTTCTTCGCCAATACCGAGATATTCCAGAACAATGGTCTTGAGATCCTCAGACGATAGACCGAACTCGTCGAGTGCGCGAAGGTTTTCTCTGCGAACGGAATATGCACGCTTCCCGTATTCGCGTCCGAGCATGGATAACCAACATTCTTCAACGCGCGATCCTCACCAGATACGACAACCGCGGCCTTGACGCCCTCTACAGCGGCGAGGCAAGCATCCCGACGACGCCTATCTCCAGGCGGCTACCGCGCTTTATAACCTCCAGCAGGCGGGCGCGTTCCCTGCAGCGTCAACCAACATGACATACGAGCAGTGCACCGAGCTTTGGTACAACGGCCAGGCCGCAATGTTCTTCAACGGCGAATGGGAAGCCGACGCGACCTATGACGCTCTCGGCGATAAGGCCAAGGTCATACTACCCCGCCGCGTCCGAAGACACCATCGAGGAGTCCAAGAACACCGTCGTCGGCGGTAAGGGCGCCTGCACCGGTCTGAGCGTCTTTGCCGGCTCCAAGAATTACGAGCTTGCCGTTGACATCGCGTGCCGTATGTGAACTGATGGTCCAGCACGACTATATTTACCGCGGCAAGACCTGCTTTGCCCTTAACGTCACTGAGGGCCTTACCCGCGAGGTCGAACCCTGCGCCATGCTTAGGAGATCGGTATAATGAGAAACGCTCTCACTCACACCAACTCTCTTCTCCGGCGTTAAACCCGAGATCAGCACAGCTATCGCGGAGGGCGCTCAGGCTATCATGGCCGGAGCGATGACTCGAAGAGTTTATAGCAAACGTCGCATTTGCATGTGAGGGCTAAGCTCCTGTATAGTGTAAATATTTGGGGAAGGCGTCAGCCTTTCCCCAACCTTGATAAAAAAGGAGCCGCTGAAAAATATCTCGGCAACAAGGCGATGATAATCCTGTTCATTGCCCCTGTCATGCTTTTTTTTTATGATAGTGATGGTGTTCTATCCACTCGTCGTTCTCATGAGGAACACCTTTACCACATGGGATGGACTGAACCCAGCCACGTTCAACGGAATTAAGAATTACGTCAGATTGTTCAAGGACCCCCTTTTTACACGGGTCTTAAAACGGCATTATCTACGCGGCGATACAGACCTGCTATCAGATACCGATCGCGACGCCGCTTTGCGTTCGCCGTAAAGAGCGTGAGCAAAGGCGAAAAGAAATTTTCAGAATTGCGTATTATATTCCGGCAGTTCTCTCCGTGACTGTCGTCTGCCAGCTGTGGGTGGCGATATACGATGCGGACTACGGACTTATAAATAATATATTTGAGGCTCTCGGCCTTGCATACAGACAGAACTGGCTCAGCGGAAATGACACCGCGATCAGAGCCATTGCCTTCGTAGGCACATGGCAGTACGCGGGATATCAGTTCATCCTGCTGCTGTCCGCCGCGAACTCCGTACCCAACGACTACTTTGAGGCCGCGCTGCTCGACGGCTGCCCAAGCCCAAGGCACATATGCGTATCACCATACCGCTCATGCAGGAGGCGTACAAGTACTGCCTCATCATTGCCATCACCGGCGGTCTTAACTCCTTTGCGGTCATGAACATAATGACCGGCGGCGGACCCGGTACGGCGAGCTACACGCTGACGTACCTGATGTACCGCTCGGCCTTTGTCGTGAACAAAGTACGGCTACGGCTGCGCCGCGGCGGTGCTGCTGGTCGTGCAGAGCCTGATCGTCTGTTCTGCGTCAACAAGTTCATCGCGCGCGAGCAGATCATTTATTGAGGTGGCGGATATGGGAAAAGTTTACTGTCGGTTCAGTCCTGTTCAGGATATTTTTTATTTTTATGCTGTTATCAGTCTCTATCCCATAGTGTGGATGTTCTTCTATTCGTTCAAGAATAACAGCGAGATTTTGTCACGAACCCTTTGGCTTCCCGGAAGATATTCCACTGGGAGAACTACGTCAAGGCGTGACCACGTTCAATGTCCCGACGCATTTCATGAACAGCCTTAAGGTGACGCTGGTGGTCATCGCCGTGGTCGTCGTTATTTCACCATGTTTGCCTACGCAGTAGCGCCGCTGAGATTCAAGGGGAGCGACTCCTGCGTATGAGTACCATGATCGGCATGTTCCTGCCGCCCAGTGTATCATGATACCGCTTGCCGTCCTCGTAAGGGACCTGCACATCAGCAATACCCTCTGGGCGGTAATAGTCCCGTACATCGCGTTCAACATCCCGTTCGCCGTGGATGGTAATATACGGGCTATATGAAAGTCTGCCGTATGAGCTGGAGGAGTCGGCCTGCATTGACGGGCGTCGCTCTGGACCTGCTTTATAAAGGTCATCGTGCCGAACGTCAAATCCGCTATTTCCACGGTCGTGATATTCGTGTTCATGAATGTGTGGAACGAGTACAACTGGCTCTGGTGCTTCTCAACCGTGACGCGATAAAGACTCTGCCGCTCGGCATGATATTCTTTAAGGGCGAGCATACCACCGACTGTGGGCGCGATGGGCGCGACCATGGTCATCGCAAGTATACCTACCATAATAATCTATATCCTTTTCAGCGCGCAGGTCGAAAAGGCAATGACGGTCAGCGGCGCGTAAAGGGCTGAGACAAACGAAACAATAAAAACAGGAGGGTGAACAATGGAAAACAAAAGGCGTTGGGAATAGGCGTAGTCGGTCGCGGCTCGACCGGTATACAGTCCGGTGCTTCAGCATACCTGCGAGGAGGACAAGGGCAATCTCGTCTATACCGCGGCTGTAATGGATCCCGTCCCGGCAGGGCGCAGTACTGTGCGGAGAAGTTTGGCGTCGCGAAATATTACCGACTATGACGAACTGCTCAAGGACCCCGACGTTGACCTTGTAACTCTGGCTTCGCCGATCAAAGGTCCACTTTGAGCAGGGGCATGAAGGCGATACGCGCCGGCAAGCATGTACATTTCAACAAGACCATGACCATCTCTACGGCAGAGGCGACGCAGCTTATCGAGGAGGCCGAGAAATACGGCGTAAAGATCGTCTGTCCCCGGACAGATGACCGCTCCCGCTCTCAGACGCGTTAGAAAGGCTGTCCTCACCGGCGAGATCGGTATCCCCTCGTGGACCATCGGCGGCTCCGAGGGCGTTCTGCTCTGGCATTGCCAGCAGGCAAACAGGGAAATGGGCGAGGGCATGCCCAAGATAGACCCCTCGTGGTACTTCGAAGCCGGACGGCGGCCCCGTCTGGGACTGCACCGTGTACGCGCTGCATGCGATGACGGGCATTTTTTCGACCCGTAAAGGCGTCACCTGTATGTGCGGCCAGCGCTATCATGACTTCGCGTTCGACGGCAAGAAAGATAGAGTCCGAGGTCGACGACTCAAACCAGATGATACTCGACTTCGGCGATGGCTTTTTTCGGCGGCATATTCCTCGCTGAAAAAACGACTGGCAACGGCAACGGCTTTATGTCAATGATTTTCGGACCGAGGAAAGATACAGGACGGCAAGATATACGGCAAAAACGGCGTCGTCACGCTGTTTGACCCGAACAAATTGACATGGAGCGTGAGAAGCACCATGGGTCTCCCCGCATTGACCGACCACCAGACCACGCTTGGCGAGCCGCACATCTACGAGGACATAAATCAGCTCGCCGACTGGGTACTCAACGGTGTCGAACCCTACTGCACCGCCGAGCATGCCCGCCACGTCATCGAGATAATCGAGGCGGCGTACAAGTCCGCGGAGGGTCATGTCGTGACATCAAGTCCACCTTGAGCCTATTCCTGATAAGCTGGGCGTCTGATAAACGCTTCCGAGGAGTTATGATATGAACAACAGCTTTAATTTTAAGGCTTTCAGCAGTTTGCCAACCGCCGCCCGGAGAGCCTGAAGCCCGGCCGCGAATCCTTCGAGTGGTATATAAATGAATGCCGCCGCATGAACGCGCACTCTCTGTCCATGATGCCGGTCGAAAAGATACCGGAGGGCGAGAAGTACGACGGCGGATATCTCGAATTTGCCGACATGGGCTATGTAAGAGAGATGGCGCTGCGCGAAGGAGGCGGACGTACACTATGTCTGCTACTGTATCCCGATGATGAGCCTGTCCGGCGCGGACCACCCCGTGAACGGCCCCCTCGGCGATGAGCGTCGAGGCCGCGCACCGCTATCTTGACAAGATCATCGAGATATGCGACATTTTCGGTATCAACACTCTCGGCGGCGGATACGGCAGACTTGAGACCAAGTACAGCCGATATAACAAAGCAGTGAGCTTTGACGAGGTAAAGAAGTTCGTGGTCGGAAATCTCAAGGAGCTTGGACGCTGCCTTGAGGGTACGGATATCATGATGGCCTATGAAAATCACTGCGACTTCACCGGCAGGGAGATCGCATCTTATCCTTGAAGAGGTGGATCATCCCAACATCGGCGGAATGTTCGATATCGGCAACGGCGCTGTCATATGCTGCGACCCGATGGCGGATGTCGAGTATCTCGCGCCGGGCCGTCGCGGCGCATTTCAAGGATTTTAAGGTCATTGATAACCCTGTGTTCGAGCATTTGTGGCAGGATATGCCCATGATCCTCAAGGGCTGCCTTCTCGGCGAGGGAATTATGGACTTTGACGTTATAATGAAGGCCATCTGCGAGAAGGCAAAGAGAAAGCAGAACATGATACTCATGGCTGAACCCGTTCATCCTGCCCGAAAAGCACTATAACTGCCTTGAGGAAATGCACCAGTTTGACCGTGAATGCACATATCAGTTCGTTGATTTCATGCAGAAGCTGGTAGAGAAATATTGACCGACAAGGCAGAGCGGCGCCTATGACCTTGCTCTGCCTTGTAAATCAGTTGCAGCGTTAGAGAAAAATGAAAATAATTCAGTTAGGCTACGGCTATTGGGGCGAGAGCTGGATAGATTTTATCAACAAGGATCCGATTCCGAGCTTGCCGCTCTGTGCGTAAAAACGGAAAAGACCTCAGCAAGGCGAAGGAAAAAAGTGGATCTGCCCGACAGCATGTGCTTTACCGATATCGACGAGGCGCTCAAGGTCGACGCGGATGTGGTCATTATCGTCATGCCGCATTACGCCCACATAGAGTTTGCGAAGAAGGCGGTCCTCGCCGGCAAAAATGTTTTGATAGAAAACCGCTTGTGACAATCTTGACGAGGCCAAGGAGTTCTTCCGTTGGATGGAAGGGCGTAAAGAAAAGGTCTTTGTCAGTCACAACTACCGTTTCCGTAAGGAGCTGTGGCAGATGAAGGAGGGCTGAGACGGGAAGCCGGCGAGCTTCAGTTTATTCAGGTCGACTACCGCACGGGCAAGTCGACCGATCCCGAGGAGCATATCTGGAACATACAGGGCTGGAGAGGCTCGCAGGTGTGCATGCAGACCTATGAGTGCGCCGTTCATCACTATGACATGATGCGCTTTCTGACAGGCAGAACGCAAAGACCGTTTACGCAAATGCGTGAACCCAAAGTGGGCGATCACGAAGGGGCCTGAGTCTTACTTTTGTCACCATCGAGTTTGAAAACGGTGTGCGCGCCTGCTTCTCGAATCATATGAGCTCGGTCGGCGCGGAGACGGAGTTTCAGGGCAACTGGCAGGTGCAGGGGTCTAAGGGGCTGGTCAGATGGCTGTCCGGTCATCCGGAGATGGAGCTTTACCCCGCGATCGACCATCCGGGAGATACCGGCCGTTGAAGAGACCGGCTTCCCCGGCTTTGACCGCGCGGGTATCCTGCGCGAGCTGGTGCATGCGCTCGGCGGTGAAAAATTTTCCGCGCTCCCGACGCTCAAGGATAATATGAATACAATGGCTCTTTGCGCCGCCGTGCTTCTTTCCGCGAGGGAGGGAAGAGTCGTCAGCGTAGACGAGCTGTGGCACGAGGGCTGAGAATGAAGCTTGCTATCATCGGAACAGGGGTAATTGCGCAAAACCAGCACATACCCTGCTTTACAAAAACGGTGCGAAGATCACTGCGGTCTATGACCGGCATATAGAAAAAAGGCTGAGCGTATTGCCGCACAGCTCGGAGCGGAGGCCTATGACGACTATGAAAGGCTCCTCCGCGAGGCAGACGCGGACGCGGTCTCCATATGCACACGCACGGATATGCATGCCTCCATGGCCGTCGCGGCGGCAAACGCGGGCAAGAACATTTTCCTTGAAAAGCCGATGGCCGTCTCTGCCGCCGAGGCTGAGAGGATAGTCGCCGCGGTCGAGGAGAACGACGTCATTTTCATGCTTGGCATGCTCAATCGCTTCCGTACCGAGTCTCTGATACTTGCCCAGCGGCGGAAAGACGGCAGTATGGGGGACATCTATCATTGCGACTGCCGCTGGATACGCAGAAGAGGCGTCCCGGCAAATCCGTGGTTCTCCCAGAAGGCCCTCTCCGGCGGCGGCCCAGGCATAGACATCGGCGTTCATGCCATCGATACGGCGTTGTACCTGATTGGGCTGTCCCGAACCTACGGCGGTGAGCGCGGTCGCTCACAGCCGGCTGGGCAAAGGTCTATGCCAAGGGTATTGACAGCTACGGCTCCGTTGCCCGACCAGCGGGCCGATGGATGTGGAGGACGCTCTCACGGCGCTTGTCCGCTTTGAGCAGGGCAAGAGCATGACCGTCACCGTCAGCTGGGCGATAAACGGCCCGGACGAGATCTCAACATCAAGCTGTACGGCACTAAGGAGGGCGCGAGCCTGAACCCGTTTGTGATATACGGCGAGGAGACGACGCTATTCACTGACTATCAGCCCCGTTTCATGCGCGGCGACGCATGGACGGAGGGCTTCATGAACGAGACTGCGCACTTTATTTCCTGTGCCGAGGCGCACAGAAAACCATCACAAACGAAAGAAACGTCTACACCGTGCAGAAAATCATCGACGGATATATAGGTCTGCCGAAAGCGGCGGAGAGATCGTCCTGTAAGGTGCCGCACACAAATATGAAAGTCAAAGGGGACTGGGAGATGAAGCCTATCAAACGTCACTGGTGGAAGGAATGCGGATAGACTATCTCGTTGAGCTGGGCGTCGGCGCGATATGGTTTCGGCCCCCGTGTTTAAGTCCCGCAGGATGACATGGGCTATGATATCTCCACTACCGGGATATCTCTGAGGGCTCGGCACCCTCGCGGATTGGGAGGAGCTTTCTCGATAAGCTCCACAGCATGACATCTTGTGGACCTCGTCGTGAATCACACTCCTGAATGAACACCCGTGGTTTGTCCGAGGCAAGAAAAAAGCCGCGATAATCCCGGGCACGATATTACATCTGGCGACGGACGGAAAAAGAGCCGAACAACTGGTCGTTCACGCCTCCGCGTGGGAGTACAACGAACCGAACAGGGAGGCGTAATCTGCTGTTCTCGAAAGACAGCCGGATCTCACTGAACTGGGAAAACCCGGAGGTCAGGGGACGAGATACTCCATGATGAACTGGGGCTCAAGAGGGAGCGGACGGCTTCCGCATGGATGTTATCAATCTCTGCAAGACCAGGGACTGCCCGACGCTTCGGCGGTGGACATGAACGGCTACGTTTTCCCACCGAGCAGTGAGCACACTGCCGCCCATACATGAGCTTCTTGAGGAGACTGTGAAAAGACCTGCAGATGTGCGTGCTGGAGGGCCGTACACCTCCGAAAGCGCCAGATCGACGCGGCCTCGAGCATATCGTGGACGCCGCGCTGTACTACCGCCCGTGGAAGCCGCCAGAACCTCCGTGGCAGACCGAGGTCGCGACGGGCGCCTGCCTCTGGTCAATAGACCAGCCGCACTCTCACGCTTCGGTACGACCGACAGGCGTTACCGCGTACAGTGCTGCATGCTCGGCACGATACGCACTAATCTGCACGCTGCGCTTATTTATCAGGGCGAGGAGATCGGTATGGTGAACGTGCCGTGGACCTCAGTCGATCAGCTCAGGGACGTTGAGATATTGAAATCTTTTGTGAACGACTGCCGCGTACCAGGCATCCGAGGACTCTGCAGGCTTGCTATGGCCAGGTCTCGGCGCAACAACGCCGCTGTACCATGCGTGGGACGACAGCAAAAACAGCGGCTTTTACCACCGGCGAGCCGTGGATAATGCTAAACCCCGACTATAAAGAGATAAACGTTGCCTCCGCGATGGCCGACCCTTCGACTCGGTCACTGCTGATCACCGCAGACTTCATCGGCTTCGCAAGCATAATCTGATCATGCCTTACGGAATTTAAGCTCCTGTGGCCGAGGACGAGGCGCTCTTGCCTTTCGAAAGCACCTTTGACGGCGAGCATAGCTCATTGCCGCCATCTCTCCGAGAGGCTGACAATGGTCACGCCGCCGGCGGAGTATAAAAATTGCGGGACCGATCGTACTCAACAATGAAAAACGACGGTCGTCGGAGACAGCAGCTGACTCGGCGCGTGGAGTGCGAGGTCATCAGCTTTGAATTATGATAATCACCGAGGTATTTCAATGGATTCACTGTTTTTCAGCGTGTAGGCGGAAAGCCGTTTTCTCTCCATCGGCGGACAGCTGAATAACTCCCACAAGCCTCGACCCCGCGCTCACGGAAAGGGCCTTTAAGACCCGTGGGACGGACTCAATACCGTTGCCGCGCCCGTCCACTGAACTCTTTGAAAAGGAGGAGTTTACGACTTTGCGCAGATAGACATGCTTATGGGTCTGAGGCTCTGTTGTCCTGGTTTTGGAACGTGGAAGAACGGAAACCCCTCCACTATGTCCCCCGAGTGGGTCGCGCTTCCAGCGAGCCTCTGGGCTAAGGCGAATGACGGCGCGGGGAGATACGGGCTCTTTCTCCGACCCCGAGGAGACGAAAAGCCGACATGCGCGCGTTCTGCGAGCTGTGCGGACACATAGCCGTGAATAACGCGGACTGCCTGCGTTATCGGCATCCAGATCGAAACGAGCTGGGACTTATCGGCGCGGCAAGAGACTATTCTCCGCAGTTCAACAAACTTTCCTTTCTGGGCGTATTTCGCCGACGCCGGCAGGAGACCTCGGCTTTACGCCGCGGAGTTTTTTCACCGCGCATCATATCGCGCACCATACATCGATGCGATATCGCCGGAGGCCGGCAGCGGGTACTTGACCTCCTTAGCCATAAACGTATGGTTTCATGATGTACGCCCACACCGGCAGCGAACTATCCCCCTGGGCGGCGGTAAATAAAGCATATTGAAGATTTTCCTTCATGCTGAAGCACCTTCTGAAGCATGTTGATCACATCGCCCCGATATCTATGTATCCGATTACCGGGAGGTGGAGCTTTTCAGAACGTACCCGGGAAATTTTCCATCTGCCGAACCTCCTCAATGCCGCCATGACGAACTCAATGCGTGCCGTCGCGGAATACGGATTGACCGAAGCGTTCACACCTTTGGGATAGATATCCTCTCCGCCGCCGCGGACAGGGGCGCGTTTCGTCAATGGCGGCCTCCGGCGCGGAGGGCGCGAAAAAGTCTGCGCTCCTGCGCGAGATAGCCGATTCTACCATACCTAGGCACTCAAAGCACCTTATAGAAAAAGTATCAGGGTACGGGCAGACGGTAGCGCAGTCGCAGGTGCAAGGAAGGAGCGGCGAATCAGGTATTTGATTACTCCGCGCTATATCGGCGAGAGATCGAGTTTCTCAACATGGAGTCTGCGCCCATCAACGGCGGAAATGTCAGATCGCATGGACAACCGTCACATGGCCTCAAGCTATGACGGCTACAGGCTGAAGGGTTGATCGTGATCGCCGGGAACGGAGAGAGTTCTATTTGACTGGCGCAGCGCCGAGGCTTTCATCTCGAAATTCTCCTGCAAGAGCTTACCAGCGCGGTACATCGCTGATTTTCAGTTCACAGGGTACCCTCTAACTGAGGGAGAGCCATCGCCGCATTCGCGAGTGAGCAAGGTCACGCCATCATCAGAAACGGTGACGAAGAAAGCAACGGTCATGCGGCCTGTGGGTGACGAGCGATATCGGTGTTCCGCGCGTGAGAATTGGCTGGTGATAATGAACGGCAAAGAAAAAGTTTGAGAGCTTTATCCCGGCCGGACGCCGGAAAGACTCTTTACCCGCTCAGGAAGGACCGGATCTGCAGCTTAACCACACCGACCACCAGCACGGCAAAGTACTTTGGCGACGGTCGAATCTGCTGGAGTAGGGCCGCGGAAGTTTCCGTGGAACAACAGCGGCGTTATCCGCGTAAAGTCCGAGGGCTATGACTATTTTGAAATAGACCTCAGCGAGGCTTCGCCAGTTACGGCAGGTGAGGAACGACCGCCGCGCGCTGGTCAGGTTGCGGCGGCTTTGCCATGCGGGACTTTGGCGTCGGCGGCTTTGGGACGCATGTTTCGTCGACAACGTCCTCCCCGGTGCAAAGTTGCCCCGCTCCTCCTGCGTCGTTCGGAGGTCCCTATAGGGACCGTGGATAAATGACCTGGAGGAGTTCGGCCCCACGCCCGTCGTGAGATCGTATAGGCAGTATGCCGGAGAACGGTTTTCGGAGCCCAGCGGCCTGAGTGGATCAGACCGCCTGCGCGGTGGGGAACGATAAGGGATAGACTTCTCGGCCCCCGAAGATCCCAGTGATTAAAGTCGGCGTGCGGACTTTGCGCTTCGGCCACAGCTGTGCATAATCGCATGGCGCGCCGATCACGCCGTGGACCGACCGGCGATACCCGCTGAGCTGCCGTGGTATAAAAAAATACCTCGGAGGTGCTTTATAGGAGGAATTTTACTCCTCGGCTGGGCGCAAGCAGTACCTAAGCTGGGGGACAGAAGTCGTCCTGAGCCATGGTTATACCTGATGACGAAAACCGCCGTGTCGACGCGGAGACAGCGGCGCTTGAATCCGGCCGGTTTGACGAATTTCTGCCTGAAGTCAACGGATCGGGGATGCCATCCCTATGGACGCTTCAGAACACCACGCCCGCCGGCAAAGACGAGACATCAGGAGTTGCCGTCGCGCCTGCGCTGTGGCAGACTGCTCAACGGCAGAGTGGCGTGCTGGAGGGGAGGCTCTCAGGATGATACAGGCGTTCGTATCGAACGATATGCTTGAAGACTTCAAGACAGGTATCGAGTCATACCTCGGAGCCGGCCGCCGCCATATCCTCACCATCCGCCGCGGGGACGAGGGAGCGCTTCACGGAAGAAAGACAAATAAAAACACCGGGATGGGTCGTGGGACCGATCCCGGTGTTTTTGTACATTCTTGTCGGCATATACGGCGGCGTGCTCGCCCGTGGCGACCATAAAAGTTCGGTCAGGTTATCGTCCGCGCCAAGCTCCGCAGGCAATGTAACGCTGAGCCCACTTCCCAAGCATGACCACCTTTATCACCGCGATTCTGATATGCCGGATGCTTCGACTAGCGAAAGCCATGCGCCATGGATGCTGGCGCTGTTCTTCAAATCGACGTGGCATTCTTCCCGCGGATTGTCATGTGCTGCCACATCTGATGGGATACGCATAAAAAATTTAAACAATCCGAAAGCCGTCTATCCCGGCGTCTGCCTGAAAGGCAGATGCTTTGCGGGGATAAGTTATTTTCAGCGGTTACATCTTCTCGGGGCGGGAGACGCCGATGATGCCGGAGGGCGACGGCGAGGACGCGGCGCGGTGTCCGCCAGCAGGAGGCGGGCTTCCAGCACCCGGTCTCCGCGCCCTTGATGCGGCGGTGAACCGGTGGAAGCGTGCGGCAAGTCAGACATGCTTGTTTTGGGCTGGGGTCATAGTCGCGGGCGGCAGCGTATTCCTCCGGCAGGCAAAAATCGCATCAACTCGCGCTCGGCGGTATCCAAGCAGGAGAGGTCGCGTCAGGGAACGTTGTGCCCGTCCGCCGCGAGCGCGGCGAGCATCGAGCAAAGATGCGCGCGTGGGCGTACTGGACGTAATACACGGGGTTCTCGCTGTCCTGCCGGATGGCAAGCTCGGAGGTCGAACTCGACCGGCGACTGGACGAAATTGAAGAAGTAGCGGGCGGCATCGACGGGTATCTCGTCGAGCAGGTCGGTCAGATGGCCTTGCCGGTGCGCTTGGACATGCACGACCTCATAGATTGCGCGTCAGCTACGAGCTATCAGCACGATGTCGAGCCGGTGCTCGCCGTCAAGACCCAGCGCGTCCATCGCGCCTTGAGGCGGGCGACGTGGCCGTGGTGATCCGCGCCCCAGACGTTGATGACCTTGTCAGCCGCGCTTTTTCGAACTTGTTGCGGTGATAGGCGATGTCGGCGGCAAAATAGGTGTAGAAGCCGTTGGCGCGGCGGAGAACGTCGTCCTGAGGTCGAGCGGCGATCTCCTCTCGGTCTTGCCCTCAGCGCGGAGCCGAGGATCTCCGAGCGCGCCGTCCTTCTCATAGTGAAGCCCAGATCGGTCGCTTCTGCACCGACTTCCCAGACCGCTGTCTGACTCCAGGCCTCGGAAGAACCATTTGGTGTACTCGATGCCGTAGCGGTGCAGGTCGGACTGCATCTTCGGGATGTTGCGGTCAAGCCCGAAGCGAGCATCGCCGCGTGGCGGTCGGCCTCCGGGGCGCTTCAGGTAATCCGCCGTGATATCGTAAAGCCCTTGGCAAGCTCCTTTATATCGTCGCCATGGTAGCCGTCCTCGGGGAACTCGACCTTATCCTCGCCGAGATGAGCTGGCGCGGTAGCGCGCGTCGTGATGGCGAGGCGAACTTCTTCTATCTTTGCTGCCGGGCGTCAAAGACGTAGAATCCCGCGCCAGACATTGTAGCCCGCGCGGTCGAGGATGCTGGCCGTGCGCGTCGCCCACAAGGTCGCCGCCGGGCGTTGCCCATGTGCAATGGTAGTTTCTGTTGAGCACAAACTCTACTTCATGCACTTTGGTGCCGTGCCCGACGTCTACGCGGCCGTAGTCCTTTGCCCCGCGGCGATGTCAGCACGTCGCCGTACCAGTTTTGCCGAGGCAGCTTGGCGAAGTCAGGCCTGTAACTGAACGGAGTCAAACCAGGTACCCTCAAGCTCCATGTTCTCGCCGTGAGCGGCTTTCGGCGATTTTGTGCGGCGCCATGTGCGCCGCGCGGGCGCCGGTCAAGTGGCGTTGGCGGTGTCCTTCAACGTTGCCGTGAGCACCAGGCTTTGTGGCGCTTTCACCTTCCTGACAGCCTTCTCACAGGCTCTGTTCAGAATGCCGCTATCTGCTCTTTCTGCGTCTTGTATCAGGTTTCATGCATCTCCACTCGGTGATTTTGAGCTTGAACATGTTCCTGGTGACTACGGCGTGTTCATAGTCGATGACGTGTAATACACATCGAGCGAGCCGTGCTCGTCAAAGTTCTTGGTTATCTTCTTATGTTGATGCCCATCGCTGCCAGAAGTTTTATAGTGAAGTGATCCGTTTCCTGCCCCCCCCTGGCTGAAAAAAGTTGATAGCCCTTTGCGGGCGTCGATCGTGACCTCGTCCGGCGACGTTGTTCGCGCGTGCCGCGCAGGTCGGTCGCCGCTGGATAGCTGAAGCGATGGTGCTCTTCGGTGATACCGCCGTCGACCGAGAACCTTCTTTACGATGCTCGAAATCGTCGCCGACTCCGGCTGGCTTCGGTCGTATCTCGATGACAACGGTTTTGGGGGTTTTCTACTGCTTTTCCATGTTTCTCTCTATCTCCACCTCCATAGATGGTGTGTCTGCGCGCTTCGGCCGCCAGCCGAATATCGCGGCCATGCGGGTCAGGTCGCCGGTCCGCCGCAAGCTGGTGAGGTATCGCTCCCCGCCGCACGGTCATGTCAAGCTCGCGGACTTATCTTCGCCCGCGCGCCGCCACTCCGACGCGCTGACGAGCGTGTCTCCGCGCCCATGTAATCTTCTATCACGGCCGCAGATCAGCCGTGCGCCAAGCAGTATCCTTCGACTCCGGCGTCCCTTCATCGGCGCGCAGGTAGCGCGCGCACGGCTTCGCGTATCAGCGCATCGCTCCGGCGATAGTGCCCGCCTCCCTCAGATGAGCGGCACGAAGTCCGGCCGTATAGCACGCCGCGCCGCGTCGATCTCAACTTCGCGCCGATGAGCGGCTCGCAACGCCGCAAGCCTCCAGCCAGTCTTTACGCCGGCGCAGGACCTGTGATTAGGAATCAAGAATGTCTCCGGCAGGCACGGGTCCCGCAGCGGAGACGATGGCCTTCACGCCGAAGCCGCGCGCGGTCGATCCCTGCGCCGCAAACATCCGGCGCGCAAGGGCACGCGCCGTACGCGCCAGTGTCGCCCCAGAAGTAAATACCATATTTTCATCGGGCATGAGCACCTGAACGCCTGAGCGGTGCCGCCGAAGCCCGAATCGAAGAATCCGACGGTCTGTTGTCCATGTAATTCTCCCCGACTATGCATACTTGGTCGGATAAAGCCGATATTTAAATATACAAAAACGCCGCCATTACAGCAACTGCTCGAGAAAGAAATTGCGCCGGAACAGTGAAATGGGGCTTGTGTTTTGCTACTGCTATATAATCACATGGCAGGAGGCGCAGATCATGAACATGAGCTTTACGAGCAAGGAGTACCGGGTCGCCTCCCGACATGGTATATATCGAAACCGGAGTACTAATTCGGACGCGCTGACGACCGCATAGAGGACTATGACCTCTTTGCAGGAGAAGCTGTTCGCCAACGGCTCCGGCCAACGGCATGCGCCTCGCTGGTGGAGAGCTGGTAAGCACATCTTCCTCGCGCGCCGCGAGGGACGGCGGCATACACGAAATATCGTCGACTATGTGAGATCGCCGAACGCACGATATAATGGCTGAGTGAGCCAAAGAGGCGCCAGATTCGCTGGGAAACATGACCGAGGACGACCGAGCGGCCAAACCGCATGGACGAATACATGGCGGAGTTTGAAATAAACGGCTCAGGAACAGGCCATGGCATTACCCACAAGCTGTGAGGCGCGCAGAATTAAGTGCATGATAAACCGACGCAAAAACGACATCACCTTCATCGGCGGCTGGAGCGCCAGCGAGCAATCGAGGAGGTTGCGCGCACTCTGGCGAATCTGAGCGAGAACTTACAGTGCCGCAAGCGTGCCGCAAAGCAGGCGCAGAACAAGGCGAACGCAAATGGGCCGGTCTCGAGGGCATGATAAAAGACTGTCATCGACGATGTATCCGGAAGCGACGAGGTCGCGCCTGTTCGATTGCTGGAGGCTCCATATGCCTGAGTGCGCGACGACGACGGATATCCGCAGTCGCGCCTAATCGCGTGCCGTGACCGCGTTTATTGCGCGGGATTCGCCCTTCGCGCAGACACTTGGCAAGAAGGTCATGATAAGTTCACCGTCCACGTAAGCGAGGATACGCCAGCTACGCTCCATCACCAAGACCGACGACGACGGCTCCGCGTCGTTGATGTCCTACCGACGTGTTGATCGCGTTCGCGTGTTTTTGTTAATTCGTCGCCGCAGTTTCAGCTCCATACCGTGCAGGGAAACTCACTGGGAAAATTTCAGTGAGTTTTAACTTTTATTGCAATGGAATCGAAGCCGGCGTTCCCGGCTTGTACATCGGCTATCCGGCGAGGCCAAGCCGTCGTCGAGGCCTCGCTGGTAGCTGCGGTCGAGCCGTACCGGCAGACATAGCCGACCTGGCGGCGTACTGATCTCGCTCGTCATACGGTAGTCGCAGCTCTTTCCCCAGCCAATCAGCCGTGAACTTTGATTCGTTGCCGGTGAAAGCGCCGATCCTGCGCGTGCCCTTGCCGGTCTGGCGGCGCTATTAATGACCCAGACCCCTTGAACGGCAAACACCGCTGGTGACGGTCGGTAGCGTTCTCGCCGCCGGTTTTGCGACCCGGCTCGCTGTTGATAAAGAGCCGCGCTTGTGGTGAACTTCGGTCACGCGGACGCATGTTTTCAACGACGACGTTCGTGTCGCCCCCGTCCTCGGCGACATTGAGCTGAGCCGTAGCCCTTGGGAGCTCGGTCTCCTTTATGTAGCCGCCCGGCTCGAGCTTTCTGGAGCATGGCCTGTGGCGCCGTTTTACGTCTTGCTGCTGTCGATGGCGTTCTGCAGGCGGAGTCGCCGTACACGGTGAACTTGAACGGCATTGAAGACATATTCGCAGGCCAGGCGTGCCTCTTAGCACCGAGCGCAGGCCTTGAGGCGCCACCAGCCCTAGGGGATGTCGCCGGCCTCGACCGTAAGACTCGGTCAGCTAGTGAAACGCGCCGGTGTTGCCCCAGCTGCCGACGGCGTTGGTGCAGTTAAAGCAGTTTCGAAGTTGTCGTGCGCTTCAAAGCCCCTGGTTCTTTGCGATGTTCGTGCCGGTTATAATACACGCCGGATGTGGTGCCAGAGCGACGCCCTTTCGTACCTGGCAGGTGCTTTAGATGGCGTGAGGTAGTTGGTTTTGCTCCACCTTTCTGGGTGACCTCGAGGGAGTGGAGGCCTTCGCGATGCCGGTGTCCGCCGGGAATTCGCCGTTGCCGCTTGACTTCAACGGTGGAGTCGGCGCTGATGCCGATCTTGCTGTTCTGGGCTGGCGAGGCCAGCCGATTCCTCTCGCGCCGACGCCGCCCTTTAGTTGTCATCTGCTGGTGTTGGAGATGGCGTGGTTCGGTGCCGAAAGTCGGTGCCGCCGATGCCGTCGCGCTGCCAGACCCGCCGACGCCGCAGCTGGAAGCGGCTCCACGACGGAGCGCCGCCGCCGTCCCACTACCAAGTCCTGCGGGTAGTTCTTTGATGGTCGTAAGTTGCTTCCGGCGATGCCGACGGCAAGTTGTTGCCGGGTGCAGACGGCGTGAACGTTGGCAACGCCGCCGCCGTCGTCAGGTCGCCGCGGCTGAAGAGGTTCCAGGCTCGAACTGTCGCTGAGGGCGATGGTCATCCAGCCGGCAATGCCGGTCGCGTCGATGCCGATCATCGTGACGGTGCAGCTTCGTCAGCAGCGCCGTGTCGCGAGCGCGATGCCCCGCCGGCGCAGCGCGATGCTGGTGTAATTGCCCTGCGACGCCTTCGTCAGATCCATGCCGTGCCGCCGGCGCAGTCACCGAGAAGCTGATAACGCGTCGCTGCCTGCGCGGCCTTCGCTAAATACGCAACCGAATCCAGCCACCGAG
>VOFB01004105.1_pt1 | contig 27751 bp, 41 predicted proteins | sample 5384141 | NCBI WGS metagenome assembly VOFB01 (sample SAMN12384721, study PRJNA508395) | human gut metagenome | isolation source: healthy gut A | host: Homo sapiens | reverse complement strand
TGCCAGGATACTGAGTTTTCCATTAATCACATGCAATTCGGGTGCCCAAAGCCTTTATAGTCAGTACCGTCACTGGTACTAAGAAGAAACCTCGGCTGCATTGGCCAGAATCTTCTAAGGTATCGGCTGAACACCCAGGTTAATACCGTTTGCTGGCCATTATCTCTGGTTGCAATGAAATAATACTTTCCGTCAAACTTAATTGCAGCTGGATCAGCACGATCATGAATGCTTGGGAAGGGATAGTCCTTCACTGCTGCCTGTCCTGTAACCGTGTAGGTTCCTTCTTTATCCCAATCTATTGCATTCAGCTTTTCCATGTCCCAGTCAATGGGGATATCCCCAGTAGAGGTATCGGTATAATGCGCCCGCAATGTCTGTGGCAGTTGATTGACTGAAACTGTTTCACCCACCTTGACATTAATCTGCTCCAAGTGAATCAACGGTCGTATTCTTCACCTCAATCAACTTTTTTTACCCAAATACGCTGCTTCGTCTGACGTAACTAGGAATTCAGGTCACTGTCGCGTCTGAGATTCCCTGGTTAATGTTCAGCCGATCTCTTGTGGACTGTACCGGTGCACTGAAAGCTTTCCAGTCAGATGTAAAGCTCTCCCTCTGCCTGAACCATTCTTCCATGTAATGTTGTAACCACCTGCCTCACTATCATAACTTACCTGCGGCGCAGTAATTTCCCTCATTCCCCCCCGCTTACCAAGCCCCTTGTATTCATAATTGACCAGATCGGTTGTTGTCCAGTATGCCAGCTTACCGACTGCCTGATCCGTCCCACCGGAAGTAATATACTGCGCTACAACACCCATAGACCCGTCTTTCAGCCTAAATATCCACGGGTTTTTGAGGTTGCGAGAAGAAGCATAATAATCATCCTGGTGAAGAGCAGGGGCATAAAGTACACCCAAAATTGAAATTGAGCTGGGTCAGCGTTCCATCAATGTCCATTGCCAAATGCATACTGCGGCCACGTTTCTGGTCAGGCTTGGTTCTTGTATACGCATAAACCATTTTTGAATTGGCTGGCAGTATCGTTATCTGAAATGTTTTTGTTTTTGCTACCAATCTGGGCTGTCAGTACTACCTTCTGTTCGTGGGAATCGGCAACGATTTCGAAACCATTAAGGACTGATTGCACTGATGATTCCCAAGTAACATTACACCCTTTTATTTCCATCGGAAGCTTATAATTATCTGTCAGATAACCTGGCAGTGAGGTCCGCAAAAGCTGCATCTTCCAGGTGTTCGCTATAGGCTGCCTCTACTTCGGCTTCAGACAATACCCTGCTATACACCTTGTAATCATCAATTACACCCCTTGCAAATTCGCCGCTGTTTCCCCATTTAGCATGACCGATATATGTAACTGATGCCGTCCCAGCATATCCGCTAAGTTTACCGAACTGTCCACGGTTGCCTTAGGCTCACCATTTACATACAGGGTTGACAAATTTGCTGAATTTGTTACTGCTACATGCGTCCATGTGTTTGCTGTGAAACCGGACATGGACGGGTTGGACGGACGGCTGCTACTATTATTATAACGCTCGTATGTAACGACCGTATTCGAAAGAATTCCGGCATATTTTTCTTGATTGAATGATTGCGTGTTTGTGTTCGGTGCCGAGTAGAACCACCATGATGTAGCGGCATCGGCAGCTTTCACCCAGAATGACACCGAGTATTCGTTAAGTCCGTTCAGCAACGGTGTACCACCATTGCCGTAAGCCTGGATATATCCTGCATTTCCGTTTAACACAGCTGCCTTGCCCGATACGCCGTCTGCATACGTGATAGTACCATTTGCCGTTGCCTGACCTACATTGGAAGCAAGGCTGTTGTTATCAAATGACAAATCCAGTATCAAGCCATCCTCCAGAGCATCTTGCATTGCTTTGTCATTTTTTCGCATTACTGTCTCACTGCCAACTTCAATTGTATTTTCTCTTTCTGCTAATGCCTGAAATGACATCCCACCCATTAAAATTGTCGCCGCTATTACCATTGACAGCACTTTATTTAAGAGCTTTTTTCTGTTCATAATAACCACCTCATTTTAATTTGATTATTTTCACCTTATTCCATGGACCATAGACTTTCTTTTTTTCACCTTGCGATAAGCTCTCATTTTAATATAGTACCGTTTCTTATTATTAAGATTTTTTATTGTATAACTCACTGTCTTTCCTTTTTTAATACTAATATTCTTATACCCTGATTTCTTTTTCAGAGAGTACTTTATCTGATACCCGTTTGTTCCATCAATCTTTTTCCACGAAACCTTAATACCATCTTTCTTCTTTTTTAACAGACGCATCTTCGGTTCCGCCAACTTTGTTTTTATAGTAGTAATATTTGAAAACTCAGCTACATTAAGGGTACCGCCCACGACATTATAAGCTCGTACTTTATAATAATATGTTTTATTATACTTAAGTTTTTTATCTTTAAACGTTAAAGAAGCATTTCCTTGGACCGTACTTATCTTTTTAAATACTCCTGTCTTGCTCTCAGAACGAAATATCTCATATCCGGAAGCATCTTTTACATTATCCCAGCTAATTGTAATGCTATTGTAATTGACTGTCTTTTTCTTTAACCAGCGTTTTATTTAGTTTTACTTTATACTCATTTTTATGACCATCTTCTTTCTCTCCATTATCTCTATCTGGTTGCCGTAAAAATAAGATTATTAATTGCATTTTTCCAATTTTAGAAGTGCATTGTCCACTTTCTCCTGATCATTTTTCGTAAGGTTTTCATCTTTTAAGATTTCACTAACTTCAGCTAATGCCTCCTTAAATACTTTTACTGAAGCCTCCGTATATTTCTGTATATCAATGCTTTCAGCTTTCTTCATAACCTTCTCAATTGATATTTTATCGGCCTTCTCTTGCACAACTACCTTTACTTTGACGCGCTGTGCCGTAGAGCTATAAAGCTGTTTATCTGATGCAAGATAATTGGTCGAACCATTTTCTCCTATCCATTGATTATTATTTGCTCCAATAGTCTGAACAGTACCCGTTATTTCATAAGAACCAGCCTTACTCAAATCAACATCCGATATATCCCACCTCACCGGAAGTAAACAAACGCCCATGTTATATGCAAGTTCCACTTCTGCTTTTACTTGTTCTAATTTGTTTTCCAAACTCTCTTGACTTAATTCCTCAACAATCTCTACGTCTCCCAGCTGCTCTGATGTAACAGATTTTATATCGGCATTACGAATTGAATTATACTGGGATTTTGTCAATGAAATTACTCCTCCATGTTTTGTATATTTCCTCAGATAATAATCAGGACTATCCAACTTATCCCAGCCAATATCCAGATTATTTGTTATCATCGGCATATAACCGGGCGTTGGCATATCATCTACAAATAAATACCAACGATCCTCATTGCTATGATCTTTAAAAACAGCCGGACCTTCTACTGCTCCAAAATATTTACTACCAATTCCTTTTTGCATGGTTGTCCAGTCTGAAGAATCGGCTTTCCACCATTCTTTCTTTTCTGTTGATTGCATACAAATTCCATCAGCATTTGATTTAGTAATATGATAAGTTTTACCCTCATTTTGTATAATTGTAGTATCAATAACCCCTTTACCTTTTCCATCATCCCAAAATATACCGCCGTACTCATAAGTTTCCTGTGTAAAGTCAGTCGTTGCTCCCACATTATCTTTGGAAATGAAGTAACATCATGGTTTGGATCCGTATCACTATATACTTTGGAGGACCAATATACAACAAATGCCCCTTTTCCGTCTTCATAATAATCTGGGACCCAGGTAGCTTCAGGAGCCCACATCATCCCTAGTTCCGCGAGGCTTTTCTCCATCTGCATTGTAAGCCACATCAAATTGACGAACATCTGTCCAGGTGATTAAGTCTTTAGACTCCCATATATTCATTTTAGTGCTATAACTTTTCGTCCATGTACTCCATCCTGCGCCATCCCCACCAAACACTCTAAGATCAGTGGCAATGATGTAATACGTTTTTGTTTCTGGATTATACGTCAAAAATGGATCACGTACTCGGTTGTACCAAGATTAGATGCCAGGATTGGCTCTCCCCCGTTCAAGGGATCCCATTGCTCCGCATTATCTCCTCTTGTAATATCAAGATATATTTTTTCTGCATACCCACTACTATTCTCAATAAAGTGAACCATCAGATATCCATAGGGATCATTATCTGCAACTTCCGGATATAAAACTGCTTTTACTTCCTTGTTTAATTTTTGTCCTCTTAGAGATTACTGCGGTAAGTGTTTCTTCACTTTTTTCACTACCTGCTACCGGTAATATAAACTCTCCTGTTATGCCATCCTGTTCGATTTTTACAGATGGTGAATTAGATTTCCACTTTACATAACCACCATAATCCGGCAATGTTACCTTTTTATCTTTTATTGTTATGTCTTCAATCTCTTCACTTAGAGCATCCAGCAAATGTTCTATTTGATTATAATAATCTCCATGCAACTGACTGTCTGCTGCTGCCATTGCCTCAATTTCTTCGCTGCTTAACGCCCGATCATAGACACGAAACGTGGATACGGATCCCTGAAAAAAGAGGGTCATTATACGGTGCTCGTCCGATCGTATTTCTGGATTGGTCGCTTACTTGAGATAATGTCATTGCTGAGTCTTGTATCTCAGACACCTTAACACCGTCAATATAATAAGAAAGTGTCTTGGTTTCCGCATCAATAACAGCGGTCAAATGATACCAGCGTTCTCCTCCAAGCCATGGGAACCTCTTGCTGTTTTTTCCGAACCTCCATATTTAATAGAAGTGCGTGGATCCTTTGTATTCATGAACCAATAGGTATTTGTTTGAGAATTTCCTATACTCCATAAAAAGGGATATTTTTTACTATTTCACTACTGGGTTTTACTTCGATACTAATAGTGGCAGAAGTTTTTCCGCCTAAGATATTTTCTGGTAATGAAACCCACGTCCCAGTAGGGTTATTAGATGTTCCTGCCCCCGAAAATACCAGTGCCTGGTCTTCCCATACAGCTGTTGAAATATTTTGCAATACTGCATTTCCCACTGCATTTGTACCTGAAACTGTATTTACAATTGTCTTACCATCTTCTTGTTCTTCAGCAAATGAGTAGTCGGCAATCAAGCCTGCCTGGGGAATTGCTGCTGTTTCCTCAGGAGATGCTGCCATAATTTTATTCCTTTCAACTGGTTGAGCAGAAAACCATATAATTAATGACATTAGAAATAAGAACAGCTTTTTAAGCCTTTTTATTTTTTCATTTTGACTTCCTTTCTTATCTTTGTTTTCACCAGAACAGTCGAAAGAACCAACACTAATATAGGTTGACTCTTTCTACTGTTTTATTTACTCTCTTAGCGAAAGTATCAAATCTTTGCCTATCTATACTTCAAACGAACTTCTTGGGCTAATGAATTTAAGTGCATATGAATCGGCTTGTGCTTTTTACCATCCTTCTACATTTAACTATTTACTGATCTTCATGGATTTCTTATAACCCGTCTTTGCTTTTAACAACTTCTTATACGCTTTCACTTTCTTTGAAGGCACCTTTATGTAGGCATTCTTTTTGATCTTGGCAATCGCTTTGTTTCCGACTTTTTTCAGCTTTGTTGACTTTATCGTGATCCTACTTAGCTTGCTGCATCCATAAAACGTTTTATTACCGATTGTAGTAACATTCTTGCCAATTATGAGCTTCTTAAGGGCCTTGCATTTACTAAAGGCATTCTTTCCGAGTGTTACAATATTTTTTCCAAGTGTCACCGTTCTCAGGTTCTTATTACCTTTAAACGCATTTGCAGCTATCTCCGTTACTTTATAGCTTTCTTTCGTTTCGGATGCCATTACCAGATCCTTAACTTTCAGGCTCTTAGCCTTACTGCTCTTTGCATATCCCAGTAGTGCTACCTTACCTTCACCAGCTTTAGTTTCCGGCGTTTTTACTTTGTATTTGAAACCACCCGTGGTGAATGTTTCGCCCTTTTTAAGTCGTTTTTCCTCTGGTGTCACATTACTTTTGGCTGCCCATCTGGCATATACCACCATATCCTTATCGAAGGTTGTCGCATTTGTTATTTGTGTTCCACCCTCTTTTTCCGTGTACCATCCCTTAAAGTCATAACCAGACCGAACGGGATTTGGCAGCTGAATTGCTTTTCCCTTCTCTATTGTCACGCGGGCGGGGGTTACGCTTCCTCCATTTCCATTAAATTCCACCGTACAGGTTTCTATCTCCTGCTGAATTCTCCATTGTGCATAGATGGTCATGTTTCTGGTAATCACTGTCTCATTCGTCACTTCTGTCCCACCAACTTTTTCCGTGAACCAGCCTTTAAATATATATCCTCCCTGTACCGGACTCGGTAATTCTATTGTCCTTCCTGCCTCTACTGTCATCTGAGCAGGATCTACACTTCCACCATTCGCGTCAAATATCACCATATACGTTTCTGGCGCCTGTGCTTGCCACCGCGCATAGATGGTCATATCTGCAGTGATTACTGTGTCATTCCTTACCTCTGTTCCACCTGTTCTTTCTGTATACCACCCTGTAAACTCATAGTTACTGCGCGTTGGAACCGGCAGTTCCAGTGTCGCTCCAGATTTTACCAGAACACTATTCTGAGATACGTTTCCGCCATTTGCATTAAAGTTCACAGTATAGAAGACTTCCGGCTCATTTCCCGCCTTAATCTCATGGGTTTCGATGATAAATTTCCCTGCTGCTACTCCATTTCCTCCCCGGGCACAGATCTTTCCGATATCAGTGACCGTTTCCGCTCCTGTCCGGAATACGAAGCCTGCTGCTAAGATCTGCTCTTTCCCCGTATCGTCCGTTATATATACATTGTAAATTTTACTTGTGACATTCACTTCCAGTCTTACTTTATAGGTCTTATTTGCCTCATATTTAATCTGGTTGGTTGCCGCAAATGCACCACCGTTCCTTGCATCAAAATAACCGCTCGGCGTCAGTCTGACCGCAATTGGCGCGTGTCCCCAGGCACTTAATAGAGAGTTCTGCCCCGTATAGTAAATAGCACCATCCTGATTATCCTCTAACGGTCTTATTGTAAACTCAATTACCTGATTACCGGTATGCCCGCTTCCTAAGTCGACGGTACTCCAGTCTGCTGTAGATGTATATGGCTCCCAGCCATCTCCTGAGTTCTCTGTCCATCGAGCATATAGTTTCATATTACTTGTTATGGATGTCTGATCAGTAACCTTAGTACCACCTGTTGCTGCTGTAAACCACCCTTCAAACTTATAACCTGAACGGCTTGGGGTTGGCAGATTAGCTGTACTCCCCGCTTCAACTATCAAGCTTTCGGGCACTACCGTTCCGCCATTGGCATCGAGATCTACCGTATAGGTCTCAATTGGTGTTGTACCCCTGCTTATTTTATGATCTAAAATGACAAACTTACCTGCCGTTACTCCATTTCCGCCTCGGGCACACATTTTTCCGATATCTGTAATCGCCTGTGCATCCAGTCTAAAAAGCATAATCTACTGCTAACGTCTGTAAATTTCCTCTGGTCCGGTTATATATACGCTATACTTCTTTGCATTTATGTCAACCATAATCTTAACTTTATATGTTTTGTTTGCTTCATATGCGATCTGATTTGCTGCCGCATATGAACCACCATTTCTGGCATCAAAATATCCATTGGTATTTAAACGGACCGCAATCGGAGCATCTGCCCAAGTGTCTAAAAACAGTATCATAGCCCGTATAGTAAATAGCTCCATCCTGCTTTGCTTCAGATGGCTGAATATTAAACTCAATTGTCTGATTTCCAGTATTCCCAACTCCTAAATCCATTGTCATCCAATTTGCAGTAGAAAAATATGGATACCATGTTCCTGTTGAGTAATCCTCTGTTGCCAATACCTCCACGTCTGTGATACTGGACCATTTATTTACCGTATTCCCATAACCTGTTATGCGCACTGAGGTTGCCTCAACTGGTTCAAATTCCAAGTACTCATAGCTACTGCTGATTCCTGAAGAATTCTCTTTCTCCCTTACTGCCACCCAGTTTCCTGCAGAAGTTAATACTTCCACTTTATATGAAGTTGCACGCTGTGTTCCCAAATGGAATGCAATTCCAACCTTATTAATAATAGCTTTATTAAAATCAAGTTTTATCCATTGACCTTCTTCTGTAGTAGATTCAGCCGACCAACGTGTTCCCAGATTACGATCCAATACATTTGAAGGAACATTCTCTGCCTCCGGAGATGCACTTGCTGTAACTGTCGTCACTGGTACTAGATTTTGCGGTGCTGTAGGAAGTATATATTCAAATCTGTTTTCATACTTTGGTCTTTCCGGAAATTCTCCATTTGTCAACACCGCATCTAATAGTGACAGCAGGTTTTGATCCCTTTCCGGCATAAACAGACTTTTCTGATGGCAAACCACAATAATATCTCCATTTATAAACAACTCTTTTCCGAGTGCTTTTGCTATACTTTCCAACGACGCATACTCTACACTATCTCTTATTATAGTTTCTGTTGGAGTGTAATTTAATTGCTCAACAGCAAAATCTTTTGATACGAAAATAATACCATCTTCTTTTATGGGTGCGTTTTCTATTTCTTGAACATGGCATGCTTCACCCTTATAAGCAGTTCCTACGAGAATCTTATTTGAACCAACTTTTATTCCAACCGTACTTACCATATTCTTCTCAAGCATTGGCTGCAAGTCTGTATTCACAATACCACTTTCCATCTTAGATAACTCTGCCAGCATTAGGAGTACTGCTCCTACACCAAAATCTTGTGTTTGGGCATAACCAATATCCTGAGTCGGTGCCGGGTTTTCCCCTATTGGCTGAACACGGCCAACTCTTCCTGTTGGATGAATAGCAGTTGCATGCATACCATTAAAAGCCTTTATAATTGCCGGCATATAGGTATCTTTATCCAGCAAGCCATTATTAACGCCCCACGAAAATGCATAGGTGAAAAATGCCGTTCCGCTTGTTTCTGGCTGCGGCAGCTCATCATAGTCTCCCTAAATTCCTGCGCCAAAATCCATCATTGCCCTGCCGTTTTATTAACGCTTCCGCCATTATTTTAAACATACTTTCATATTCTTCCCTGTGCGGATCTGAATCCGGTAAATCCTGCAACACTTTAACCAGAGCGCCAATTACCCATCCATCACCTCTTGACCAATACACCTTTTTCCCATTACTGCTTTTAGCGTGTGATCCGTTGGGATAAATATATTTTGTATCCCGATACCATAAACCGTCTTCCGTATCATACAGTCCAGGCCCACCCAAAGCCGACTTAGTATGATTATACATTTCATACATCCAATTTGAATATTTCGTATCTCCTGTTAATAATCCAAGTTTTGAATAAACGGGCATTCCCATATAAAATGCATCTATCCACCACCAATGTGATTTATCATTTGCTTTTATTTGTTTGTCTATTACATATTGCGCTATTTTTATTTTTTCATCATCCGGCTCTATATTATACAGGTCTATAAATGTTTGATACTGTGTATGGTTATCTGCATGAAAACCTGAGCCATATGCCGAACTTGAAGTATCATAGTTGGTATTGCCCATCCATTTCAATGCTTAGCCCATGTTTCACTATAGTTACGATAGTTCTCATCGCCTGTTAAATAATATAATTCCATATTGCCGGTATGATACACTGCGTTATTCCAAAAGTATGTCCTAAGATCCGCACCATTTAAATTTATCCAGTAATCATTTACTTTTTAGCAAGATCAATAATCTTATCATTTTCTAATAATTGATCTGGTTCTTTACAATCCTGCCCATACACTTTAAGCTCCGTAAGTGCTGCAAAACCTAAATTTTTCTCTGGTTGTTCCAACTCTTTTAAATGCACCCAAAGAGACTTTTTCTTCTCATCTAATTCAAAAGTTTGAACTGCATTCGTCTTTTCAAGTTCAACAATCTGTTCCGATCCATCCGAGAATTCCAGTACTGCCTTATTCCAATATGTATCGTGTCCGTCATGCCACTGTGCACGAAGTATGATATCTACCTTATCAATTTCTACAGTACGGCCAAACATGACAGAGAAGTTGAGGTCACTACGTGCTCCACCTGCCCATGATTGATATGGAAAGAAAGAGTGCCAGTTGTTTAGTTCAAATCCGTCTATCGCATTACGCGGAACAAATCTTAATTCGTCACGTGTGACTACATTAGCAACCGCATGGGGGAAAAGAATATTTATTATAGTGCTGATTATAAGGAGTTGTTTCATAATTGTCATAAGGATTTACAGCTAGATTTCGATATTCATAGATTTCTTCCTCCGTTGCAACCCTGGCTGTTATTCTATGAGTATTTCCTGTAAACGCCCGCGGGTCATAAGGACTAAAATTATTTGTTTCACTATAATTTGCAGGCTTAGGAACCGTAAACCGAATTTCCCCATTTGGTGCATATACAATTGATTCACTATAAGTATAATCAAAGTCAGCTCTTGCTTCCGTTTCATTAGCTGCACCCGCAACTTCTTCTCCTGTAACTGTCGGTATTCCACAAATTCGTCAACTTGAAGTACCATATGCTTTACACCTTCCGGTGCTTTAAATACTATGACATCGTTATTATAGTTATAGGTTCCATTATAAACTAAAAAATCATCCTCTTCATTTTCTTTACTCGCAAGAACTTCTCCTTTATTGTTCTGAACTTGTATCTCTACATTTCCCCAAATCTTCGTCTATATCAGATTCATTTCTTATTGTATGATTTGTAATAACAAATTGACCAGCAGGTGCATTCAAGCCGCCCCTGGCAACAACTCTACCTATATCAGATATATTTGCTTTATTACGAAATGCATAGTTTGATGCCAATTGTTGTATTGTTCCGTCAGGACTAGTGATAAATACATCATATGTTCTCTGACTAAGCTTCACATGAATCTTTACATGATATGTCTTGTTTGCTTCATATGGTATTACAGCATCTGCTTTATAGCTACCTCCATGTGCCTCAAATACCTTTGTTGTAGGATTTGTCCGAAACGCTATATGCGGATTTCCCCAATCACTTATAGTTCCAGTCTGGGATGTATAACCAACAAGTCCATCGACCGCTTCTGCTTTGGGGGTGATATCGAATTCAATAATCGGGTCTTCTGTATTATCACTTCCCAAATCTACCGTATCCCAACTCGCCGTAGATGAATAGTCTGTAAAATCATAATCTCTGGAACTTCTTTCCTGCCTTTCTGAATTTTCTGCAAAAACACTTATTGGTATCATTGACACTAACATTGATAATAGTAATAGAAATGAAACTATTTTTTTCATACTCTCTTTCCTACCTTTCTTCTGTCATTTTTATAATTTCGTTTGATGTTTCCATATTTATATAATAATTTGGGCGGTTGATTTCGTTGATAATCGAAGCATCTTTTTTTACTTCTATATTTTAAATTACCTCAAAATAATTTCCTCTTCACGATTCACACGATCCCCTTCCTCCTTTCCCCTCTTTAATACTGCAGTTCAACCGCCTACAAAGTACCTCTTAAAGTCTGTTTAAATTGAGCTAATTTTGATTACCTTAACCGTTTTCTTTTGTCCCTTTCCCTTTAATACTTTATTTTTGTATTTGTTGAGCCTGGAAGGCGGCACTTTTATTTTGGCACTCTTATGGATATTCTTAAACGCATTTCCTCCTACGGATTTTAGCTTTTTACTTTGTATTATGACATTCTTTAGCTTTCTGGCCTTATAAAATACCTTACTTCCTATTTTCTCTGTGTTTTTACCAATTGTAACTTTGACAAGAGATGTACATCCATAAATGCACCATTTGAAATCTGCTGCACATTATTGCCTATCTTCACGTTCTTTAGCTTTTATTATTCTTGAAGGCAAACTTTGCGACACTTACTACTTTATAAGTAAAACTTCCTGATTTTACAGTTAATGGTATGGTTGCTTTTCTTAAGTTCTTATTGACCGGTCCTACCACAGAGACAGTACCTTCCTTACTTGTGGAAAGTGCTGGTTTTACTACCTTATACCACAGTTTACCCTTCTTAAACCTGCTTTCCGCTGCCAAAGACTCCCAGTGTGCATAGATAGTCATGTTGCTGGTCACTTTCATAGTCATATTTACCGCTGTTCCACCGTTCGCAGCTGTGTACCATCCTTTGAACGAATACCCATTTCTGGTTGGTGTTGGTAATGTTCCTATTTCTTTTCCCATAATAACTTGGATTGATGTCGGTGATACATTACCGCCAGTCGGGTTTAACGTTACCGTATATGTGGCTACATCCGATATCTTTTCCCAGCGGGCATATACCGTCATGTTTCCAGCTATTTTAGTAGCAATGGTCACTTTTTCACCTCCGCCTCTGCTGTATACCATCCTTTAAAAGCATACCCGCCTCTGATCGGATTGGGCAATGTTCCTATTTCTTTCCCTGCTTCTGCCTCAATTGATGTCGGCGATACATTGCCCCCCCCATCGGGTTCAGTTTCACAATATAATTGCTGTAGAATTGAATCGTATAAACTTTGATAGCAGTCTGGTTCCCATCTTCCGGCACAAATCGAATAACTGTAGCTGCTCAAAATTTTTGTCACAGATTCTCAAAATCGTTGTCAAAAACTTTTCGGAAATAGTTCCCGGAAAACAGACTCAAAAAGAGGGCTTTCGCCCTCTCATTTTTGACACATTCGATGAGAATAACGTTACTCATCATCATCGAATTTGACCCTTGCATCTATGCTGTGAAATTCAATTTTATTCCTTTTCAGGTACCGCTCTATCAAGCGGCTGATGTCATTCAGAATCGCACTTGATTCCGGGACGTTTAGCCTTATCTTAATCTCAATACGTCTCAAGGCTGCCTCCTTTATAAAAGCCTGCCAAAGTCATCCGGTCGGTGTGTCCGGATACCGTGGCAGGCATTTTCACTATTTTGTATAAGCCTCTCCTGTAATTTCCTCGAACTCATCCGCTGTGATAGCTTTCTTCACTACCGCGTTCTTGAGCATCTTGGCATTCCAAAAGCCGTGATCATAATATCCTTTGTACTTTTCAAAGTTTCTGCTGTGTTCCGTCTGTTTCTGTGGTTTCTGTGTTGTCATACTATTGTACCTCGCTTTCTTCCATGCCTGCATCCTGAGTCGGGAGCTCAACATCCGTCATCAGAGCGATATAGTCAATGATGGCTGCCTGTTCTGCGATGGTGGCTCTCATGTTCTCTTTTTCGCGTTCTTCATAAACGCTTGTTTTGATCTGTCGATATTCCATCTTGATTCCTCCATAATTCCTTATAATATGCCTCCATCCGTCTCAAAAGTTGGTAGGAGGTTCCTTTTGCTGCGTGGTCTTTCCATCCGTTGAAGCATTCATCAACTTTAGCCTTTGATGACTCGCCTTTCTTAGCTTTAGCCACTAGCCTGTATAATTTCTTGCGTTCCTGCTTCACATTTGCCGGATTCAGTCTCATGATTATCTTCCCGGTCTCTGTCAGCCTGTAATAGAAACCAAGGAAGAGGATTTCTTCTGTTATCGGTATCACTTTTTGTCTTTTTAGGGTTCGGTTCAAAGCCATATTCAGCCAATTTCTCGATCACCTTGTCTTTGCAGTATTCAAGGTACTCAAGGTCTTCGTGTATCAGCAGAAAATCATCCATGTATCTCAGATATCTCTTGATTCCGAGCTGTTCCTTGATGAAATGATCTAATTCATCAAGTACGGAGATTCCTGCTATCTGTATCATCTGACTTCCCGGATTATATCCGACATCGCCCTCATACTGATCTTCCAGTACTGCCTCCGCTCGCTTGTAGATGTCCGGCTCAAGGTGTTTCTTGAACTTGTCCTTTGCGACCTGATGCTTCATGTTGGGATAATATCCATGTACATCCACCTGCAAGACTCCGCCTGCCCGTCCGTACTTCCTGTAATGTCGATGTAGGAACTCATCAAGCACCGCCCTTGCATAGTCCGTGCCCTTGTCTTTCTGACAGGCACAATTATGTTGGATGAAGCTCTTGGTCATTGCCGGATAGATGGCATTATCATTGAGACTCCGCTGATATACTCGGTCTCTGAAGCATATACTCACGATATCCCTCGGCTTAGGGTATGTCACTCTGAACTTCGTTGTCTGCCTTGCTTTATATGTCCCTGTTTTGAGCTGTTTTCAAGCTTCAGGGTCTCTTCCAGTCCATTGAGGACGTAGTGGGCGGCTGACCCCTTCCACATAACGCCTTTCTTACATTTCTGCATGGACTCAAACAAGGCTTCAAACCCTATGATATCCTCTTCATTATTCAATTCATTTCCATGATGTTGATAGCGCACACCTCCCGATCAGGGCGGTGATTACATCATCATAGTATTGTTTTGCCTATTGGCAGGGGAACTCGGCTCCTTGTGTTAGATTGGTCGGACTCCATCTCTGTGAGATAGTTTGTATGTCCTTAATACCACACAATCCGGGGCGCAGCGAAGCGCGTTGACTGCGTTGTTGTTGTTGACGTTGCCCGAGCTGTTCACATTCCACGTATTGCACGCGTTGTCACGATTAGCCGAGCGCAAGCGCACGTTCTGCGTTACAGCCTACATCCCTATGGTAAAGCTCCGGCTATTTGCCGTAGCGTTTACTATCTGCATCTCTCCAACTTCTCAGATATCCTCTCACATCAATGGTCTTCTCGCTCCAATATTTCACTCGCTTTGATTTCAAGTGAAAGATCGTCTTTGCAAGCTGTATCAGTGCAAGAAGATTGTTACAGTTGCGGGCAGCTCTCTCCTGAAGGGCTTTTCTCATCTTCCAGTCATCCGCAGACTTTACTAGAATGTTGTTGGCTGTCCATGCATCAATGTAGATGTCTTTTTGCTGTCCTGATGATATCATCGGTCAGGGAGCTTCTGTATTCCGGTAGGAATATCTTCTGATTGTTTGTTATCCTGATAGTGTACGTTGCCAAGTCCAAGGCTCTCACTATGACTTCAAGTTTGCTTTGGCTTCTCTCGCCTTCTGCTACTGCCACACCATGTCCTCCTTCTCTTTTTGGTCTATCCCCTGCATCCGTGGGTGCAGGGGGATGATACATGATGCCGCGATTAGCAGATAACACAAACCGGGGCGCAGCGAAGCGCGCCGACTGCGCCGAGGTAGCTGCCGACGCTGCCCGAGCTGTTCACATACCACGGACCGCACGCGCCGTCACGAAGCGCCGAGCGCAAGCGCACGGCCTGCGCTGATGTGTGGCTCTCAATCGCATAGGTTCTGATCTGAGGATATGTCTGCCACTGTTGCATCTTTGTTGACATCCCGGACGCTCTCTTCCAATATTCCCAAACATCGCCTTCTCCGGCAAGCTGAGGGGTAATGTACATCTGTTCCAAGGATGGAAGGAAGAATGTGTCATATGTGACCTCTGTTTCCCCGTCTGCCTTGTCAGATACTGTATTAAGGGCAGTCACTACCTTGATCGGCTGAATGCAGTCAAGGAACTCTTTCTCAAAGCCGCTCATAAAGCCTGCTTTTGTTGCGTGCTGTTCCGGTACGCGATCAAACTTATTCTGAGATGTCCACCACTGTCCGGCAGGCTTGTCAGAGTTGAGCCACTGTCTCATAGCACTCTGTGACCACCTGTTATATCCATAGCTCAGGCGGTGAAGACTGTTAAGAGAGCCATCTCCTGCCGGAGTAAATGTACCGAGGGATGTTCCTGCGGAGCCTGCTGTTACGCTCACGGTCTCGATTGCTTCCGTGGATGCTCCGTCCCTGTAGGAGCTGACTCTCCACTCTGCCGGGGTCTTGTCAGGCATTCCCCAAAATCCTACGAGCATACCGCCCTGTGGTACAGGCTTGGTGAGTACAAACTGATATTTCTCGCCAGTTTTGCAGTTATTTCCCCAGTTAGCTCCAACCGTGATGTTGTAGGTTCCTGCCGGGAGTTCTGCTTCACTCGCTGTATAGAATGCCTCGTTGTTGTCAAACTGTACACCGAATGGAGTCGCATAATGCCACTCGATAAACATACCCGAACCTCTTCGCCATCCTTCAAAGTTACATTTCCGAAGTGGACGATATCTCCCACTGCTTCATATTTCTGTCCGGTAGTCACATCTGTCCACGGCACCACGATCTGATCACCGATGTTGTACACTTCAGATGCTTTTGCCTGCCTGCACGATCTTCCTGATCTCAGCCATGCTCGTTGTACCTTCCATTGCTGCTCCTGCCATAAGGTTCAGAAGATATTCTGTGTGTGGAGTTTCTCCACGATTTCCTTTGCCCGTTGAATCTAATAACATCGGCTCTGTAATTTTGCTCATCTTCTTAGTCCTCTCTTTCATATGTTACACACAGCTTGCCATCAACCACGCTGAAGCCTTCATCATCTTTCTGATCTTTCAGGTACTGGTCATTGTCAAGAAGCTGTTGATGTCTCTTGTTCCATTCAGAATAGTGTCCCGGAGTAGTTCTCTCCATTGCTTCCATCTCTGTGTTGAATGTAGGGTTTCTCGATGCGTTCAATTTTGCCATCTTCTACACCTCCTAGTAATTATCCTCAATGGTGAATGTCACTTCCGTCTCATCCTTGCCTTTTGCCAAGAAGTTTGAGAACGCAGCCGCATCGCCATCCTCATCAATCAGAGCCATCTCGCTGATTTCTACACCGATAAGCTCATTCTCTTCGAGTTTAATCACATACTCATAGCTCGTCTCTGACACCTTTGTAGATGACGTGTATGGTTTTCTGATCACCTCATGTTTAAGTCTTACGTTCTCAGGAAGAGGCTCGATCACCTTGCGGTTTGCATCCACTCCGCCACTTCCAAGGGCGATGTGGGTGATCTTCGCGATCTTTCCTGTAGTATGGCTCGCTTCAGCCATCTTTTTTCTACGAATCTTTGTGATAACGCTTTTTGTTGCCATTTCTACATTACCTCCGTTTTTGATATGCGTCTATGATCTTGGAACCATCAAGGCTCCATGTACCGTCAAGGAAGAAGAGGTTGTGTTCTTCGTGCCATGTGACGGTCAGATTCTCTTTGTTGTGTACTGCCGTTTTATAGGACTGTTTTGTCGGATACTCTACTCTCTGAGAATCCATCACTCTCGACCCTGTGAGATTCCACAGTCCATTGAGTTTCAGGTACTCAAAGAAGTCTATCGTGAGCCTGTACGCCACATTCTCCCGACTTATTTCATATCTGTTGCTGACACTACGCGCCCTGTACTGCTGTTTTATCCGGATATTTTGCTCATGCTCCACCCGGTACCCAGTGCCCCACCGGATATCCCTGTTGTATATTAAGGCATCCAGTGTGTGGCTGCCATCAAGCTGCCATTTCCCATCCGTCTTCAGATAGAAGCCCTCGAAGTAATTTGCATACGCCCGAACCCCATCTTTGCACTCACTGTTGTGATCAGTGTATGCTTGTTCCGGAAGGATGCCATTGACAGTCCTGCGGAATGCTGCTCGTATCTGCTCCGGTACAGGTATCCGATTCGTGTAGGATAACCATGTACCACTGCATCAAGGAGATGGCTGCCATCAAGTTGCCATTTTCCATCAAGTTTCAGATAATCATAGAAGTAGATAAACTTCTTATAGTCCACTCTTTGGAATGCCCCCGTGTGAGGCTCCTTGACTTCCGTCTTGTATTCCATATAGTAGTTGTCTTTGGCTTCAACCTCTTTCCATTGCCGGACAGTCTTTCTCAGGATACTAAAGGCGATCGGATGCTCTTCATCCACGTTCATGACAATGATCAGGTAGAACTCCGCCCACCTCGTTGCATCACCTTTGAAGTCCCTTGCACTTCGGATGACCGGGTTGGTGTATCCGAGAGCTTTTACCGCGAGGATAATGCCCTCATTCAGTCCTCCAAGTTGACACACTTCCTCATACATTGCTATTCGTGATCGGAAGTTATCCGGTGATTCCCCGGTGTATCTGCTCAGGTTTCGGTCTGCTGCGTGTACCGGGAGCATCTCATCGCTACAGGTTGCAACCATGCCTTCATCCCTTGCCCGGAGAAGGTCTTCTTTGCATTCATCAAGCCTTTTCCCGAACACTTTGCACAGGGTGTACCAGTGATTCAGGGTTTTCTTGATCTTCTTAAAAGGAGAGGTGAAGAGGTACCACATATATTCAATAAAGCTTTCCATCTTATCACTCTCCCTTTACATTTTTAACCTCCACGGTGATGTTCCCTGCCATGATCACCTTATCTCCACTGAGTTCCATATCTTCTGTTGGGGCTTTGAACACCGTCTTCCTGTAGTTCTCAATCTCACACAAAGCACTGATGATACTGTCCTTGTACAGGGTATTCATCTCATCTCTCGGCAGTTTCATGACGTTGGTGATGATGTTCTGTGCTTTCTCTTTTACTCCATCTGTTGAAGCATATTGTGCAAGGTATATGATCACATTGATGTCCTGCACCACCACCTCACTCGATCGGACAAGATAGTCCGCATACTGTCCCTTCAGAGGTTCGACTGCCTCCTCAACTTTTGCTGTCAGCTCCGGTGATGCTTCCCCGGCAGAGCTCGTGATGATGATATCAACGGTACCCTGACCTCTTGGATGCTGTGCGTCCACTCTTGCATCCAGTACACCCGGCACTGACCTTGCAGCGTTTCTGAGTTTTTCTTCAATCGTTCTTGTCGCAAGCTCCGCCCAACTACTTGTGCATCGGCTTCTCAGGTCTTCGTAGTCTTCCACGTCAGCTCCTTCCCTGATCAGCCACTCTTTTTCATTGGTTACATAGTCCATTCCATCAATATGTATCATGGATATAGTTATCTTACCCGGTGCTACATTTTAGTAGGTTCCCGGTTCTTCCGCTTCCACAAGCACCTTCCCGGTCTGAGCTCCGGCATCTATGACCGTATCTTCCACAGCGTAAAACTTCAGCTCGTTGCCTGATGCATCCGGCTCTGTCTTGAAGCAATGCCCTTTTGTTACCTGTACGGCATTGTCATATTCTGCCCGGTACACTGTCACATAGCCTCTCGCTTTCACAGCCTCCTTCAGGCTCTTGGAGAAGTCTGCCGCTTTGATCTCAAGCCAATCTCCTTGTGCATGGAGGATGAAGCAGGAGTTCAAGATCGTCCTTGCAAGCTGTTTCAGTTCGATGAACAGGGTCACGAACATCCGGATGATATGATAGAACACTCCGCCTTTTTTGAAGTTCGTGATCGGGAAGTCCGCCTCCGCAAGCTCTGCTTCTATGTTTTCCATTTCCTCTTCCTCGTCAGGAATCGGTATGATCTTCTCCATGATGTCCTCATCTATCATTCTACTATCACCTCCACTCCGTCACTTTCGATGCTTATACCGTACACCGTGTTGCTGTCATTTCTTTTGAATGTCACCCGGGCTTTGTAGCTGTGCCCCTCAAAGCTCACATCAATGTTGATGCTTGCCGCATCAATGTAGCTGCGTTTTGACATCTTCGACCTTATCCTCTGCTGTATCTCAAGCTTTGTGAACTCATCGAACTCTTCCTGACCAAAGTCGAGCATACCGAAGCCATAGCTTCCGTTTCCTCCCTCATCCTCGTAGAAGAGTTCTCCTTCCTCCGTGAGAGCTTCGTTCTTCAGGTCTTGGAGCCAACACATATCATCTTCAGCAAGTTCTGACTGACCATCTGTCCCGGCTGTAGGCTGACCATCTGCATCAAGCATGAGGTCAACATCCTCTTCTGTCACCATCTGCATCAGTCACACCTCCCCACGATATACGGGTCACATTCTCCGTATAGTAGCATCACAACCACGATGTCTCCGGATTCCACAGGAACCTTCGTGGATACCATTGGAACCTCCGGGAATCGTGTGTCTGTCTGCTTGTTTTTGTCAAGAATCTTGAGAGTAACGGTGTAGACATCTTCTTTCTTGGAAGCCTTCACCACCCTCGCATAAATACACGGAGGATATCTCATGTGTGGATAGTTTGTCTTGATCTGATCATCAAGCTCCTGTTTCACAAAGTTCTTCATGATATCCGACACGTCAATCACCTCCAATAGATATACATATGTACAGCCCCCGAGTCATCGCTCCGAACGATCGTCTTCTCAACAACCACGGTACCGCTGTACTTTTACTGTGTTCCACGATAACCTCCTGACTATGGTGTATCCACGGGATGGCTATTGTCTCAGCTTCCCACATATCGCCATACTTATTCAGTGAGATGATCGTCTCGTCCTCTTCGAGGACATATACTTCTTTTTGTTCCTTCTTGGTTCCCCAGTGAAATATCTTCTCTTGGAAGAAGAATGGGTTGCTTATCCCCATGAGCTATTGATCTCTGCTATTGCAGCCGTTCCGCTCTTCTCCTCTATTGAGTAGACTTTTTTTCTTGCCGTACACCTCATCCGTCAGCTCGTAAGCTGTTATTCCTGCCCGTGTCAGGATGTACCGGATGATATCCTGTGGTGTGCAGTCAATGAACGTCCCCTTCACAGTTGCCCTTTCCAGTTTCATCATGTCATCCTTGATCATGATTTCCTTCCAGTAGTCACTTCCGTTGCACCGGACATATCCATCTATCAGCGTATCGAAGTCATCCTCATATCCAAGTTCCACCTGAGCCTCATCCATGTCTTTGAACTGTATTAGTCCCTGAAGCCTCGGTGACAGTTCCACCCGGCACCAATCAATATGAGACTCGCGGCTTGAGAAGCACTCCACCTCTACCCCGTCCTTGATCTCATACTCTCCGACTGTCACCCTAAATTCCGGGGATATCAATTTCTTCTCTCCCAAGCCACTCACCTCCTACCTCTTTTTGGTTATCTTCCTAGCCCTTTTCTTAGCTCTGTTTGTGCTCCGGCTATCCCTTGCAGGGCTCTTTGTCTTACCCTTTTTACTCTTGCCTTTCTTTGACTTGGTGCTCTTCTTTTCTTGGTGCTCTTCTTTTTCTTGATTACTTTGACCGTGCCAATGTTCGGAGCCCACAGCTCTAAGGTGGCGATTCTCTTACTTTCTGAGATCACTTTCTTGGATGTCAGGGTCTTGAAATACACTTGCGTGATTCCTCTTGCAGCACAGTCATCGTTGACGATCGGAAGGAGCTTCGGCTTGTCCTGCCCGTTCCCCTTAAAGAGATTCTGCATATCCCTAAGCTGTGCAAGCGTGGAGTATCCGCTCATGTCTTCAAGCAGGATATCAATGTTCACCTTGCCATTTTCATATCCCACAGGTTGGGACTTCTTATACCGCCCCTTTTCATCCTGTGCCACATATACGCTTCCGGCTTCCGTGATCTCCACGCTCGTGACTTCTCCTCCGAGCATCACATTCCCAAGCTTTGCTACCTTGTCTCTTACATAAAGCACCTTGTTTCACCTCCTACGCATTGACAGGTACATCCGTCCGGTTCTGTGCATCCTTCAGCTCATCTATCAGCTTGTAGAGCAATGGCAAGTCTTTGATCTTGCTGATGTCTACCGTGAAGTGGATACTGTTGATGCTCATGCTTCCGTTCTTTCCCCATCTCTCTGTAGTTATTGTCTCCCTGTTTGTTGTTGTGGTTGTCTCTTTCTCGCGCTTAAAGGTTGAAGCCTTGGATGTCAGTGCGCTTGTAATACTCGCGCCTGTCTGCTGTACAGCTGACTTACTCTCCTCATTCTCGCCCTTGACTACGTTGCCGACAACTTCCTTCATCTTTGTCCACAGAGTGGCAAGCGGAAGGACTGCCTCAGCTCCGGCTTCTCCGCCTCCGAGCATCTTACCGCCCATCTGTCCGAAGATCGTAGCTCCGTTCAAGATACCTCCATCCTTGTACCACTGGATAGAGAAATGCGGCAGGGAACCCTTTCCGCCAATTCCAAAAGGAGCAACTCCTCCGCTCACACTGATGTGGGGAGTTTCAGGCTAGGCAAATGCCACGAGAAATTGAAGGCTGACCTGATTCGTGATATTGCTCCGGTCACTACTGAATGAGCCGCCTGAAGCTTAGAGCGAAAATGCCGACTTGATGCTTTCAAGCACGGAGTTGACCGTATCTCTCGCTGACTGTATTTTGTTAGCGATCGTAGAGCGGACACTCTCAAGCCTTCCTCCTGTTAATGTGTTGATCGCGGAGTACGCTGTACTGAAGGTACCCTGCACCCCGGTCATTGTTGCTGCCACGATGCCCTTGATGCCCCACCATGTGACTGATAGGATGCCTGCATCGCAGATAATTGTGTTGTTGCGTAGTTCTTGGCTGCTGACATTCCGGTTGACACTGCGTTTGCAACCCCGGACATCTTCTCACTCACAGTATTTTTAATACTTGAAAGCTTGCCGCCCGTCATAGTGTCCAGTGCCGAGTATGCTGTCGAGAACGTATTCTGTACGCCTGTCATAGCTGCGGCTGCCACACCCTTGATGCCGCCTCCGTGAGACTCATAAGATGCCTGCATTGCCGATAATTGCGTTGATGCATACTCCTTCGCTGCGGACATCTTGGATGATACCGTCTCCGCAACTCCGGACATTTTCTCACTTACTGAGTTTTTGATGCTCGTAAGCTTGCCGCCTGTCAGGTTGTCTATAAAGGTGTATCCTGATGTGAAATACCCCTTCACACCTTCCATAGCTGCGGCTGCCACACCTTTGATTCCACCACCGTGTTCCTCATATGCAGCTTTCATGTTGCCAAGCTTTTCCTTGACCGTATCGGATGCCGCCCCTAAGATATTTCCGAAGAATCCTTCACAGCTTCAAGCCCGTTTTTCACGGTATCCTTCATCTTCGATATCGTCTCTGACGCATCAATTCCGATTGCGGACAGGGCACCGCCCACCGCATCCAAGAATCCGGATGCAAAGCCACCGATAAATGAGAGGATCGCATCGAATCCGTTCAGGATGAAGTTCTTAAAATCATCGGCTGCGGCTGATGCAAAGTCGAGAGCTCCTGAAAAATCACCCGGAATAGTGCAACGACCGCATTCACTACGTTGGTCACGAATGATGTGAAGCTTGTCAGTGCATTGATCAGAGGGGTCAGTGCTGAGAGTGCTCCCTGTATTGCCCCGGCAAAAGTAGCACCAAGGACAGTCAGGACAACGGCTCCGACTTTTTCTATAATCCGGATGATCGGCTGTGCCGCCTGCCATAGTTCGGTCAGCTTCTGTCCGAGTTTCTGTAGCGCAGGCTGTATGCTCGTCCATGCTTGTTGTACTGCATTTTGAACCTGTGCAAATAGTCCCTTCCAAAAGTTCCGGAAGGCTTCCGACTTGTTCCATAGGACAACGAATATCGCTATCAGGGCAACTATCCCGGCAATGACCCATGTCACGGGTGATGCAAGGAATGCTGTGTTGAGTCCCATCACCGCGGTCTTCACTATCCCGATCGTGTTTTTCATCGACAAGAAAAGCTTGCCGAGGCTTCCCACTATTCCCATCACGCTTCCGGCTATCACAAGGAATACTCCAAGCTTCAAAGCTATGTTCATGATGGTCTGTACCGTCTGTTGGTTGTTGCTTATCCACTCGCCTCCGCGCTTGATCAGACCGCTCACCTTATCCATTGTGTCATTGACCGCAGGAAGTAGTCCGTTTCCAAGTTCCTCCGCATTGTTATGTATCTGTTGCTTTAGCACTTGGAATTTCTGCTCGGGCGTGTTGTTGATGGCTTCTGCCATCTCCTTTGTGACTGATGACCCTGCTTCATGGATGCCGACAAGTCATCCACTCCGGTTGTCAGGGGAGTCCACGTTGTTGTAGAGAAGGTCGATCATGGCAACCGCCTCATCTGTTCCGAAGGCATCCTTCAGCTCTTTCTTCTCTACTGCGTCTATGGTTTCTCCGTACTTTCCTTTCAGCTTTTCGAGGATTTCCGGTGTGGAGAGCAGTTGGTTGTTATCATCCGTCAACTGCAATCCGAGTGCCTCTCCTGCTTTCGTTGCCTGATTCAGAAAGGACTTGTACTTTGTCGCGGCTTCAGAGCCCGACATGGTTGTCTGTAACTGTCCAAGGATAGCAAGCTGTTCCTCAAGTGGCACGTTGTTATTCGTTGCCGTAGCTCCCAACGCACTGATCGCACTCGCCATCTCCGAACCTGATGTCTTGTAATTCTTAACCGCCGTAGCGATTCCTGCGGAGAACATCTCACCGAACTCAAGGTCTGACAGGTCATCATAGGCACCCTTGTAGATACCGTATCCTGTAGCAAACAGTGAGCCCATCTCCTCTGTGGTGGACTTGGTGGCTTTACCTGTCAAGGCTGCCAACTGTGTGAACTGAGCCACACCCTCATCCGTCAACGATGCTATACCTGACTTAATATCATAAGATGCTGTGATGAAGTCAGCTTTGCTCGTTCCTGCCCATGTGTCTGAGAAGCTCTTTGCTGCATCTTCTACTGCCTTCAGGTCTTTAACTCCCAGTGATGACAGTTCTCCGAGTGCATTCTGTGTATCGAAGGTGGATGTCACCAACTTGGTTCCCACTCCGAGGATAGCTCCACCAACTCCCGTCAGAGCTGCCCCGGCTTTCTGCATGGTTCCGAAGGCTGAGTCAAGCTTTTGGATGCTTCCGGATACATTTCCTGTATCGTGTTCATCTGTCCGGACAGGTTGTCTACTACGTTAAGAAGTACCGACAATTTATAGACAGACTCCATACCCATGCAACCACCTCCTAGTTGCTTTTTTTTATGTGATGTGATATACTATCCCTTAGAAGACCATAGAGGTGTACAGAATCCCATAGCTCCCGGCTGTGGGATTTTTGTTTTATTCGTCTGTAAAATTGTCAGCTATACCCTGAGCAACTCCTGCCCTGATCTCGTCTATGATCAGTTCTCTTGCACAGTCCGCCTGAGCATACAGATCATAGAACTCTTCAAATGTCAGCTCCTCAAAGCTTTCCGAACAATTTCCCGGGAAGATACTTGTATATCAGCATCTTCCCATAGGCTATAAAGTTCTCTTTGAACGCTTCCTTCGCATCGTCTACAGCTTTTTACTGATGTTGTGTCAGCAAGTCCGAGCATACGGAGCAGCTTGTCCGCGAGGGAGATTGCCATAGCCGGATACTCTTCCAGAGTATCCTTCAACTCATCCCTCTGCTCATCAATGATATTATCGAAGGCGAAGGTCTTGGATGCCTTGCTTGCGCTGTTTGAGATTGTCTTGACATATCTGTCATGTCATAGGATGCAGGCTTGAATCTTCCTGCTTTCTGAAGAGGAAAGTGAACTCTTCCTCAGTGTCATCATCTACAGCTACAGTGTTTGTGATCGTGTAGATCTTCTGACCGTTTCCTGTGTATTTCTTCTTCAGTTCTTCAACATCCTGTTTCTTTGTCTCCTGTGCAGCTTCAGCTTCAGCTTCCTTGGCTGCTCCGAATAATCTCTCTTCATTCTCCGTTAATACTGCGTTACTCATAGATATTTACCTCCATATTTTTGACATTTATTTTGTGAATTTACGCATCAAGGTCATTGATCTTGATGCCGCCCATTGCCATTCCATCAAGGTCTACCTTCATGGACTTGTCTCCCTGTGCTGCCTTGAAGCTTCGCTTCGAGAAGACAACCTTTGTCAGGGTATCGGTACAGGTGGACGCTCCCTCATCCGCATAGGATACCGTGATCTTCGGGATAACGTACTTATAGAAGTTCTTATATCCCTTGCTCTTGATCACACGGCACATCTCATTGAAGTCCTCGCGGAGCATACTCAGCTTCACGGAGTTCTTCTGATTTCCGGTACCGTAGCCTCTGATCTTGCCGCCTTTTCCATATACAGCCTCACTCTCCTGCTCATCATCGTAGGAGATTTCTGTCGGCTCGATATTCTCCATGCCGGATGTGGAAATGGTCACACTCGACCAGTCATACACTTTTCCATTAACTAACTGTTTGTTTGCCATCCTGTTCTACCTCCTTCCTAAGATGCTGATACAGGGTTCTCTACTGCAAAGGTCAGGTTCATCTCTCTGACGTGTCCCATCGGCACGTATGTCACCCTCACGTCAATCGACTCATCCACAAGGATATTGAGGTTCTCCGTGTCGATCTCAAGTCTTCCGGAGCTGATGATCTTATCATCTACAGCGTCCTCCACCGGAGTATTGAGGTTTGCCTGAAGGATAGAGATGCTCGCGTCTAAATCTCCCAGGTCAACTTCGCTCTGAAGTTCATTGAGTGCATATGCTCTGACCGCCTTCACAAGTCTGTTGGACACTCTGACATCTTCCGCGTATGCATAATCACTACCGTCCGGAGCCATCATGTTCGCGCTTGTCACATAGTAGTCTTCCTTGCCGACATACTGTCTGAAGGTCAGGTACTTTGCTTTGTCCAAGATTGCGATATAGTCCTCGATTCCTTCCGGAAGAAGCTTGAGCATCTTTGCCTCAGAGATAGGGAAGCTCTTCACCTCTCCGATGCTCTGCGATTCCTTTGCTTTTGCAATATAGTCCGCAGGCAATCCCTGCATTATTGATATCCTGTACTCTGCCATCCATTCTCTGATATCTCGAATTGGAGCAGACTACCTGAATATAGATGTTATTGATGCCTTTTCTTTCCTCCTGCATTGCTGCAACATACTCATCAAGACTCTCGTTGCTTCTCTTCATTCTTGCCTCACACACAAAGAAAAGAGGTCTCTTGTACTTTGTGAGGAAGTCGTTGGCGATGCTTGCAAGGGAAGCCCACAGAGCTCTTGAGATGTACCCACAATGTGAGCATACTCAAAGGCTGTGTTGTTGTTGATCAGGCTCTCTACCGCGCTGATCACATCCGCGTTACTCATGGACGGGGCTGTCGTTGAGAAGCTGAAGGTATCTCCTTCCTTGAAGCTGTCTCCTCCGGCTGCTTCCGTGAACTTTGCAGTGAGCCCGGTATTGGCAAGGACTGCCTCTCCATTCAGAGGGACTGTCATTTCCTCGCTGAAGGTATTGCCTGTCTAAGGAGTATGCATACCCGGCTTCATTGTTCTCTCCGTCATCTGTGACCTTGATCACAATGTCGTATGCATTGTTGGGCTTTCCGCTCACTTCGAGGGTTCCTCTCCTGTCTTGACTGCCTTGACTTCCCCGATGGTTCCGTCTGTGGTTGCCTTGACCGGGATGCAGTAGATCGTAGCTGCTCCATTCTCCACGGAGTCGATGCAGGCATCCGCGAGCGAGGTGTTGCCAACCTTCCCTTGATTTTCTTTGCATCCATGCTGCCAGTGATCAGGATAGGGGTTGCGCTCTCAATGTTAGAAATACCGATCTTGAACTGTACACCGCTTCCTGTGGAGCTGCTACGTCCAAGGTTCCCGTCTTCTACGGTTACATTTACATCTCCGTACATTATCCCTTCGCCTCTTTTTCTACCGTCAATCGAGTGCTGTCTTGAAGTCCTCAACTGCCTTGGTGAACTCATTCTCCTCGACCTGTCTGCCGGACTTCCATTTCTTTGCTGCTTTTACGCCTTCAAACATGGCATCTGATACTTTGTATTTATCTTAAGCTCTTCGATGCTCATGTAGGCTGTTTCTTTGTTTGCCATGTTTTATCCTCCATTTTGAATATTGCCGATCTCCACCGCTTTTTCGTGAAGTCGGCATATATACCGCCTTCAAATGTGACATCGAACTGTACAGCTATCTTTGCCTTCAGGACACTATCGCCCTCTTCAACCCAGTCCGCTTCACCCACATGATATTCACCCA
>VOFB01004047.1_pt1 | contig 27781 bp, 55 predicted proteins | sample 5384141 | NCBI WGS metagenome assembly VOFB01 (sample SAMN12384721, study PRJNA508395) | human gut metagenome | isolation source: healthy gut A | host: Homo sapiens | reverse complement strand
TCGCGAGCTCGCCTGCGAGGTATCCTAATCCACAGCTCTCCCTTTCCCCATGCGTTTTGGCTCGCATAGCACCGAGGAAACGTCAATGGCCCACGGCCCTTCGCCCTGTATTTATCCTCGGAAGAGCTACAGCAGGCAATGAAGCCATACCGAGAAGGCCAGGGAGGAACGACCGACTCGATATGGCTCGTTTTAACGCGGCAAGGAGCGGCGCAGCAGCGAAGAAGGCGCAGGCCTCAGTTCCGCCTCAGGGCCGCCTAAGCGATACCCAGGCGGTTTCTGGCGCTAATACGGCCGAATGCAAGGCATTCACCGCAGTTTCCGCCGCCGTTATAGCCATGTCTGACCAGATAGAGCCGAACTCGCCAGCGCTGTAAAGATTCAGGGATGGGATTTGGTTCATGATCGAGGGATCTGCCGAACTCGTTACGCTCGCAGGACCGCCATCGGTATTGAGGAACCACGGGCACTGGCGCGCCGCATAGAACGGCGGCTCAACAATAGGGCAACCCGTCATCCGCACGGTAGAACTGCGTATCTCCGCCGTTTTGCAACATGGCATTCCACGTTGCAACCGTTCGTGTGGAGCTCTTCAACCGGCGTCGATCTGTGAGCCGCAAAGGCCCTCGATTGTGTCGGCGCTGTAAGCGAAGCCCTCAGCCACCGGATCGTCGAAGGGAAGTACGTGGTTGCCTTCTCGAAGCCCGCAGCATCGAAGATGCCCCGAAACGGCCGTGATGGCGCGTCATCCACTCGCCGCCGCTCTGGTAGTCGCCATGCCGATTGCCGTTGGTGACTTGAGATCCAACGCCACGCGTGTTGTTGCCGTAGGAAACCGGCGGGCACTCGGGGAGGAATCGCCGACCGTTCGTTCCAACAAAAGATACCGTAGCCGGAATCGATCATCTCAAGTTCGAGGTGAAGCCGTTCCATCGGTGACACGACATTGGGGCCAGAATCCGGCGATGCCGTGCATGTGCCACATTGATGCACCGACCTTCTCTCGCACATGACAATGCGTCGCCGGTATTTGTGCACCGCCGCTGCGGGTGACAGCCGTAGGCCTTGAAATAGTTTGCCATCATCTCCCGGGGGTTGTTCTCGAAGCCCCCGCAGCACATGACGACGCCCTTGTTCGCCCTTGACGTTCACTTCCTTGTTCCCGTCAAGATGGTCACGCCCCCTCGATAGCGCACGAAAACGGATCCTGATGTCGAACAGCCGGCGCCTTGGTCTCCGAGGCGATGACATCCGCCGTGTCTGCCTTGGCGCTGAGGAACTTGATGACGTGAGTCAATCCCGTCGGGATTATCAGGATTGAAGCGAATCCCATGCAATCCGAAGCGTTGGGGATCCAGCTCAGTGTATTCTGCATCATATTTGTAGACGCCCTGGCAGAACCCATCGGGGTCTTCGTAGGATACATAGAAGTCATCTGGCGCCCCCAGGGAGCGGAGCCAATTCGCATGCCCATCGCCTCACGCACATAGGCCTCGCAAATCGCGTCCGAAACCGTCTCGTTCTCGCCGCGAAGGGCCTTGACGTACTCAAGCAATCATCGTAGTTGTCGGTCGTCATTATCATGCCGCCCGAAAAGCGCTATTGCCGCCGCCGAGCGGACTGTCGCTCTTTTCCAAGAGAGAAGGCATGTGGCGCCGTCGCCCTCAGTGCCCACCGTGACTGCGGTGGTTGCCAGGCCGGCAAGACCGCTTCCGACGACGACCACATCATTCCTCGTCAAAGTCTACGCCGGTTGATGCAAGATCCTGATCGCCCGAAGACGCATCCTTGGACGAGCAGCCTCCCAGCGCCACCGCGCCAACGGCAGTGCCGAGCGCCACGCCCGTTCCGACCAGAAGCTGCGGCGCGTTGTCCCTGTTTTCCATGTGCATATGATTCCTCCTTTTGGCTTCTTACCTCATGCCGTCCCGTCAATGATCGCGAGTCCGGCGGCGGGGAAGTTCGCCCAAGGCGTCAAATGACATCCCATCCCACGGGAACGCGTCGTTTTTTCTACCCATTCATTGGGTATTTTCTCTCCACGCCTTGGAACTGGCATTTCTCGAAAGGCGGCCCTGCGCACATGCTGAAACTCGCCGCATATTTCTCTAAAATAGGCAGAGCGAAGCTATGGAGAACACGCCACCCAACATATCAGCGCACCGAAATCAGAGCCTGCCTCTTCCACCGAGGCAACAAGGCCCTGATGCTCGTCGTACACATCATCGGCTTTGCCAGCATTTGGTCGATATTCCAACGATCGTTCTTCCTTCAGCCTCTTGCATCGTTCTATCTGGTTCAAAACAACGGACGACTCCCTTTACGTGTAATGATGGCGATTTCGACTGCGGCAATCCCTCCTGAAAGGCAAGAGCGTCCTTTTCGCAATCGGCAGTGGCTCAAGGCCCTCGCCGCAACAGCGATGGGAAGAAGCATCGGAGGAGGCGTGTTGGTCTATTGCAACAGAAGCCGCTCTTGCGCCCCCAGCTCTTTTGCCGAGGCCTTTTGCATAGTGATGGGTGCTTCCAGCATTCTTTCCCTTTACCTGTGGTCGGTCGAGCTCATTCGCTATGCCTACCAGACAAGCTTCAGTTGGGCGGTTTTCCTTCTTCTGCCGTTTTCCTTGCACGGGCGGCGACAGCGCTTGTGGGAAACTCGCCGTTTGGCACTTTGCAGAATTCTGTTCTCACTTGCCCCACCTCGCTAGCGCTGTGGGCGCTTTCGGTCATGCCAGCACCATTGAAGTCCCTTGCCATCAGCAGCTTCGAGATAAGTCGAAGAGAGGCGCCCTCATCGCATCTATCGTTCTGATGCTGACGATGCCGCTCTCCCATATTCTGCTCATCAGCATACCCTCGTTCTGCAGCAGAGATGAGCTTTTCCAACGACACCCGCGAAGCGACTCTTCTCGTGATTTCCCTTTGCGCCGCCATTCTTGCCGCCGTGCGCTCCTGCAATGTTGTAAAAAGCCATAACCGCCCAACATCTCTGGTTTGCGCTCTTCGGTGTGATAGGAGGAACGTGTCTCAGACTCCTCTGCTAAGCAACTCAAGCGACGCCTTTACCGCTTCTGCCGCCATCAACACCACCAGTACTCTGGTCACTCTCTTCATGCTGCTCTACTTCTCGCTCCTGCTCTTTTGCTACGAGTCCTCAGTCAACCCTGCCCTTATTTTCGGCCTCATGTTCTTCGTGCCCCAGTGCATCGATATAGCCACCAAGCATTTCGAATTTACCGCAGACGCGCTGCCCCTCATTCATCTGTCAACTCTCTCGACCAGGGAGTCTTACCGCTCTTCTCGTTATTGTCACGTTGTTGGCCCTGTCTCTGCTTCTTGCTGCCTTTGGCTCGAGCAACGCACTCAAGACCCTCGTCAATTCCAACCCCTTCGTCGAAACCGCCGCTCTCAGCGAGGCTGACCCGCGGAAGGAACGCGCTTTAGATATCGCAGCACGGCATGGTCTCACTTCTAGGGAGCAGGACATCCTCCTTCTTCTTTCGCAGGGGGCACAGTGCAGCCCGCATAGGAGAGCTTCTTTACATTTCTGCGGCAACCGTCCAAACCCACACTAAAGCATATCTACGCGAAACTTGGCGTTCATTCTCGCCAGGAGATAATTGATCTTTTGCCTGATCATCGCGACTCCTTTTAGACATGGCATCGAGCCCTACCAACGCCATTGTCCTTCGCAAATGAGCTAGCCAGCCAGAAATCACCGCATCGCAATTCGCGGAGCAACTGCTGCGCCAGGGAATGCCGAGCCCCCGACGTGAATCGCCCCCGAATCTTGGACAAGATAGACCAAGATTCGGGGCGCAAGGAGAGGCTTTCTAAATCGCGGGTGCGACCTTGCTGGGGGGAGGCGCGAGGCGCACCCCCACAGAAGACGAGCCTCGCCTTCCTTGCTTTAGGCGGCGGCCATGGTCATAAGCGAGGCCAAGGACACGCCGACACCTCGGCATTGGCGATGGCGCCGCCGCCGGGGGCGTTCGAGGCGCAGGGCAGCCGAGCACATAGGAATGGCGCCCTCCTCCTCGGCCATCTCGGCCACTGTGGCCTCCATGGTCGGCAAACCCGCGACCGACACTTTGATGGCCTGGGCCGTGTACACGCCGTAGCCGTCGGCTGTGGTCTGGCACAAAGTAGCTGCCGCTTTGGCGAACACCGAGGCGATAGTCTCGTTGGAAGTCACCACGCCTTGGTCGTAGCTGAACTGGCCTTCGACGCGCTGAACGCCAGTCGCCTCGGCGGCAGCACTCGCTTCCGTCGCCTGCTGGGTCGCCGCCGCCGGGCGACGCATCGGCCGTGATGTCCATGACGGCCGGGGCCGCCGCCAGCGCCGCAGAGCCCAGCAGGATCAAGCTGCTCGCCGCCGCGCCAATAGCCTTCGCTGAAGTAGTCACGATGCGCTCCTTTCCTACTCGCTCACTTGGATGATGATGCTGGCGTCCTTGCCCCGCTCAACGCCGTTCTTGCTGACGGCCTTCGCCTTGGCGATGTAGGTGCCGGCCTTCTCGGGCGTCCACGTCATGGTGAAGTGGGTCCACTGATAGGGATCGAAGCTGTCCGGAGAGTCGACTTCAGTCCAGTTCTGGCCGTAATCCAGGGAGAAGAGGATTTTGTCCAGCTTCGTAGTTGCAGGCATCGCCGAAGGTCCAACCCCGAGGAAGCGCCCTCCAGGGTCACGGGCTCGCCCACCTTGGCCTGCACGCCGTCGTTGTCGAACCAGGAGGTGTTCATGTTGATGAGAGCGCCGGCCTCGATGGAGGCACGGCGATGTCGCTGTACACCGGCGGGTTGTCGGTCTTGCTGAACTTGATGCCCACCAGGTTCTTCACCGTGGCCGTGCCACCGGTGCCGGGAACGAATCTCCACCGGGCCGCCCTGGGCGTGTTGAGGTCATGACCGTAGCGCTCGAGCACGATCACAGCATCGTTGTCGATGTAAGACTGCAGGTCGGTGGCACCATCGGGGTAGATGGCCGTCCACCCATCAACGGCGACAGGCGTAACGGTGTTCGTACCCGCCTCGACGCCGCCTACGGCCTCGATGAAGTCGGACAGCTTCACGCCCTTCATGGGCATGTTGTCGAACATGGCAGTGTTGTAGCCGGCCACGTAGCAGTACTGGGCCGCCGTGAACTCCGTCTGGGGCATGGCCTTCAGGTCGTCCAGCGTGTACTCGCCGGGCTTGCCGACGCCTTCAACGGTAAAGCGGTAGCTGTCGTCGTTCACGGACTTCTCGATCTGGTCATAGGCATCCTCACCTTCGATGCGCTCGAAGTTCAGGATGTTGAACTCGTCTTCCTCGGCACTCGTCGCCTGATCCACCTGCACGTCGAGCTTGGGGTCGGCCTCGCGAACAACCCCGCTAAAGGTACCCTCGTCCCAACCGTGGCGCTCGAGCCAATGGATATCGGTCTCATCTTCGTTGGGATAGCCGCCGAAGCGCATGTCGTACTTGACGTCCTCGAACAGCTTCATGATGATATTGCCGCCCTCGTCAGTGTCGGTCACGTGACAGCTCCAGCAGTTGCCGTTGGCATTCACAAACTCGGGGCTGCTGTGGTGGCGCACGTGCAGGTTCTCCGACATGATGTTGCCCGCCGTGCCCATTTTCTGGTAGTGGCACACCACACAGTCGCCGTTGTAGGAGCCCTTCTTCATACCCACCTGGTTGGTGATGTGCACGAAGGAACCGTTGTTTTTGTCCAGCGTGAACAGATCGTCGTGACGCGGCGCATCCGCGGTTGCCCGCGTTTGGAACTCCGCATTGCGCTGAATGTCCGGGAACATGCCCGTGGACACGTCCGTGAAGTCCGCTGCCGTCGAGAACGAACCGGTAGTCGAGGCATCGGCGTCCCCACCGTCCGACTCGCCCGTCTCGGCCATGGCCGCATTCGTGTCCGTTGGCTGGGGCGCCGTGGACGGCGCGCAGGCCGCCAGACAGGCCGCCAGAGCGAGCAGGCATACCGCGGCGCCGAGCGCGAACTTGCGCCGCGGAGTGCGCACGTCTGCCCTCGCCTCTCTTACTCGTAGGGAACCTCATGAGTCCTCCTCTCCTCTTTCTGCGGAAGGCCCTTTGCCGTTCCGCTCCTTCATGATTCACTATCCCCGAAGCCAGTTTTCGGCGTCATCATCCATGCAGCAAAGTACCGACGACCCCAACGACAACGTACTCAAATGTTGAGTATTTCCCCGTTCAAGCCGCTTTTTTCACTAGTCGGGAAGGCTCCTTCTCGGACGCCCTTCGCTATAATCGAGCACAGAGGAGGAGCCTACGGAGGAAGTCATGGAGAACGAAGACAGGGGCGTCCGCGCGGCCGAGCATCGCCCGCTCTGCTTGTGCATCTTGGCTATTGGTGCGCTGTTCGCTTGTGGAACCTCTACCACGACGACGGATTTCTTTTCCTGTCGAACTATCTCAACCAAGTTGAGACGCTGCTTGGCTTACGGCGGCGCCCTCGGCGCCTTCCCCTCATCGTCGGGCCCGGGCGAGCTGGCGACGGCGCGAGCGTCCCTGGCTCATCGCCCTCGCCATTGCCCAAGCGCTCACTGGTACGTGGCTCTTCATCGCCGTTATGGCCGACTGGCCCGCTGGCGTCATAGGCGGCCAGCTTTTTTCATCGGCACCGCCTTCTTCTCGCAGCTGTTCTTCCTCATGCGCTGGCTTTGCACGTCCCGTCCCCCATATCGCCGTAGCCATTGCGGTAGCTATAGCGACTTACGGCGTTCTGGAAAACGGCCGCATGGGCTGTGATGGCCCTATTCCCCCTCATGCCTCTGCGCATTGCCGTGCGCTTCCTCCTTCTGGCATTGTGCATCGTCTGCAGCTGGCGAGTTCTTTGGAAACGCCCGTTTCGGCTAAAAATGGCCTTTAAAGCCTCTCCCTTTGCCTCTGCCGAGACCGATAAGAGCGCCCCTAGGCGCCTTCCATAACTCCTCTTACACTGTGCAGCTTACTGGCTCATTTTCGGCATGACCCATGCCATGGCAGTGGCATTATTCCCTTGGGCCACGACAAGCTCCTCCCCCCTGCTATATCGGATCCGTCGTCGCGGGTGGCATCTTCTGCGTTGCCTTTGCCCGAGGATGACCGCAGCCAGCTCTGGCCCCGCGTGCGCACAACGATCTTCCCCCTCACGTGCTGAGCTTCTTGCTTCTCTCGCTCGCCAATAGCGGGCTCACATTCATATCCATCGGATTCGCTCAATGCGCCATGGATGCTTACCTCGCTTTTACCTGCTCGCCACCATCGTGGTCATGCGGAAGGTGCATTGCAGCTATTGCACGCGGCTGCCACAGCCACGCTCATCGCCGTGCCCTTCATCGTCATCGGCGTCATTATCGGAGACGTTCTGAAAGTAAGCGTGCCGCTGAACACCGAGTCCTACGGCACGCTATCCATTCTCGCGTTTCTGCTGCTCGTTGCCGGCACATTCTGGGTTGGGGACGATCGCCGGGTCGAACTCGTGTGGGGTCTCGGAAGAAGCTGACGCCCAAGCGCTTCGAGACAAGGCCACCACCGAAGCGCTGCGCGAAAGCCGTCGAAGTTCGGCCTCACCAAACGCGAGGGTGAGATTCTGTTGTTCGTCGCCCAAGGGCGAGAACGCGGCGGCCATCGCCGAGTCGAAGTGATCTCCCTTAACACCGCGCGTACTCACATCTCCCGAATCCATCGCAAGATGAACGTGCTGCAAATCAGCAAGAGCTGCTGAGGCGGCTCAAGGCCGTAAAAAGCGCTCGCCCAAATGTGCACCTGGGGCGAAGCCCCGCCCGAAAATGACTACGCCGTACTATCGCGATGACGCTCCAGCTAGTCTGAGCCGTCTGATGAAAGCTTTAAGCGAACGCGTCAGGTTCTTCTCGATGAGCTTAACAAAGTCAAATGTCACCGAAGTAATTTGGGTACAGCTTTGCAAAACTTCTCCTTGGAAGAGCCTTTCGTGAGCACGAGATCGCGCTCACCATCGCGGTCGGCGCCTCCTCTTCCAAGTACCGCGATAGAGCCGCTATGGAGTCGAGCGGTGTGAGCTCAAGCGTCTGCTCATCCGCGATAAGATCAACAAGGTAGTAATCGGCCACGTCCTCGTTCGCGTCGTCAGGGAGAAGTAGACGGCATCGTTGGCGGCCTTAAGCGTTTTTACCGCTTCAATGGCGCACAGTAGCTCGGGCCGTCCATCAGCGAATCTCGTATAGCACCCGCATTTATTTCTCCCGCTCTTCCAATTGAGCAACAAGCAGGGCCCGCTTTTTTGAAAAAACCTTCCAGCAGGATTATCGATCTCGTTGAATTTCAAGCGACTTTTCACAGCCACATCGTGCATCTCCACTGACGTTGCCCAGGCATGCTGAAGCACCGTGCGCAACTGAACCTCGACGAACAGCTTGTGATTGCATACCAGATCGCAATAATGCAAGATGGCATGCCTTCCGCGGTAGCCGCTCGGGCGAGGATGCGCAATATAGTCGTGGCGCCCTGTCTTCGGAGCATCAAATGCAGGGAGATCAGCTATTTCGCTATACACGCGCTCGAGCGCCTCGAGATCGGGCACCACTAGCCGGCACCCTGCAATGTCGTACATTGTTTGAAGGTCGAAAGAGCATCCGCTCTTCCGAGCTTATCAACAATCGTCGACAGTTTTTGATGCGCCCTGCAACAAGCACTTCGGAATCGACGGCGATCAATCCTTCGATATCCTCGGAGCGCGTTGAAGAACCTCGGCGTGAATCTCGCGCCAGTAGTTGACAACCGCAAGTGCAGCCGCGCGATCCTCAGAAGAAGAAAGCGGGAGGTCAATGCCTCCCCGCCTTTCCAACCTTGGTTTTCGAGATCCAGCCTGCGCTCATGCAAACACCGGATTACCAGCCGGCCTCGTCCCGTAATAGGACTTCATGCAGTCGACGGCGATAGGCCTGTGCGACCGTTCATTCGAGCCAGTCCCTCGCGCGCACTTCGCCACGGAGCCCTCACTCATGAGTGAGCTCGCTGAGCTGAGCACCGTCCAGTCTCGCAAGCGACTTACAACGAAATCCACGGCCTCTTTGCTCGTCCTTCGAGAAAGCACCCTCACTCACGGGCCCAAAAAAGCCACGCGCAATAACGAACTCACCTCTATGCCGCCTGAACAAATCCAGGGAGCAACAGGTCCGTTAGCCCAAGCCTCGAACGCTTCCGGAAAAGAGTTGCGCCATGCTCTGCCAGGTAATATGCCTGGCTGTAGAACGCCAGCTTCTGGGCTTCATGGTGGAAACGCTCCCAAGATCTTCCAGAATGTACGCTGCTACGTCAACAACATGCGCCATAAAGCTCCTCCTTTCACTGGTCTTGCTTCACTAACCATTCTATCGCACGGGTCAAGCGCCCAAAGTACCCTTTTCCAATCGCTCTTGAGGTGCTTATTGGGGCAACAGCACCTTCACGCTCGCGTCCCCAGTCGAGTCCGCTAAGCGACCGAGACGAACCAAAATATCGGCTAAATCTCGTACATCGCTTGGAAGACGTCCTCGCGCTGGATGAGAACCTGCATGGACAGGCGCTGCCGTCGGCGGCGAGGCGCTCCTGCACGGTGTTGAAGTCGGCGACGGCGGGATCAAGCGTCACCATCAATGGTCATGGAAAACGGCCCTCGCCGAGGATCGTCTGGGAGATGTCGTCGATGTTGGCGCCGCAGTCGGCCAGCGTCGTGGCGATGGCGGCCACCACGCCGGAGCGGTCCTTGCCCAAAACGGAGATGACGCACTTCATGGGAACCTTCTTTCTAGTGGGGGTTTCTATGGGGACGGAATCCTTCGACTCGCTTACGCGCGCTCAGGACGATACGGACGGCCACTACTTTCGGAAAATCAGCGACTCGCGCCTGCGCGCGTCGGCATCGGTTTCGAAGCAGCCGCGCACGGCCCCGCGTGGTCGTTTTCGCGCCCGGCTTTTTCACGCCGCGCATGGACATGCATGTGCTCGGCCTCCAGCACCACGATGACACCGGCCGGGTGCAGCGCCTCCCACCAGCGTGTCGGCGATCTGCCCGGGTCAGGCGCTCCACCTGGGGGCGCTTTGGCGGCCGTCCACGAGAACCGCGCCAGCTTCGCAGATGCGGCCGTCCTCGCCGGGGATGTGCCACGTGCGCGCGCCCGGAACGGAGCCAGATGGTGCTCGCACATGCTGTAGAAGGAATGTCGCCCACGAGCACGATTTCGTGGCCCCCGTCGAAGGTCACGTCGAATGCCGCGACCGGTCCTCTTCCAAGCCACTTAACAGCACTTTCTCGTACATACGGGCCACGCGCGCCGGCGTCTCCCTGCAGTCCCGCGCCGGGGTTTCCCCGACGCCTTCAAAAATCAGGGCGGACGCCTACTGATTTTCGCTGTATCCACGGTTGTCGTAACTCCTTGTAAACGGTTGGCGCCATGTTATCACGACGCTATGGACACGGCAAAGAGCGGCATAATACCTTGGCAAGAAGGTTTCACGCAAGAAGGGATCGACCATGAAAAAGCCTCCTGGCCGAGTTCAAGGAGTTCATCAACCAGGGCGATGTGATGGACATGGCCGTCGGCATCATCATCGGCGGTGCGTTGACGGCCATCGTCACGTCGCTGACTGACGACATCATCAACCCGTTCATCAAGCTTCATCACCGGAGGTGCCGGCACCGACGTCGCCGGCCTTATATCCCCGTGCCCGGCAATCGAGAACGGCATCGACTTCGGGGCCTTCATCAGCGCAATCATCAACTTCCTCATTGTTGCCTGGGTCGTGTTCATGATCGTGAAGGCCTTCAACAAGATGAAGGACGGCACGGCGAAAACTCCCTTCCGCAAGAACGCCAAGGGCGAGGAAGTCATCGAGCACGCCCCCCACCTGCCCTTCTGTCTTGAAGAGATCAACGTGGGCGCCACCCGCTGCCCGCACTGCACCGCCGAGCTGCCCGCCCGGCCGAAGTGACCATCGAGATCGTGAAGAAGTAGCGATCAGCACGCCGGTCATCGGGCCAGGGGACGCCCAACGCTTCGCTAGCAGCAGTCCGACGAGCGCGATAAGACATGCCTGGCAAACAAAGGGCTCGGCGGCTGCAGCCGAAAACGGAAAACACCGCTCCATACAGAGCGCTCGCGGAGGCGATGCCGACGTCGATGGCGTTCTGCTGCAGGGCGAGCGCCGTCGCCTGGCGGCCTTCCGCCACCTGGCGAGCAATCATAGCCTGGGCGCACACCATGGCGCCCGCATAGCCATAGCCGATGCAAAGGCCCGAAACGACAAGGGCTGGCAAGACGATGCCGCCACGGCGAAGAGCGCAACGCCCATCCCCATGAGCAGCCCATGGACGCCGAACAGCCGGCGCGCATCGCGGCGATCGACAGAGGATACCGGCAACGGGATTGGCCGCAAGGCCCCCCGAGCCCACATAAGCGTGAAGCACCATCCCTCGTTTTCGGTCATTCCGGCAGCCGAGATGAAGGGTGCCCAAAACTGAACAGCAGCCCATACCCATGGCAGCGACAAACGTCCCGGTCACCGCCATACCAACAACTCCCGATAAAGAAAGCGAGCCTTCCACACAGGGGATTTTTAAAGCCGCTCGCGTCGACGGCGAGGGAGCCTCATGGCGCCAACGCAAGTCAAGGCAACAGCAGAGCATCCAGCAAGCATCCAGAAGCAGCGGCGAACCCGCGGCCTTCACGAGCCCGAACGCCACAAGAGGCCCCAGAAGAAGCGAGGCGGAGGTCGTCAGGCGATACAGGCCGAGCCAGCGGCCCCGCGCCTGGGGCGGCCGCCTCCTGAAACGGTGGCTGTGGCCGACGACCAGAAAGAAGCAAGGCCGACCGCCTGCACGCAGCGCACCAAAAAGCATCTGCCAGAACTCGGCACAGCGGGGAACAGAATGCCCCCGAGCACAAACGACGCAAGGCCCACGAGCATGACCGGCTTCGTGCCCCACCGATCCGCCGCCGGGCCGGAAGGCGAAGCGCAAGAGGACTGCCGCGGCCAGATACACGCTGCTCTGAAGCCCCGCTTCCCGCCAACGTCCCTCCCGCGGCCACCACGAAAGAGGGGTCAGCGTCATGAAGATATTGTTGTAGCCGTAAGCGAGGAAGGCGGCGAAAAACAGTTAAGCAAGTTGCCGGCCCATAGTCCGCTACTCCTGCTCGGAGCTGGGCAATCTCGGCGAGGCGCTGCGCATCGATGATGCGAATGGCACTGCGTGCTGCTTCCTCGATGACCCCCTGGGCCTGCAAGCGCGAGACGACCGAGGTGAACGAGTTGCTCACGCCGAGCATGTCGGCGATGTCGTTGTTGCTGTAGGGAAGCACCACCATTTGCTGCGCCGCGTCTTCCGCAAGACGCTCGGCCGCCAATTTGGCGAGCAACATGGGCACCGCTGGGCCGTCACGTAGAACGACTGGTTCAGCATCTCGTTGGTCTCATGGACAAAAGCCCGAACAAATAGCGCACGCAGTATTCCGGAGAAATCCGAGCCCCCGCCGCGAAGCAACCCTGAAGAACGATTCCTTTGGAATGGGCCAGAATGCGGCTGTCCCTCCGCACTGCGCCGTCGACATCGTCAGATTGGTGTCGCGCAGGATATGGAACTGAAGAACATGCCGGGACCGTAGCGGTCGATGACTTTCTTGCGCCCGGCGGCATCGACGCCGTACAGCCCACCGAGCCGCTTTCAACATAGTAATGGTTGCCATCCGGCTCGCCGCTCCAGAACACCATGGCGCCCGCCGGAATCCGCCGAGACGGTAGGGCTCCCGCCTCCTCGAGCATGCGCTCCAGCTCGGCGCGGCCAATGACCTCGTCGAGCACCTCGTTCTTCCCTGTCCACGTCATGGTTCCCTCCCCTCTCGCGGCCGATCCCCGCGTCCGCGATCTTATTGTACCAAAGCGCCTTCCCTCGAGCGAACAGGGGCAGCGACTGAGCGTCGCTGCCTCTATAGGAGGGAGGGCTACACGTAATAGACCGAAGGCGTGGTGCCGTTCTCCGGCATGTAGGGCTGAGCCCCCTTCTCGGCGATGTACTTCGACACTTCGCTTTCCGGATCGTTCCAGGTCGCCGACAATGCGGGCCTCGGCCGGGCAGGCCTGCACGCACCACGGACGATGGTCGTTGTCCAAGCGATCGGAAGCACATCGTGCACTTCGAGGACACGCCGGCCGCCTCGTCAATCTGCGGCACCTCGTAGGGGCACGAGTTCACACAGGTGCCGCACCCGATGCAGACTTCCTGGTCGACCACCACAGCGCCGTTGTCCTCGCGCTTGGCCATGGCGCCCGTGGGGCAGTTGGCCACGCAGGCCGGCTCGGCGCAGTGGTTGCACAGCGTGGGACGGAAGTTCATCTTCACCTTCGGGAAGGTGCCCGTCGGGCGGTACAGATCGCCATCGAGTCCTTCCACATGGGCCCAATACAGCTCGCCGGGCACGTCGTTGGATACCTTTGCAGGCGACCGCGCAGGTCTGGCATCCCATGCAGCGAGTCGTGTCGATCACCATTCCATATTGCTTAGCCATGTCGCACCTACGCCTTCTCTACGTCCACGAGCACGTCATAGAACGCCGTGCACGTCTGCGATATGAACTCTTCGGTGGGGTTGAGGGTCAAGTGGGTGAGCATCTGGTAGTTGCCCTCGATGGTGTAGTCGGGAGTCCAGCCGCTTTGGTGGCCACCGTACCGGGCACGATGCCCCTCGGTGACAACACCTTCATTTTGCAGGCGCCGCGATCGTTTGTGATACTCACCACGTCGCCATCGGCAATACGCGAGCTTTGGCATCCACCGGGTTCATCTCCAGCAGAGGCTCGTCCTGGATGCCCGCCAGCGCCGGAATACCGATGTGCTGGGTGTGCACGTTCATGCGGTCGTGGTACTGCAGAAACACGAGCGGGTACTTCGCCGAGCGGACCCTTCGGATCCTCCAGCATGGGCTTGTAGCAGGGCACTTCCTCCTCGAACTCCACCAGGTCGTCGTTGTAGAAGGTGAACTTCGTGGAAGGCGGGGGGAACACGCCGTCGGCGAAGACGATCTGGGAGTCGTAGATGCCGTCGGGGCGGCCCCAGATACCCTCTCTTCCCACAGCCTTGTCGAAATCGAAGCCCTCCCAGGCCGGGTGCTCCTCGTTCACGAAGCTGCGCACCCACCTCATCGGTCTTGTTCCAAGTCGCCCAGGCCCACCTTGGCAGCGAGCAGGGACATGATCTCCACGTCGGACTTGCTCTCGCCTGCCGGCGTGACGGCAGGGCTGCCGAAGAACACCCAGGGCGAGCGGTCGAGAAGTCCCACTTCTCCCAGTAGTTGCAGGCGGGAAGCACGTAGTCCGAGTACTTCGCCGTCCAGGTCCAGTAGGGATCCACCGTCACGATGGTGGAGATGTTGGGCAGCACCTCGTTGATGATCTTGTTGGCATCGGGGCTCATGTTGATGAAGTTCGAGTTCGCGAACCACATGAAGTCGATGGGGTTGGGCTGCTTGGTGATGATTTGGTCGTAGAGCGTCGAGCTCTTCACCATGTTCACCTCGTTGGCGCCGGTATTCGCCCACTCGTCGTAGTTGAACGCCGGGATGGTGATGCCGGGGTCGAGCGGATGGACGCCGTGCCGCCCGCGTGGACGCGCCGCCGCCTTCCACGCCGATGTCAGCCGGCCACAGCGGCCAGCGTGGGCCACGGTGCGAAGGGCGAATGGGAGTTGTAGACGCGCTGCATGCCCTGTCCCATGCGGATGCCGGCCGGCTGGGCGTTGATGTACCCATGGCGAAAGTTCTCGATGACCTCGTCGAGGCCCGTGATCTCGGAGGTGTACTCCAGCGTGTACTTGGACACCTCGTCGCACAGGTGGTCGAAGGCGGTGCGGCAGGTCTCGCCGTTCACCTCGAAGGTACCGGAAAGCGCGGCGGTCACGCCCTCGGTGGTGTTGGGCACCGCCTGCCGGCCGCCGTGTCCCACACCATCAGGCGGCGTCCTCGCCCTGCGCCGTCGCGCAGCATCGCGCCATCGGACTCGCGCGCACGAGAAGGGCGCCACGGAGTTGGCCACGAGCCAGTCCTTCGCGTGCAGGTCCTTGCTGATGATGACGTTCATCATGCCGAGGGCCAGCGCCGGGTCGGTTTGAGCCTTGATGGGGATCCACTGATCGGCGATGGCCGCCGTGGAGCACAGGCGCGGATCCACCACGACGATCTTGGCGCCGTTTTCGCGGGCTTTCACAAGGTAGCGGAACTCGGAGGTGTGGGTGTCGGCCACGTTGCGGCCCCAGAGCACCACCATGTTCGAGTTCATATAGTCGCGCGTGTCGTGAGCGCCGCGGCCCTGGCCGAAGCACAGCGTCATGCCCATCGAGGCGCCGTGGTCGCCCATGATTCCCTCGATATCGAAGGCGGTGCCGCCGTAGGTGCCGGCGAAACGGGTGGGCGCCTGCCAGGAAAGCTTCGACAGGTTGCCCGTGAACGAGTAAGCCGCAGGCTTTAGGGCCGTACTGCGCCTTGCGGCCTCCATGCGCTCGGCGATCTCGTCGATGGCCTGCTCCCAGGTGATCTGCTCGAACTCGCCGCTGCCGCGCTTTCGCCGGTGCGCTTCATGGGATGCATGACGCGCACGTTCTCGTCGTGGGTGCGCGTGCCCAGGCCGATGGAGCGCAGGCAGCAGTTGGCGTAATCGTCGCGCCCGGGCATCTGACCGGGGTGACGGTGTAGATCTTGTCGTCCTTCACGCGGGCGCGCAGATGGCAGCGCGAGGTGCAGTTCACCGAGCAGCAAGCGCTCTTGTGCAGGTGAAGCCCTCCTCGGGATCGGCCACCGGGCCGGTCTCGGCCAGCTTTGTCATCTTTCGCTCTCGCTCTTCTGGGCCGGGGGCGCAGCCAGGGCACTGGCGCCGATGGCGGACGTGATGGTCAGCCAGCCCGCGCCCTTCACGAAGGTGCGGCGCGTGACCTTGCCGTCCTTCACGATCTCGGTGGGCAGCGAATTGCTTCTCTTCCATACTCCTCCTCTTTCTCTCGTAAGAGCGGCGACGCGCATTGCGGCGCCGGGTCGCTATAAGAGGAGGGCGGTCCCTCGTGATTGCACCCCCTCTTGGCGAATGAGGTCAGTATAGGAAGGGGACGCGCGGGCTTCTGCCCAAAACTGGGCACACCGCTTTCCCACTTTTGACTAGACGTCGAAAAGCGGCGCTACTTGTGGTAGGGCTCGCCGCGGGAGATTTTGAAGGCGCGGTAGAGCTGCTCGAGCAGCACGACGCGGGCCAAGTTGTGGGGCAGGGGTGATGGGGCCGAAAGAGAACGTCTCGTCGGCGCGTGCCCGCACCGCATCGCTCACGCCGTCGGAACCGCCGATGACGAAGGCAAGCTCGCTTGCGCCGCGCAGGGCCAAATCGTCCAGGTGGCGGGAGAAGTCGACACTCGAGCGCTGCTTTCCCTCGATGGCCATGAGGATGACGTGCGCGCATTCCGGCACCGCCGCCAGAATGCCTGCCCCCTCGCGCTCGCGGGCCGCCTCCACGCCGCCGGCGCGGGCCGGATCGACATCGGGAATCTCGGTCACGGCCACCTTCGCGTAGGGGCGCAGCCGCTTCAAGTATTCGTCGCAGGCCGCCACCCAGAACTTCTCCTTCAGCTTGCCCACGGCAACGACAGTTATCTTCAGCATTTATATATCCAGCTCGAGGCCGACCGGGCAGTGGTCGGAGCCCTCCACGTCGTCGTAGATGCTGGCGGCCACCACATGATCGCGCAGCGCACGCTCACGAGGAAGTAGTCGAGGCGCCATCCCGCATTCGTCGACCGGGCGCGGAACCGGTAGCTCCACCAACTATAGCGGCCCGTCTCATCCGGATGCAGCAGGCGGAACGTATCGGTGAAACCGGCGTCCACCAGCTCGGTGAACTTCCCGCGCTCCTCGTCGGAGAAGCCCGATGCCCCGCGGTTGGGGCCCGGGTTCTTCAGGTCGATCTCCTCATGGGCCACGTTGAAGTCGCCGCACATGACGACGGGCTTCGGGTCGCTGGAGGCGCCGTCGGGCAGCACGCCGGCCTCAAGCCCCTTGCAGAAATCGCGGAAGGCATCGTCCCATTCCATACGGTGATCGATGCGCGCGAGCTCCATCTGGGAGTTCGGCGTGTACACGTTCACGAACCAGAACTGGGGAACTCGCAGGCCACGATGCGTCCCTCGGCATCCAGATACCCGTTGCCCAAACCGTGCAGCACCCGCAGCGGCCCGCGGGTGAACACCGCCGTGCCCGAGTAGCCCTTCTTCTCGGCGGCGCTCCAGTATTGGTGGTAGCCTGGCAGATCCAACTCCACCTGGCCCACTTGGCACTTCGTCTCCTGAATGGCGAAGATGTCCGCGTTAAAGGCGTCGAACACCTCCAGGAAATTCTTCTTCAGCACGGCGCGAATGCCGTTCACATTCCACGAAACAAATCGCATGGGACTCCTTTACTGCAAAGGCCCCGGACTATCCGGGCCTTCCATAATACTCGACGAGGGCGGACGGAACCCCACTACTGCCAGTCGGAACCGATCAGGATGAGGAAGTCGCCGTCGTAGACATACTCGCCGTCGGTGTTTCTGCACGGCGCGCCCGCAACCGAGGGCATCGATGAGCTCCTCGGCGTAAACGCGCTGGTCGGGCGTGTCGAAGACGACCACCGTCTCCTCATAGCTGAAGCTGTTGGCGTTCGAGGCGTCGGCGGTGTAGCCGAGCGGCTTGATGCGCTCCAGGGCCCGGCGCCCACGCCGTTGATGCCGTTGCCGTTCTTGATGGTGACGATACCCGTGCGCGTCTTCGCCGAAGGTCTGGCGCTGCGTGCCGTTTGCGCCCCGCACGCCCTCGCGCTGTCGCTGGCGGCCGCCTTTGCCGTCGCCGACGCTGGCGAGCACGGTGCCGTTCAGCTCGTCCACCTCATCGGCCTCGGTGGGGGGAAGCCCTCGCGCACGCGGCCCATCATGGTGTTCCACGCCGCCACGTCAAGCTGCTCGTACCACGTGTCGTTCTTATACTCGCTGATCGTCGGCTCCATGGCGGAGTAGATGTCCTTCGACGGATCGATGCCCTGCATGGAGGTAGCCAGCGCCACGATATCGCCCACTTTGAAATCGGTGGTGATGTACTGGGGAAAGCGCGCTGATGGTGTTGGCCATGGTGGCCGGATCGGTCGAGAGAATCTTCTTGGCAATGGCGCCCAGCACCAGGCGCTGATTGGCCGCGCGGTAGCGGTCGCCGTCGCCGTACTCGTCATAGGAGTGGCGCGAGCGGCACAGAATGAGCGCCTCTTCGCCGGTCAGCGTCTGCTCGCCCGCATCCACATGTCCGCCGGCCTCGTCGTCGTTGATCTCCATGGGCACATCCACTTCCACGCCGCCCAGGGCATCCACGACCTCCTCGACGCCGTCGAAGTTGATCTCGGCATAGTGGAAATGGGCACGCCGGCCATCTGCGAAACCGTCTTGATGGCAAGCGCCGGACCGCCAATGGCGTAGGAGGCGTTCAGCTTCTGCAGGCCATAGCCCTCGATCTCGATCTCGGTATCGCGGTGCATCGACACCATGGTGACCTTCTTGTTCTGCGGGTCGACACGCGTGAGGATCATGGAGTCGGAGCGGAAGGTATCGCCAGCATACTGGGTCGATTGCTCGCGAGCAGCCGATTTGTCGGTGCCCATGAGCAGCATGTAGAAGGTGCCGCCGTCATATTCGGCCGGCGCCTCCAGAGCTTCCCACAACCTCAGGCGTGATGTCCTCGTTCATCTCCTGCTCGATGCCGGAGATATAGGCCCATGGCAGCCCCGTGGCCCCGAGGACGCCCACGAGCACAAAGGCCAGCACGCCGAGCAGAAAATGCGGCGGCGCTTCTTGCGGCGTCGATCCTTCGCGTAGTCGTCGCCCGTGGCCCCTGCGGGAATAGGGGTTGGGCTCGGCCATGGGAGGCAGCACCGGCATGGCGTCGGCCACCGTTCCCCTCGAGGGCAGGCTGCTTGGGAAGCGGCTGGGAGTGCCGCGGGTTGTTCGAGCCGACGGGCTGAGAATGGCGCGGGTTATTCGACCCCACCGGCTGAGAATGACGGGGGTTGTTCGTCGCCTTCCCTATGGGCTGGGAGTTGCGGGGTTGTTGGCGCCGACAGGCTGCGAATGCCTCGGATTGTTCGACTTCCCCGTGGGCTGAGATGCGTGCTGCGCGCGGGGGTTGTTCTTGCCTGGAGTTTCGGCCATCCTGGAAGGTCTCGCTTTCGTGGTTCGTGTTTCCTGGCAAGCAGAACCGCAAGCCGCACAGCACCGCAAAACCAAGAATTGCTCAATTCGAAGTAACATTTTGGCAAAGAATTGCCGAACGGCGCAACAAAATGGGCCCCATTACCAGTGAAAAGCCATAGAAGAACGGCAGATTGCCCACAACTTTCGCCACGGATGCGCCGAGCAGGAGCGTCAGCATTGAAGCGTCTCCTACGACAGGCGCTTGACCATGGAGGGCGTTGGCGGCGAGCTCGGCGCTATCATCAAGAGGAGCGAGATCGGCGGCCGGGGTTCCGGTGCGCTCCGCACGGCGTTCGAGAGCGCGGGCGAGCAGCCAGTCGGCCACTTCCGGGTTCTTAGAAAGCAGCGGCCCGTGGGAATAGTGCCCACAACGTTCTTGTAGCGCGCGCCCTCCACGCGATCGTCATCGTTGTTGCCGTGGCCGCAGGAGGACACGACGCGCCGAAAACCCTCGACGCCCTCGCCCAAGTAGGTGCGGCCGGCGTGGTTCTCATAGCCCACGACGGGGTGCGTGGCCAGGGGAGATTCCAGCACCATGTTGTCGATGAGACGGTCGGCAGATGTGCCGGGCCGGCGGTCTCCATGTCGATGAGGCCGAGGCCGGGCACGAGCTCGTCGCCCCACAGCCACTGGCGGCCGAGAATCTGATAGCCGCCGCAGATGGCGAGCAGCGGGCCGTCTCCTTCCACATAGACGGCCAGCTCGTCGCGCATCGCCAGCAGCTGCTCGCTAGCGAGCTTCTGCTCGCGGTCGGGGCCGCCGCCCATGAAGACGAGGTCGACCTGGGAGAAGTCCACCGCCTCTCCGTGCTGGATGCGGCGCACTTCCGCAGGGGATGCCACGCCAGCGCAGGCGCTGTTCCAGGATGCGCACGTTGCCGCGGTCGCCGTAGAGGTTCAACAGGTCGGGCAGCATATGGGCGATAACGACGGGAGGCTCAGGGGATTCCTCAGATGCGAGAGGCGGGAGTTGCGGAAGGTCGGAGGTTGCGGATTCTTCGGCCTCCGCGCCGGTGGCGCTGCGCTCAGATGACACGAGGAGGGAGCGGCACTGCGCCGGCGGCCTCAATGATCAGGGCCGGCGTTCGGGGCGGGGGCGACAGCGGGTTCGGCGGCTTCCATGGCGTTCAGGGCGGCGTGCACCGGGGGCAGGGCCGTGTAGTTCGCGATGGCGTGACGGCGGCGTCGGCCGGCAGGGTGCCCTGCGGCCACAAGCGCCCCCAGGCGGGAGAAGGCGTCTTCGATGTTCTCGATCACCGCCGCCTCGATGCCGGCGTACTTCAAGCGCACCGCCAGGTCGGCACGGAGCCGCCGGCAAACACCACCGTATCCGGTTGGCCGGCAAGCTCTTCGAAATCGATATCCCAGATCCAAGAAATGTCGCGGCCATCAGCTACCTGGTCGTTGATGGAGAAGGCCACCATCTTGGGGCCCCGGTCGGCTTCCACGATCTTCAGATTCTGGTTGAAGCCCGTGGGGTTCTTCGCCAGGTTCAGCAGCACGTCGCGACCGCCCAGACGGTAGCCGCTGCAAGCGGCCGTTGCGCGGGTTGAAGGCATCTTGGGCCCGCTGGAAATCGGCCGTGGGAATGCCCACCTCGCGGCAAAGGGCATAAGAGGCCACAAGATTGTAGGCGGCGTAGGGCGTCGGCTGCGGCGTATGCACCGATTCGCAGCCGGCAGGCCCACAACCTCCATGGTCACGCCAGCGGGCCGATGGCGATGCGGCCGGCGAAGTCCAACGTCGGGCGCGCGCGAAGTCGCATGGTCGCAGAAATAGTCGCCGAGCTGGCCGTACTGGCGGTAATGGTAGCGCACCATGCCGTCGCATTTCTGGCACATCTGGGCGTCGGTCACGGTGTTCTGGGCCAGGCCCATGGACTCGTCCAGGCCATAGGCGACCGTGCGGTTGGGCACCTCGTCGGCAATGCGGGCGCACAGGGTCGTCGGCGTTGTACACGAGCACGGTGTCCGGCGAGGCGGCCAGCGCCCCCGCAATGGACGTTTGGATGCGGTCGATTTCGCCGCAGCGGTCGAGCTGGTCGCGGAACAGATTCAGCAGCAGCACATATTCGAGCGCAGGCGGGGCAGCACGTGAGCCGCCACAGCTCGTCGCATTCGAAAACGCCCCACTGGGCAGCCGGCTGCTGCAGAAGCGCCGAGGTGATGCCCGCAGCCAGATTCGCCCCTGTGCGATTGCAGATGATAGTGCCCGGCAGCTTCGAAGGCGTCGGCAAGCAGGTTGCTCGTCGAGGTCTTCCCGTTGGTGCCCACAGTGATGACCGAACCCTGCGCGCACTTGCCGCGCAGCTCGTCGAGCAGCGACGGATCAATCGGCGAGCGCGATCTTCCCGGCAGATTAGCCGCAGGCCGCCTCGCCACATGGCGCAACCCCCAGGTCGAACGGCACCGGCCGCCTTCGCAAGCGAAAACCTCAAGCCTCATGAATGCACCTCCTCGTTGCTCTTAAGAGGGTGGCCGCGCTCAGGTCACCCTAAGCGGCTTGACTGTGCTACCACACCGCGAGTTTCAGCCACACTCCCGTTTTTCGATGGCGACCAGTATAGCGTTGGAGCGCCCCCCCCGCTTCAACCCACGGCCTTTCCAGATTCAGCCGAAATGTTGATGCCGAAGAAGGGCCACTGAAGGCCGCCACTCCCGAAGGCGGCACAATTCGGCACAATTCGGCACAATTCACCTTCACCGTTGTGCGCGAAAGAGAATTCGCAGCTCCAAATGCTTGCGCAGCATCGCCCAGTTCGCTACTAAACTGGCCGCTTCGCAAGAAGCACTCTCGCCAACGTGGCTCAGCTGGTAGAGCAACGCACTCGTAATGCGTAGGTCAGCGGTTCGAATCCGCTCGTTGGCTCCAGAATTCGAAAGCGCCCTGCCCCGCCGCGGGCGCTTTGCGATCGCGCGAGAATCGAGCCTCCATGGAACACATCAGAAACCCCCACACCTCTCGCCTTCACCGAGCCCACTGCCATCGAGGTGCGGGGCGCAGGTGCACAACTTGAAGAACCTCAGCTGGACGTGCCGCTGCGGCAGCTCGTGGGCATTGCGGGCGTCTCCGGCTCAGGCAAAAAGCCGCTTGCGCTGGGCGTTCTATACGCCGAGGGCAGCCGCCGCTACCTGGAGGCGCGCTTCCACCTACCGCGCCGGCGCATTTCCCAGGCCGGACGCGCTACCGTGGACGAGGTGCTGCACGTGCCTGCCGCCTCGCCCTGCGCCAGCGGCCCGGCATCCCCGGCGTCCACTCCACCTTCGGCACGTCCACGGAGCTTTTGAACTACCTGCGCCTCATGTTCTCGCGCCTCGGCTGCCATGTGTGTCCCAACGGGCACGTGAACGCGCCGCCCCTGAACGTGGCCGCCGAGCTGCCCATCACCTGCTCCACCTGCGGCGTGGAATTCTACGGCCCCTCCGCCGAGGATCTCGCCTTCAACAGCGGCGGCGCCTGCCCCACCTGCGGCGGCACCGGCGTTGTGCGCGACATCGACGAGTCCACGCTCATCGCCGATCCCAACCTTACCCTGGAAGAGGGCGCCGTGGCCCCTGGCGCAACCTCATGTGGTCGCTCATGCCCCAGGTGGCCCGCGAGATGGGCGTGCGCACCGACGTGCCCTATCAAGGATCTGACCGATGCCGAGAAGGACATCGTACTTGCACGGCCCCATGGAAAAGCGCCATATCCTGTATGTGCCCAAGAACAAAGACCATGCCACCGAGCTGGACTTCACCTACTACAGCGCGGTCTATACCGTGAGAAAACGCGCTGGCAAGGCGAAGGACGAGAAGGGCATGGCGCGCGTGGCGCGTTCCTGTGCGAGTCGGTGTGCCCCGACTGCCACGGCACGCGGCTGTCCGGAGAAGGCGCGCCGTCCACCATCGACGATATGAACCTCGCCCAGGTGACGGCCTTGTCGCTGGACGAGCTGCGCGGCTGGACCCACGCGTGGCCGACAAAGGCTGCCGGCGGAAATGCGCCCGATGGCGACTCCATCGTCGAGCGAGACGACCGAGCCCATCGTCTGGAGCAGCTGGGGCTGGGATACTTGACCCTCGATCGCGCCGGCACGCTTTCACGGCGAGCGCCAGCGCGTGGCCTTAACGCGCGCCGTGCGCAGCCGCACCACCGGCGTCCTCTACGTGCTGGACGAGCCCTCCATCGGGCTGCACCCGGCGAACATCGAGGGGCTGCTCGGCGTCATCGACGACCTTCTCGCCGACAGCAACTCCGTGGTGATGGTGGATCACGACGTGGCCGTGTTGCGCCACGCGAACCACCTCATCGAGATCGGCCCCGGCTCGGGCGCCGACGGCGGCCGTGTCATCGCCCAAGGGTCGGTGGCCGAGATGGAGGCGAACCCGGCCAGCCGCATCGGGCCGTTTTGGCCGGCACGGCGAAGGTGCGGTGCACGCCCGTCGCACCCCGCCGACATCTTTTCGACGAAGGGCCATCGCATTGGAGACCGACGCCATCCACACCGTGCATCCGCTTGGAAGCGCGCCCGAAAGGGCGTCTGACCTGCGTGACCGGCGTATCCGGCTCCGGGGCAAGACGACTCTCGTGCTGGAAAGCCTGTCGCGGGGCTGAAGGCATCACTGGCCGGCACGCCGCTGCCACCGGCATGTGCTGTCCGTGGACGCTCCGGGCATCGCGCGGGTCGATCTGGTGGACGCCACGCCCATCGGCGTGAACGTGCGCTCCACCGTGGGCACATACGCCGGCGTGCTGGACGATTTGCGCCGCGCCTTCGCCGCCCTGCCGGACGCCAAGGAGCAGGGGCTGAAAGCCGGGGCGTTCTCCTACAACACCGGATCTTTTGCGCTGCCCCACCTGCGACGGCACGGGGCAGATCTCCCTGGACGTACAGTTCCTGCCGGACGTGGACATCCCCTGCCCGGACTGCCGCGGCAGCCGCTACGGGCGGGAGGCCTACGCCATCCAAATGGCCATCGAAGGCGACGTCGAACTGTCCGCCAACGCCGAAATGGAGCGCAACGCGGCCCATGAAACAGAGACGCTTCGGGACATGACTCTTCGTAAAGGGACGGATCTTGGTCCGCCCTCCCAACTGCAGTCACCGTGCTTCCGGGCAAGGGGCCGAGGTCGCCCCTACGGAGGCTCATCATGTCATCCTGAGCAGGCGAAGCGGAGTCGAAAGGGATCTCACGCCGGCGATTTCGAAAGCGTGCACACTTTATCGCTTCCCCGAGGTTGCTCACTCTCACCGTTGACCAGGCGCTTTCCGCGCTCGCCCACCTGAAGAAGTGTGGGACAAGTTGCAGATCCTGCACGATTTGGGCTTGGGCTACCTCACTTTGGGCGAGGCCACGCCAGCGCTTTCCGGCGGCGAAGCCCAACGCCTGAAGCTCGCCAGCGAGCTGCGCCGCAGCCAAGGACGACACCCTCTTCATCTTCGACGAGCCCACCATCGGGCTGCATCCGCTGGACGTGGAAACGCTCATCGGCGTGCTGCAGAAGCCTCATCGAGCACGGCGCCACCGTCGTGGTCATCGAGCACGACCTGGACATGATCGCCAACGCCGACTACGTCATCGACATGGGCCCCGGCGGCGGCGAGACCGGCGGCCGCATCGTGGCCGAGGGCACCCCCGCCCAAGTGGCCGCCAACCAGATGAGCCTCACCGGTCGCTACCTTGCGAGGGAGTTGGAAGGCTAAGGAGCTGAAGAGCGAGAGAGAGAGGGCAGGAGCTCGCCAAAGCTCCTCCACTCGTTTTCTCTCGCCAGCTCTACGGAGTACCGGATGCGGCAGCCGGCGTGCGCAAGACAATATGGACGAGCAGGGGCGGCGAGCAGCACCTTGGCGGATAGGGCATGCAATGGGCCCCAGAAATAGTAGCCCGTCGCATAGAAGCCCAAAGAAGGCAGCAGCGTCCCCGACACCATAGCTCCCGATACGACGCAGAACGCGAGCGCGACCAGCAACGCCCCGTTGAGCACGCGCTGCGCCCAACGACCGCGGCCGCCCAGGCCCTTCACCGCTCGCCACAACATGGGCAACCATGAGCACGAAGATGCCCGCCCCAAGATATTCGTTGAAAGGGCACTCCCGTCAGCACGCCGGGTTCGCCGCCACCAAATAGAGAGCCAGCAACACAATATCGAAAATGACCTAGGCGCCCGCATGCCGCCCCCTTTCGACAAACGACGCGATACACCCAAAGGCCCAGCACTATGGGGCATGAGTATCCACAGATTCAAAGACATGTCGGAGGCCTGGTGGTAGCGCCTCGCGAGCGTCTCCCACCCATGGCACTCAACCGATGCGCAGCCAGCCTCGGGCATCTCGCTGTGCCCGTCGGGCTCGGAACGGCGCGTCGTATCCGTGGCACGCACCGTTCGTGCAACCCGCTACCGGACAACAACGTCAGCCGTCAGGGGATGCAGCCCCGAATCAGGGCGCAACCGCAAACCCCACCCCACCGCACCGACCACGACGGCACCTACGACCGCAGCGGCCAGCAGCCTCTTTCTCGCCGACCTTTGCCCCCGCGACCGCTTAGCTTCTTTCGAACTCAAATTCACCGCGTACCCTTCCTCTTCCTTTCCTTTAACAAAAAGAGCCGCAAGCTGCGGGCCTGCGGCTCTTCGAAGAGAGATATCTTGTACCGGAGCAGCCGATTAGGCGGTCTTCTCCGCAAGGTGCGGGGAGGTACTTCCGGACCCAGTAGCAGCAGGAAGTCGCCGAGGCCACGACACCGGGCCGCCACGCCGAACTCCAGGGGCGTCGGCCAGTACACGAGGCCCTGGTAGCCGAGAAGCGACATGCCAGAGTCCCAGTGGGTGATGGTCATCTGGTTGGCCACGTCGGCGAACTCGATGTTGGGAACTGGAAGCCGCCCGAGAATCTGGGCAGCGCTTTGCAGAACACGCCGGCGATCACGAGCGCCGAGGCGAGAACCGCCGCCCTTGGTGCGCAGGCGCGGGCACGAACAGGATGACGCAAGCTAGCACCATACAGGCGATCTGCGTCCAGAAGAACGGGGCCAGAGGCCCGGTCACGAGCATGGCCACCACATCGGCGCCTCGCCGCCGGGAAAGCCGCTCGTCAGCAGATCGCAGGCGAAGAAGTACAGATCAACGCAAGTGAACACCGCGAGCATCTTCGCAAGGTTCACCATGGAGGAGCGCTCGATGGAAAGCCGCCCGGCCTTCTGCAGGGCGATGACGACGACGAGCACGAGCGCCGTACCGCAATCCAGCGCAGAGGCCACGAACCACGGGCCCATAAGGGCGGTGTGCCAGAACTCGTGGGCCGCCGACAGCGAGAAAATCCAAGCCGTCACCGTGTGCACGCCCACCGCCACCACCAGAGCAATGATGGAGATGACGCGGATGGCGGTGACATCTTCCCCTCATCCTCGCGCCGGTAGGCCCACAGGTACACGATGGAAATGAGGTAGGTGGAAAGCACGATGATGTCCCACATGAGCGGCGAGCTAAGGTTGGAGTACACGAACAGCTCCCACAGGCGCAAGGGACCGCCCAAGTCAACCACCACAAAGCCGATGGCCACGCAGGTGCAGCAGATGCTCGTCCAGATGGCCACCCGCGAGATGTCCCCGAAGCCCTTCATACTGCCGAAGGCGTTGGGGATGGAGCTGATGATAAGGCCGCCAGCGGACAGACCCACGAAGAACATGAACAGGGTGATGTAGAAGCCCCAGGAATCAAGGGAGTTGCGCATGCCGGTCTGAATCATGCCGCCGGAAAGCTGCACCATCCACAAGGCAATGCCGACAACCGCCACTACCGCGCAGGCGATGATGCCTATGGTCAGGCCGCGATGGGGCCACCGTGCTTCCCTTTCGCATCGTTCAGCGTACTCCCTTCCTAGACGAGATAGTAGACAGAGGGCTTGGTGCCGAACTCGGTGTGCAGCTGCGATGTACTCGCGGCTGGCCAGAAGCCTGGACACCTCGGGAGTTCGGATCGTCCAGGTCGCCGAAGTGGCGGGCACGACCGATGGAGTCGGCCCACAAGCCGGCTGCTCGCCGCAGGCTTCACGCGCTGGGTGCAGAAGATGCACTTCTCCACGGTATTGCTTCGTGTTTATGGTATCGGCGTCGCCCAGGGCGAAATCGGCGTAGTCGGCTCCTCCCAGCTTGAACGAGCGGACGCCGGTGTAGGGAGCAGGCGGCCACGCAATTACGTGCGGCAGCCGATGCACTTTGTCGTAATCCTGGCGCACAATGCCCGTCTGCTCGTCCTTCCAGGTGGCGCCCCACCGGGCACACCTTGGCAGGCCGGTTCTCGCAGTGCTGGCAGGCCACGGCCAATGCTGCATCTCGGGGTTGTCCCAGGTGCCGCCGGCCGTATCCGGAGCGTTGCCGCCCTCGGAGAACGCGGTTCAGATAATGTTGTTGGGAATGTTGTTGGGCCACTTTACACACGACCGAGCAGGTCTTGCAGCCAGAGCAACGCTTTAGGTCGATGACCATTCCGTATCTCATGGGGTTCCTCCTCCTCTTATTCCTGAGACTCCGCGCCACGCCGTCCCAGTTTG
>VOFB01002629.1_pt1 | contig 27789 bp, 40 predicted proteins | sample 5384141 | NCBI WGS metagenome assembly VOFB01 (sample SAMN12384721, study PRJNA508395) | human gut metagenome | isolation source: healthy gut A | host: Homo sapiens | reverse complement strand
GCCAGCCTCGTCAATCAGATTTGTATGGCATCAATGCTTATGCCTTTAATGTTTGACGATTCTAATGGGAAACGGAATCTATCGGAATTATCACGTATGCTACCTCATAATTTCTATGGTAATATTCCAAGTTGTAATATAGGTAGTATCTTTATGAATTGGACAGAGAAATACCGCCAATATTCTCAAATAGTAACGACTCGCTGTCGGGAATATTCCAAGACACGCGAATATGATAAAGAAATAAGTTTTGACCTTAAAGACTTTTTCCCATCTATCAATCCTTTGAAGATCCTGAATTTCATTTGAAATGCTGTTTCGAGTAAATATAAAGACGATACTGATAAAAAAGTGTCTGAAGACTATTATATCTAAACTTCTATATTTTAAAATTCCCGAGGAGAACCTCCGGGAATGGAAAGATGTATATTATAAGGAACAACATAACAATGTTAAACCGGTTAACGGTTTCTATCCTGTCCGGGGAATAGCGCAAGGACTACCACAATCATACTTTTTTGGTAATTTATGCATGATAGAAGTCGCTGATTGTATGAGTCATGTCGATAAATTAATGGATTCAGACTCATATTTCTATGTGGATGATTCAGTAGTATTTGCTAAGAACATTAATTCAGATTTATTTGGAGAATTAATCCAAAGACTCAATAATTCGGTTACTGAAGCCCAAAAAGATTGGGAGGAATATCCAGTTATGGGACAGGATTTACTGTCACAAGCAATGGATATAAATTATAACATACAGTTTCATCCTAATGGGAAGAGTACAATTTGTGACATAAATGACTCTTTTAAAGGTATGGATGGTCTGTTTCTAGTTCAACGACCTGTGTCAATGGGCGGATGGATAAAGGGAAATATTGATGAAGTTGACGATAACGTTGCCTTGAAAAAGCTAACGGCTTTACAGGATGTCGTTAATCTTGAGATAAATAAACTCCGTTCGAAAAAGAACTAAACTTGAAGATAATTCTTATGGTGAAGAGCGACTTAAGTGGCTCAGACGATACAAACGATATTTTCTATTTAGACAAAGAAAACTGCAAATTCTTTTGAATGGGAAATATGATAAGGAGCTAAAAACGAAGTTCTACGAAACATTCAAAATTGACGATATTACATCTCAGGATAAGACTTCAAAAGAACTAATTGATGCTTTATTTGAGGTCTTTGAGGAAGAAATATTCAAATCTGAATTTGAGTTGATTCTAAGAGATATGCCTTTCAGTGAAAAAAAGGTTTCTGCTCCAAAATTCAACAATATGATATCGCTCTGTCAAAATATAATTGCAGTACTCATAGATCTGATAAATACTTGTATTACCATAGAATCAGTTCAATGTTATGCAGTGCAGATGTTGCCACTGTGAACGAATATGAATCCCTTTCGCGTGTTGTGCGAAGTGTACGTCCTTTCCGTAACTCTGAAAGATTTGTTGAGGCTATAAAGAATATATCTTATAGTGCCAATGATGTGTGGAAATTGTTCCCATTCCTAAATTCAATCACAGGAGTGTCTGATTCTGGAAATCCATGTCTTAATTCAAAATAGAATTTCCTTCCTGGTGCGAGTTTGTTTTCAGAAATTCAGAGAACTTCAGACGTAAAATTTTGAATTGCTGTTGCTCATTCGCTTGCAACATTCAATCTGGAGATAATCTATCAATTTTGAGGTCTGACATTAAGCCAATAAAATACTATGAGTTAAGAATTATTTCAATGCTCAGGAATTATCGTTTGAAAATTTGGATTTCTTTGAGTTTGTGAGATCTCTTGATCCAAAAAGATTTGAACGAGAGGATGGATATAGATCTCGGAATTCTTGAAGGGCTCGGTATATACCGGCAAAAGATTCAAGATCCTGAAAAGATTGACCGATTAATCCAAACACATAGACTTGTTAAAAGCCTTTTGGCATAATGGTTCCAAATTCTTGAATGCTTATACATTACACAATCACGAACACGCTATCAATCTAATAAAGAATGTAGTTAGGCTCGTGAATAATGTAGATTTTTTTGAATTTGAAGGCTAATGATTTCTTCTTGCTATTTAATGCATGTTATCTACATGATATAAGCATGGTTATACATCCGAGTGTATCCTCGTTTAACGATTCTAATGTCAAGTCTGCAATTAATCAGTAAATGGCTTAATCGTATGTTGACATTTAACGAAAAAGTTGACAATGCCTATAAATCAAAACAAATTCGCGATGGACGAGATTCATCGGATTAGAAAGAAATGGGATTGTCTTTGATTGAGGTATTTCAAGATATTTTTGACTTCTTTGAGAACCGTGTGCACCTCACGCATATGAAAGTGCTATGTTTATCCGTCATTGGCAAGAAGATATGTTGTCTTTCCTATCAGAGCTTGAAGCTGAAACAATAGCTACAATATCCGATAGTCATGGATGGAATACAACAGATGTATATGAAATGAAATCTTCAGCGAAGGAAGAGTTAATCAGTTTGAAGTACATGATGATTCTCATACGTTTGGCAGACTTGCTCGACTTGGCAAATGATAGAATAGATTATTTCTTACTAAAGCAAAATCGTTCACAGATGAGTCCGGTTTCACGATACCATTGGATTTCCCATTTGATAACTGAGCAATATGAATTGATGTTGATTACGAAATCATTAATGAAAAGGAACTAACAGATCAACCTATCCAAGAACTGATACATCTTGATATTTTCTTAAATGCAGAAATTCTTGCAAATATAGAAGTGCATAAAGAGTGTTGCAGAGGATTTCAAGCAGAACTTACCAAACGTAGAAAAAATAAGATTCCAAAGAACGATACAGAATATAAATGCCTAGAATTTAAGGTAGGGAAAGATGATGAACCCTGTTGTTCAAATATGTGCAAACGAAATGGAGATTCTCATAGTTGCCCATTCATTTGTCTATGGATGAGCGACAGGCATTGGTGGTTATTCTCAGAACTTGGCAAACTCAAACATTATCTGAATTCCGTCAATTCAAAACTGATAAAATCAGATATTTCAGTTAGATTTTTCTATAATAATACCCACAAACTTGACTCTGAGTTTTTGACGATGTTAAGAATTATCTGAGTAGATAGGTTAGTATCGAAGTTTATTGCAAATCTTCGTGTTTGAAGCAGAAGCTGTTTCGTAATCGAGGAGCTTAGTCAATAAGTTATGAAATCAGGGACTGAACCTATATCATTCATGTATAGATTCAGTCCTCATTAAACTACTCCATTGATTCCTGAATAATCCATAGAGTTTCTTTTTTGTACTCCTTACGGTCATATTCCATACCTCTGCACATCCAACAACTACACGGAGTTCCGGTAGTCTTGTAAACTTGCGCCCATTTCTCCTTGGCCAACTCAAACCAATGAGGATGTTCATAATGACTTCCATCCTCACGGATGATACAATGACCATAAGCAGCATAAAGAATCATGCGAGCCTTAAACACACGTGCCATTTGTTGGCGTCTCCAAAATTTGTTTCTTTTTGTCCATCGTCTCTTTCTATTAAAGTTAGGATGAACAATGATGTTACTTTTGAAAGACCTAATGTATCCATAATATTGTATATTTATCGTTTTGTAGCATTTGTGGAAAGCCTCGCTATTCGTCCTCTCAACAATTCGCCATACTTTTCCTTTAATTCAGCACTTAGGAAAGAACTTTGAATGACAGTCTCAAACTTAGGCAATAGCTTGACATACCTATTTATCAGTCGTTCTACAATCACATTCTCTATACCCAAAGTAGCTGCTGCCTTGATAAAATCACTCCCTTTGAAGCTTTTTCTTCCGACCATTCAAGGTCAATGCCAGTTCTTCATCATCTTTTGGGATTGATAATAGCTGCATTTAGCAAATCGTAAGCAGGGGTTAAACGTATCTTATCCGCAGCCTCATACAAAGAGAAATTTTTCAAATGCATATCGTTGTTCCCTGTCAGCCAAGAGAAAAGTACCAGCTCAAAGAAATTGGTAACATCCATTTTAGGCAAAGACGAATACTTCAAAACAGCCTTGCCGATGCGCTCATAGCTGCTCTTGTATTTATGCTCCGTTTGCCTTTCCGTCAATTGGCACATATCTTCCATCGCAACCTTCTCTCCGGCAGGAGTCCTGTCGATTCGACGAGTAAGATAGCATAGTGTATCATCAGCCATCCGCATCAGTGTGTGAGGACAACCTCAATACGTGCCACCTCTGCAAGGTGCATGGTCAAATCCTCCACCTCAGGCATCATTTCATATTGCGATGTCTGAGGTTTACAGATATAACCGCCCACAGCCCGACAATAGTCAATCGCTTGCTACCCTCATGCTCATTCAGATGCAAAGATAATTTCGGCTGGACACCCGTCAAAGAGGTTTTGGTCTTGAATGATTTGCAGAGCAAGCTGGTCTAATTGCTCCGTCGTATAATCAAAAACAGGCAATGTTGTTGTCCCGAAGAACTTCTTTATGCAAGCCGTGTGCATATCCTTTTCTCCCTTTAGTAGCGGACGATAACAATACAGACAATTACACATGGCTTACCTCCTTTTCCCCAATAGGGACAACGCTTACCGCTCCGATACAATCCTTACAGCAGGTCATGAGCAACGACATACGGTCGAGAATACTAATGTCTGTATTTCGCAATGCAACATCCAGCAACCATCCTTCAGGAATCAAACCGTCGAAAAATGGAAACAACACAGGACTTGTATATGCATCTGCTTGTAAGGGCAATGTCAGGCTGACAGCCTTTGCCGTTTCCCCAAAGAGATATTCCGGCAAATAGCGGAACTCGTATCCGGCATCGTTTTCTGTCAGAATCCCCGCCAATTGGTCTTTGTAAAATATATGAGCTTGCCTCATTGATTATCAGTTTTAGAAGTTGCAACCATTTCATAATTGAAGAAGTCAAGAAGCTGATTCACCTTATCGAGGCGCAGCGTTTCCTTTCCTTGTTCGAGGTCTCGCACAAAGCGCAATCCTACCCCCGACTTCAACGAAAGTTCTTCTTGCGTCAGGTTATACTGCTTTCGCAACATCTTGACCGTAGTAGAGATTATTCATAAGCATCCAACTTTATACCTTTTCGGGTACAAAGTTAATATAAATATCTCACATTATACCACAAAGGGTATAATTTATTTTATTATCAGCATTATTATATCAGATAAGGTATAATATAGTAAGGTTCAAAACCACAAATTAAAGTACAAAGCACTGCTCTACACTTTTCAAGCGAATAATTCTTTTTCGCTACACTTTTTCCAACGAATCAAATATTTCATTGCACCAGACTAATAAAAATCCCACCACAAACCGCAGAATTTCCAAGAAAACCACTACCTTTGTATCCAGCAAGCGTTCTGTAACATCCATGCGGAAATGCCCTATCATTCAACACATTGAATCTGATAGCCAACATTCCACAAAATGGCTGAAAGAAGGCGGTACAACACGTATATGCAAAACCATGAAATACAACGGTTTGCATTTGTCCCCACATTCTGTGTACTTGTAAAAACAGAGGTTGTACCGATTAAAATGAATAGTCACTGGTAATCAGTGATGTAAATATGCTGCATCGGGAAACTCATTAAATATTGGGATATTATTATGATAAAAGCATTGCCAAAAACTATGGAGGTGCATTAAAGTCTCCTTGTTTCCATGCTTGTCACTCAAGATAAAAAACTAGCCTTATCGATCCTAATGTTTATACGGCCGATTTTAATGTGATCCTGCGTCAAGCGCAAGATATGGAATATTAATTTGTAGCTTCCTCAATCGAGAGAATTGAGAAATTTTTAGAATACCCCAAGTCGCTATCTTTGTCGAATCTGCGTTGAATGTCAAAGGATACTTCACACGATAACTTACAATCTTCTTCCCTGCTGCTGATTCTTTTCCTTTCAACATAGAATATAATGTACCTCCTTCAACAGCGATCGTCCATAGCATTGCTAATGGTTGGTGCTTTCCCTTCTTCCCGCTTTTGAGCACGTAAGCACAACGTATAAACACGGTCCGTTCCATCAACAGTTTCAGGTTCTTGATTAGAATCCATCGACATTATATATGTGTTCTTCTGATCCGTCAACACAGATGTAAAAGTAGGAATAACAACGATTCTCTTATAATTATTAGAAAATAACAATGCACTTTCGAACCAGACAAAAAGCAATTCATTATCTAATGCCATTGAGTCCAAAGGAGAATAACTCAAATCATATTTTTGCTAATGGAGAAGAAGCAGCTCCTGTCGCCACATAAAAACCATTTGTACTGGCATTCGCATTATCCGCCGAATCAAAATCGACCGTAAAATTAGCCAACACACAATCTCCAGCACTATAAGTCGGATCATTTGCAATTGTAGCAACATACAACGGATAATAGCCCAATGGATAAATCAGAGTTCTCATCGTAGAAGAATAATCGACTATAGCATAACTTGAAAGTTGCTGTGTATTACCGCCGCCGTCCAAACAAGAGGTTAACGAAAACATACCCGCAGCGATTGCTGCTAACCCTAAAACTTTAAGTTTCTTCATTTTTACTGTTCTTTAATTTTATATTGTTTATTATTTATTAGTTCTTACTCAAAAACCGAAACGGAAACCCGCCTGCAAATTCACATTAAACGGTTTCTCGGAACGGATCGTCTCAATATCGCTTCCGTTATCGAAATAATAACCGGCTCCCACCTCCGCATAAACACTTAAGAAACAGAGCAACGGATAGCTGGCACCGGCCCGGGCATTCACAGACCACATCCATTCTTTCATACGGATATGCTTCTTCTCGTGACGGATTTCATTGTTTTCCACAAATATTTTGGCATTCAACTTACCAGCAACATTAATCTCGGTCATGGCCCCCGCCGCTGCATAAAATTGAATACGCTTCCATTCTGCTATTTTATAGGACAAAAGAAAGAGGAATTCCAATAAATGTAACTTCTGTTTCGTCTCACCATGATATAGCTCGGTCTCCCATTCGGAAGAAAGGAATGTATAATTTAAACCAGACTGGAGGGAAAAACGGTCATTTAGAGAATAACTGACACCTAATCCGATCGAAACTGGTGTCTTATGACGAATATTTGTTTTCGGAGATTGGCTATTGAAATACGGGAATTCAATTGCAACAGTTCCCTGATCCGTCATCAACGTATTCTTCAAAGCATAGGCATTTAATGAATTAGATGTTCCAGCACTCACGCTACCACCTCCCATTCCGAAACTCCATCTTTTCGTCCGTACTTTCTTTTCTTCTGTTTTTCACAGGCGCTGCATCCGCAAATAAAAAGTGTGTTCCGGTCAGCGTTGCCGTCTCGGTCACTGCTATCGCTTCGGACGCTTCGGATATTTTAGAAGAAATCACTACAACAGTATCACAATCTTCTTCTGGCGAAAGGACAACTTCGTCTGCCGTTATATCCGACCGGGACGTAGTTACGGCCGTAACTTGCGCAACAGCACGTTTTGCCATCCGGTCAACCGGCTTGGAAGCGACGACTGCTGGTGTCACCGATTCGGATCGTTCAGTTAGCCTGTTTTCAACAGCCTCGGTTTCTTTCCGTATCGTTTCGGCTATAGGCAGATGTTCCCGGTCGCGGTTAAAAACATAGACTCCTCCTGTTACAACCAATAAAGAAATAACAGCAGCAGCCCAATAGCGTAAAGTCCGCCGGAAAGAGACAGATTTTTTAACCGGCAAACGGTCAGCTATTGCCTCCCAATCACCCGGCATCGTATCCACTTCAAAGTCTTGCAACTTCGAACGGAACAAATCGTCAAATATATCTCTTTCCTTATCCTTCATTTCTTTATTACTCAATACAATTCATGAATCCTGCGTTGCAATAATTGTTTGGCACGCGTGAACTGCGACCGGGATGTACTCTCCGTTATATTCATCATCTCGCTAATCTCCTTATGTGAATAACCTTCTATTGCAAACAGATTAAACACTGTACGAAAACCAGCAGGAAGCTCCTGCACAAGTTTCATCAACTCGACTGCCGACATATCGGATATAGCAGAACTATCTGGATGAACCAACTCCACCGTATTATCCAGATCGACTGCTTCACGCAAAACATCCGATTTGCGCAAATACTCCAACGCACAATTGACAAAGATCTTTCGCATCCACCCCTCAAACGACCCAAGTCCCGAATAAGAATCCATACTGGTGAAGACTTTCACAAAACCATCCTGTAGCAAATCACGGGCAGTTTCCCTGTCGCTAACATAACGCAGACAAACTCCCATCATTTTACGGGAATACGTTTCGTATAGCTCCTTCTGAGCCAGCCTTTCCCCATTCCTACAACCCTCTATCAGTTGTTTCTCCGTCATTTAGTGTGTGCCTTCATGCCCTTTCCAGGACCATACATTTATTATGATGTTCAAATTATCCGAAACGCTGCATTCCGGATAAATTATTTTTCTTGAAAACGCACAAAGATACTGTATTCTGGCAAATAATCGGAATCGGTATCAATTTTTAGACACAGATTTCACAAATTATGTAACCCATATCTAAATATGCTATAAAGCGATATGTCAAAATATACTTGTCCCTTACTTTTTTAGCAAGGGCAACCAGCTCCATTGTCCACCGAAGTATTCCAAGGTTTCCTCCCAAACCGTTAATATTATTTAGGATATTTAGAAAGATAATAATAGGTTTCTTTCGATAGCACGCTTTCTATATGATAGCGAGTGGAAGATGAAACGGAAAATATATATCCCCGCTCCGAAGTCGTATCGACAGGCAGATAGATGGAGGTATCCCGGATTCCTGTCATCAAGATATTTCGGGCGGATGTCGGATTGATCGAATCCGTCAGCGAATAATAGACGGTATAAGTCAACACGTCCTTTTCGAATCTGGTTTCTGCCAGGAGAGCTTCAACTCATCCTTCCTTTTCCACCCGTATTTCTTCCGGGGCTGCAGAACCGTATCGTCCAACCAGGACAAAGGAGGAAGTTGTGCCGGATATTTATAATATTTATCCTTCAACTCATCGTATATCCCTTTCGTATTGTCGAGGATATTCGCACAACGGAAGAATGTACAGCCGGCCCCTCCGTAATAACGGCTGTAGTCGATCTGATCCGTTATATCGTTGACGGTCCAGTCTGCCTCTTCTTTCAACATCCGGTACGCGCCCAATCCGGGAACTACAAGGCGTCCGTTGCAGTTATCTACCCAATTGTCAACAAACGGGAAAAAGTTATCATGCAGGTAATACATCATCGGGACGATCATATCCTGCTTCCCGTTCTGCATCCACATTTTCGGATCCTGGAAGACACTTTCATAAGCCGTCCATCCGGCGTTCGGAACACGTTCGATGCGGTTATACTTGCCGAGCGGCGAACTGCTGACCTGTATCCAAGGCTTTACCGATTTCACCCAGTCATAAATGCGGTAAACCATCTTATTGATATTCTCCCGGCGCCATTCTGCCAGCGGGCGTTTCTTACCATATTTATTATACAGGTTTTTATCCGGGAAATATTTTGCCTGTTCCGGATAGCGGATATAATCAAAATGGATGCCGTCGATATCGTATCCGTTCACCAACTCCTTCACTAAAGACAACACATAGTCGGAAGTTCCAGGAACGCCGGGGTCTAAATACCATTCGCCATTATGACGCTTGCAGAGTTTCGGCTGGCGCCTGACAACCGAGAGCTTTCCCTGTTCTTTCACACTTTGTCCGTGCCTAGCGGAAAGTTACAAACCAAGCATGGCATTCCATCCCCCCGTTTGTGGCATTCGTCGACCACGAAAGCCAGCGGATCATATCCCGGCATCATTCCATATTTTCCAGAGAAAGTTTTGCTTGCCGGTTCAATAGCCGAACGCCAGATGACGTCGCCACGCATACGGACCTGCAAAAAAACAGTATTGAAATTCGCATCCTGCAAACGGTCCAGAATGTCACAGACATCGCGTTGTTGCGCCTTTCGCCCCGTCTCCGTCGTTGCCGGATTATGTGGCCAGTCCAGACCATAGACAGTTGTCAGCCACACCCCGAATCTCACGCTTGGGAGGTTCGACTGCATTCGAAACCAATGTCAGGAACAAGAGCAATAACGACAAGCAATACTTTCTCATTTCACACATTTACTCAGCGGTACAAATGTACTGCTTTTTGCGCTTCTTCGGGATAGTCGGTAGTCAGAAAGTCCACACGCTTCTCGATCATCTCTTCCATCACCTGAGGATCATTGACCGTCCAGACATTGATTTTCAGTTTCAGATCTTTGCTTCAACAAACCATTCCGGATGTTTCTGCATCACCTTATAATTATAGTCGAGACCGGCAAAACCGAGTTCTTTCAACTGTTTCGGAGACAAGTCGCCGTTCAGGTAGTAGACTGGAGTCTTCGGGGACAGACGGTGAAGCTCCTTGCGGCTTCAAACTGAAAGCGATATATTCGGTGCGTTTCGTCAATTTCTTACCATTCACCATGTCGACTACAATCTTTGCCGCTTCCCGATCCCGCAGGGGAGTCGCATGGGATTTCAATTCGAAAATCAGCTTGGTCTTTTTCAGCTTCCTCGCCCTGTCCAAATACTGTTCCAACGTCGGAAGCGTTTCGCCGTTCGAAAGTTTCAGGTCTTTCAGCTCCGCATAGGAGGCCGTCTGGATATCCCTTTCCTTCTATTTTACGGTCATGGTACACAACCGGGACATTATCAGCTGTCAGGTGTACGTCAAACTCGGAACCGTATACTTTGATCTCATTCGCCCGCTCCAACGAACGAATAGAGTTTTGGGCGGACCCTTCCGTTTTCCAATAACCGCGATGAGCGATCACCTTTGTCTTTCTTTTAGCCGACACGGGAACCGCCATCAGTACACACAAAAGAAAAAGAAGAGAGAGTTTCAAGTGTTTCATAACGAGAGAATAAGTTCAATGAAATTATTTTCCAATCTCCGACAAATAGCGCTCCGCCTCGATTGCAGCCGCACAACCGCTACCTGCAGCCGTAATGGCTTGGCGATAATGTGGATCAGCCACGTCTCCGGCAGCAAATACCCCCGGCACTCTTGTCTTCGGCGTACCCGGAACCGTCTTAATATAGCCAACCTCGTCTGTTTCGACCCAGGGTTTGAATATCTTGGAATTCGGAGTATGACCGATAGCCAAGAAGAAACCGTCAATTGCTATATCCACCTTTTCTTCGTCCGGTTCACCCATCCGTTTTACCAGATGTGCACCTTCGACACCGTCTTCACCGAAAAGACCGATCGTGTTATGCTCGAACAAGACCGTGATATTCGGAGTGTTCAGGACACGTTCTTGCATGACTTTGGATGCACGCAAATACGGTTTGCGGACAATCAGATACACTTGTTTTGCCAAGCTGGACAGATAAAGTGCTTCTTCACAAGCCGTATCACCACCACCTACAACAGCCACCACTTTCTTACGATAGAAAAAACCGTCGCAAGTCGCACAAGCCGAAACACCCATTCCGGCATATTTCTGCTCATCCGGCAATCCTAAATATTTGGCAGTCGCACCGGTCGAGATGATCAGCGTTTCCGTCTCAATCACTTTTTCACCGTCAATCGTCACTTTATAGGGAGCAGCAGACAAATCTGTCTCAGTCGCAATGCCAACGCGGATATCAGCACCGAAACGGGCAGCCTGCTTCCGCAAGTCTTCCATCAGTTCCGTACCGGTAACGCCTTCGGGATAACCGGGAAAATTCTCTACTTCGGTAGTAGTCGTAAGCTGTCCGCCCGGCTGAATGCCTTCGTAGAGGACAGGGGACAGATTTGCACGTGAAGCATAGATAGCCGCAGTATAACCGGCAGGGCCTGAACCGATAATCAGGCAACGAACTTTTCATTCTGAGTTGTATTCAGCGTTTTATGATTTATGAGTTATGATTGATAATTTATGGATGATGATTTATGCGTCGATAATAAAATCATAATTCATAAATCACCTCAAATCTATTATTTCAGCATCAGGATAGTCTTTTTTGTTCAAAAAAAAATAGCTATCCGGTTGGTTTCTCCGTTTTCATTTTGCTGATACGGATCGTACTGCTGATCCCATTCTTTGAAAAAACGGCGATCGAAGCCGGAAGACCGGAAAACTTCTCTATCTGGAGCTCCACCCGTACGATATCGCTTTTCTTTTTAGGAACCAGCTCGATATCATGAGCAGCTTTGCCGCTCGGAGCCGTGCTCTCGCCCTTATATTTAGCGGTAAATCCTTTTTCATAGGAACGGAACAACAGGGCCGGATTCGTAGCCTGCAACTCCTCGCCGGTCGGGGTGGAAACATTGACTTCCTCATTACGCTCAACAAACGACCATTGTGTCGTTCCATCAAACCAAGTGATCATATCAGGAGTCTTCAGTACGAATTTATCACCTTTAATATCGATCGTACCATCAAAGCTTTCCGACACTTTCTGCACATCCGAACGTGTCTGCATCGTAAAGTAAGCAGTCAAGCCGTTAGAATCTTCATAAGCAGAAGCAGCCTTATCCAAAATGGACGTAGCGTTCTGTGCCAATACCCTCACACCGGATATAGTCCAAAAACACAGGAAAACAACAGCCAAAAAATGCGGCAAACTTTTATTTTATTATCTCTTTTCATGTCGTTTTTTATTTATGATTTAAACTCCCAATCATTAGCAGATCTCAAAAAGGGCTTATAGCACTCAAAACATGTCAATATAGATAAACCAACAGCCCATCCCCATAACTCATAAATCATTTCAACGAATTCAACAACTGCTCCAGGCTGTATTCGTCCTGAATCAAGACCTGACGGGCTTTACTACCCTCGAAAGGACCGACAATACCCGCCGCCTCCAATTGATCCATCAAGCGACCTGCACGGTTGTAACCGATTGCAAACTTTCGCTGGATAAGCGAAGTCGAACCCTGCTGCTGGATCACAATCAGACGGGCTGCTTCATCGAACAACGGGTCTCGATCCGACAGATCCACCGTCCCGGCCGAAGAAGATTCACCGCCTTCACCTATATATTCAGGCAACAAATAAGCAGTCGGATAAGCCACCTGCGCACCGACATAATTCACGATATCTTCCACTTCCGGCGTATCGACAAACGCACACTGAACACGCGTCGGCTCGCTGCTTCCGGTAATCAGAACCAGCATATCTCCCTTACCGATCAAACGGTTGGCCCCCGGGTATCAAAATCGTACGGGAGTCAATCTGAGACATCACCTTAAACGCAATACGGCTAGGGAAGTTACTCTTGATCGTCCCTGTAATCACTTTCGTATCCGGGCGCTGGGTTGCCAGGATCATATGGATACCAACCGCACGAGCCTTAGCCGCTATACGCGAGATCGGCAACTCGATCTCTTTGCCAGAAGTCGCAATCAAGTCGGCAAACTCATCGACGATTGCAACGATATAAGGCAGAAACCGATGTCCTTTCTCCGGATTCAGACGGCGGGAAATGAATTTTTCATTATATTCCTTTATATTACGCGCCGAAGCCTCCACCAATAATTTATAACGATTTTCCATCTCGATCACCAAAGAGTTCAAAGTCGCCACCGCATCCCCGGCTCCGTCACGATCGGCTTGTCGGCATTCGGCAATTTCGCCAGATAATGGCGTTCGATCTTCGAATAAATGCTAATTCCACCTGCTTGGGATCGACCATCACGAACTTCAATTCGGCCGGATGCTTCTTATACAGCAAAGAGGTGATAATCGCATTCAAGCCGACCGATTTACCTTGTCCGGTCGCACCAGCCACCAACAGGTGGGGAGTCTTGCACAAGTCGAACATAAACACTTCGTTGACAATCGTCCTTCCGATCGCCACCGGCAAATCATACGTACATTCCTGGAATTTACGCGAAGCGACCACCGACTGCATCGAAACAGTCTGCGGCTTATTGTTCGGAACCTCGATTCCGATCGTTCCTTTACCCGGCATCGGTGCGATAATACGGATCTGCAAGGCTGAAAGGCTCAAAGCAATGTCATCTTCCAGATTCTTAATCTTGGAAATACGCACACCTGCTTCCGGGATGATCTCATAGAGCGTAACCGTCGGTCCGACCGTCGCCTTGATAGAAGCGATATTGATACCGAAGTCCTCCAACGTCCGCTTGATCATCTGCTGGTTCTCTTCCAGTTCTTCGCGGTTTACCTCGACATTGCCCGAATCATAAAATTTCAACAGGTCGAGAGCGTCGGGAACATATAACGGGACAAGTCCAGGCGTGGATCATATTTACCCAATTGAGACTGATCGAATTCCTCCTCTTCTTCGGGCACTTCCACTTCGAAAATCGTGTTATTGCCATTGCCGGCCTCGACAACCGGATCATCCCCACGGGCTACTTCAAATTCAAAATCATCCTTTTGCGGGACTTCCGTTTCCACTTCGGCTTTCCGCATCTCGGTTTCCGTATCGAAAACATACTCGTCCGGCCCGATGTTTTCTTCTACTGTCTCACGATATGCAACAGGCTGAGGTGCAGCCACTGTTTTTTCAACAGGGGCATAAACCTCTGCTTCCCCTTCCACATCTTCTTCCTCTTCCGGCACTTCCGTCGTTTCACTCTTATCCCGTTTCAAACGGTTCTTTAGCCATCCGAAAGAGAAGACATTTTGCAGGAACGGGATCGTCCGTTTACTGGTGAAGATCGCAACAATCAGGAACAAGCCGACCAGCAGCAGGACCGTTCCCGGTATCCCGATATTATTCATCATCACCTCCGACAAATAATATCCGTGCTGTCCCCCCAAATAAATAAACGTATCTTCATATCCGCGGATAAAGATAAAAGCAAAGAACAACGATCCCCATATCAGCATGGCCGCACTGAACAGGAAACGTTTCAACAACGATACCCGGCTCAGGTTCATTAGCTTCGCTCCGACTGAACCGAGGAAAAACAGGATCAGGAAAGAAGAAATCCCAAACCACCGGTTCATCAGCAAATCGGCAAGGAAAGCCCCCGCGCACCCCCGTCCAGTTCTCTACTGATCCACGATTGATCACCAGGTCCGACAACGGGATATTCTCGATCTTGCTCTGATCCGCCCCTCCCGTAAAGAAAAACGAAATCAATGCCAGACCTACATATATGGTAACAATGGAAATAACCAATCCGGTAATAAAACGGGTCCGCTCGCTGGTAAAAAAGTTCCGAATCCCTTTAAATTTACTTTCCCCGTTATTCGTATTTTGTTTTGCAGTCGTCTTTTTAGCCATTACACAATTAAATTTACAACACGCAAATGTACATAGAAAATTTCAAGTTCCCTACGACATTCGCATTTCCCTTAGGCTCCAATCTCAAAATTCCGGCAAAACATTTGGGTGCGGTATCCTATATTAGCTTTACAAAGAAAAAATTGCTACTTTTGCAGATTATAAACGCAAGGTATCTACTAAGATAATTAGCATGGAAAAAAGAGAACAACCCGATATACGAACGCAATACGCTGGAATTCGTAACAGTTGCACTAGAATTTTGTACGTTTGTCGAGAACGCCGGCAATACCGGTCTTTTCGACTTTCTGGATAAGGCAGTCAAGATCTTGCCCTTGCTGTATCTGAAAGCCACCCTTCTACCCGAAGCGGAAGAAGACGAAGATGCAGAACCGGAATTGACCGTCACGGAAGACATGTACGAATCGGTCCGCAACCGGATCGCCGGACTGCTCGGAGAAAAAGACTCCTATCTCGAAACGTTCCATCCGGATATGCAATACAGCGACACGCCGATCGCCGCCTTTATCTCGGAGAATCTGGCCGATGTTTACCAAGACACGGGTAATTTCATCTCTCTGTTCCGTCAAGGCAATGAAGAAGTTATGCTCGAGGCAATCGTATTGTGTCGTAAAAACTTCTGCGAATTCTGGGGACAACAATTATTAAACGCATTAAAAGCACTCCACGCCGTGCGATACAGCGATGAAGAACTTTTAGAAACCGACAAAGAAGAATGACACAACAATACACACATTCGATAACAAAAGAGGCAATATCCGAGCTTCCCTTAGAAGAATTTACCGGAAGGATCATTGTGATCGACACATTGAGGGATGTTGAGAAAGCAGTCGGCTACCTCTCCGAATTCCAGTCCGTCGGGTTCGACACGGAAACCCGTCCGAGCCTCAAGAAAGGACAACGTTACAAAATATCGCTTATGCAAATATCGACCGACGAAGCCTGTTTTCTGTTCCGCCTGAACCGGATCGGTATTCCGGAAGCATTGGAAGAATTTCTGGCGAATGAAAAGGTGCTGAAGATAGGCCTTTCACTGCGCGACGATTTCGGGGCGATGCGGAAACGCACGGACATACAACCCGCCAACTTCCTGGACTTGCAGAATTATGTCGGGCAGTTCGGCATCGAAGACGCCAGCCTGCAAAAGATATACGCCATCCTCTTCAACAAGAAAATCTCGAAAGGACAGCGTCTGAGCAACTGGGAAGCCGACGTCCTCAGCGACGCACAGAAAAAATATGCAGCCCTTGACGCATGGGCCTGCCTGAAAATATACAATCAATTGAAACAGATATAAATGAAGGAGTGTAAAGTATTTCTCAAACCGAAAAAGAGGAATCGTTGCTACGTTTCCACCCGTGGGTATTCTCCGGTGCTATCCAAACAATCGAAGGTGAACCGGAAGAAGGCGACTTGGTAGAAGTTTATGGTACGAACGGACGCTTTTTAGGTATCGGACATTATCAGATAGGCAGTATCGCCGTACGCATCTTATCTTTCAAGCCAGTCACGATAGATGCCGCTTTCTGGGAAGAACGCATCCGTATCGCTTACACACTGCGCCAGACACTGGAACTTGCCGGAGTGGAGAACAATAATACATATCGATTGGTGCATGGAGAAGGAGATAATCTTCCGGGACTAGTCATCGACATGTATGCCCACACCGCCGTCATGCAGGCGCATTCTGTCGGCATGCACTATGCACGCCATCAGATTGCCGAAGCCCTGAAAGCCGTGTTGGGAGATTCTTTACAGAACATATATTACAAATCGGAAGCGACTTTGCCTTACAAGGCCAACTTAGGCAGCGAAGACGGCTACCTGTACGGTGGTGAAGTGGAGGACATCGCTCTTGAGAACGGCCTGAAATTCTGTGTCGACTGGCAAAAGGGGCAAAAGACAGGTTTCTTTGTCGATCAGCGCGAAAACCGGTCGTTGCTGGAACGCTATGCCAAAGGACGCTCCGTACTGAACATGTTCTGCTACACTGGCGGCTTCTCGTTCTACGCCATGCGGGGAGGAGCCAAGGTCGTTCACTCGGTCGACAGCTCTGCCAAAGCGATCTCGCTGACCAACAGGAACGTGGAATTGAACTTTCCAGGCGATCCGCGCCACGAAGCTTATGCGGAAGACGCTTTCAAATATCTCGAAAAGATGGGAAGCAACTACGATCTCATCATCCTGGATCCACCAGCTTTCGCCAAACATAAAAACGTATTGCGCAATGCCCTGCAAGGCTACCGCAAACTGAACGCCATCGCTTTCGAAAAAATCAAGCCCGGCGGCATCCTCTTCACATTCTCGTGTTCGCAGGCGGTCAGCAAAGAAAACTTCCGTCTGGCCGTATTCAGTGCTGCCGCCCAGTCCGGCCGCAGCGTACGCATCCTGCACCAACTGACGCAACCTGCCGACCACCCGGTCAGCATCTATCATCCGGAAGGGGAATACCTGAAAGGACTGGTTCTATATGTAGAGTGAGAAGAGGTATGAATTATGATTTATGACTTATGCATCGATGATAAATGATAAATCATAATTCATAAATTTAACTGAGGAAGGCATAAAATATATACGGAAATATTTCTTTATTTCGTAATAGGTTGTACCTTTGTCTCGCTTTTAAGAGAGATAGAAGTATTATTATATAAGTAAAACATAAAAACTTATTATTATGTCAAAAGTAACAGTTGTTGGCGCCGGTAATGTAGGTGCTACTTGCGCAAATGTTCTTGCCTTCAATGAAGTGGCAGACGAAGTTGTAATGCTTGACGTTAAGGAAGGTGTTTCCTGAAGGTAAAGCAATGGATATGATGCAGACTGCTCAACTGCTGGGTTTCGATACTACAGTTACAGGTTGCACAAACGACTACGAAAAAAAACAGCTAACTCTGACGTTTGTTGTCATCACTTCAGGTATTCCTCGTAAACCAGGTATGACTCGCGAATCGGTGTTAACGCTGGTATCGTTAAGAGTGTTGCTCAGAACATCCTGAAATATTCTCCGAACGCAATCCTGGTAGTGATCTCCAACCCGATTCAAATATTTTGAAGTCTTGTCTCAAAACCGGGCTTTGGGCAAATATTTCTTGCAGGCTTTAGGTTGCAATGCTAACGAAGTCGAAGGTATGGTAATCGGTGGTCACGGTGATACTACCATGATTCCGTTGGCTCGTCTGGCTACTTACAAAGGACAGCCGGTAAGCACACTGCTGAGCGAAGAAAAACTGAACGAAGTGGTAGCTTCTACTATGGTAGGTGGTGCTACACTGACTAAGTTGCTGGGTACTTCTGCATGGTATGCTCCGGGTGCGGCAGGCGCTTATGTCGTTGAGTCTATCATCCACATTAATCAACAAATACACAGGCATTAACAGCTATTTCTACCACTCCTTACCTTTTCGCCCTTAGTCGAAAAGGTTTTTGACCAGTGTCGAAAGGGCTTTTGACCAAGGGCGAAAAGGTTTTCGACTAAAGGCAAAAGGTCTATGAGCAGGCTGTTTGGCAATAGAAGCACAATCGTGTTCCATTCGCCGGCAGGTTTTACCGTTTTCGGATCGGCAGGGAGCATATCATACAAAGAACCGGCAAGGTGGTTTGCCAGCTTGTTGTCGGTTGCATCCACGTTATCCAGTACCTGCACTTCGGGAGCTGCATAATAGATCGGTTTGCCGGGAACTTCGCGTACATAATAGAAGATACCTGAATTTCCCATTTTACTGGTTTTCCAATCTACAGACAGCTCAAAGTTCTTGAACTTCTTTTCCTTATACAGGATATCGCCACCTGCACCGTGTCCAGGTTTTTTGCCCGGAGCGGTAAAGACTTTCATCGCCTCGTCTTCGATTACCCAGTTCGATGCCATACCGGTACTGTTACATTGTCTCCAACCGGTAAAATCTTTCCCCGTTGAACAGCAAAGTCCAACCTTGTTTCTTTTCTTTTTCAGTCAACGTGTTATTCGCTTTTTGCGCAAAAGAAGGGACAGCAGCCATAACTGCTAAAAAGAACCACAAACGATTTAAATAAGTTTTTCATGTTACATTTCATTTTTAGATTAGACATTGAGAATATAAAACTCAACAAAGATAAATAAAAAAAGAGCTGCTCCATAAAGAACAACTCTTTCTTTTCTGTCGGATAATCCTATTTTATTTGATGATGCCCAATTTCGAAGCACTGATGAAGTCGATGATATGCTGGATTTCGTCGCTCATCGGCACCTGGTCCTTAATCATCAGCAAGGCATCGAATATACTGGTGTTACCTTGATAGATGATACGGTAAGCATGACTGATATGTTTTACGATCTTTTCGCTCATGCCTTCGTGCATCAGGATTACGGAGTTTACCCCGTAATAGGTCGTCGGCTCCAATGCAGCCACGATATAAGGAGGCACATCCTTGCGGAAGCGGCAACCGGTCTGCGTCATCGACCAGGTTCCGACACGACATCCCTGGCTCACCAGCACGTTACCTCCGAAAATCACATAATCTTCAATCATGCAGTTGCCGGAAATCTTGCTCCCGTATCCGAACACACTGTGATTGCCGATATGCGTGTCGTGGGAAACATGCACGCCTTCATGCAGGAAATTGCCATTACCGATAACCGTCTTCCCGCCAGAATTGGTCGCACGGTTGATCACTACGTTTTCACGGATCACATTGTCATCTCCGATTTCGACGATCGTATCATCTCCTTATAGTTAAAATCCTGCGGTTCGGCAGCAATGACAGCACCATTGAAGATGCGGTTCCTCTTTCCCATACGAGTTCCACTCATGATACTGACATGAGGCATGATCTCGCAGTCATCACCGATTTCTACATTCTTATCGATGTATGCAAACGGATGGACGGTTACGTTCGCTCCTAACTTCGCGCTTGCATCTACATAAGCTAACGGACTAATCATAATAATCACCTTTTAAATTGTCAATTGCTTTTTACTCTCTTCCGCCACCGACGGCACTATATAAATTGATAACAGCCTGCATACGCTGGACATTGTCGGAGACTTCCGTCAACTGCGCACTGAGCAGACTCTGCTGGGCAGAAAGAATTTCCAGATAAGTGGACTGTCCGGATTGGAACAAAGCATTAGTATAGGTTACCGCCTTTTCCAACTCTTCTATCTGAGCCTTGTCCTGGATAAGTTTTCTATTGGTAGCATCATAAAGATGCAAAGCGTCACTCACTTCCTTTCCCGCTTCCAAAATCGTCTGCTGGTAGTTCATCTTGGCAATCTGTTCTTCCGCTTTTGAGATTTTCAGGTTGGCCACCAGCTTACCATTGTTAAAGATAGGCTGTGCCAACGAAGCCAAAGCCTGAAACATAAACTGTCCCGGATTGAAACCGTAACACCCGAACCATTCGTCCAACCGGCTGTCGCCGTAATATTGATTCCCGGATAAAAAGCGGCACGGGCCTTATTAGTCGTATAATAAGCGCTGGCCAATGTCATCTCGGCCACCTTCACATCCGGACGGTTTTCCAACAACTGCAAAGGAACACCAGCCATCAGCTCTTCTGGCATCACCTGGTCTTCAAGCGTACTGCGGTCGATGGGCTGCGGTGCTTTCGCTAGCAATACAGATAAGGAGTTCTCCACTTCACGCACCTGACGCTTCAGTTCGATCAACGAACCGGATACCTGATGGTACACGGCACGCATCTGGACGACTGCGGCTTCTGTTGTCATGCCGGCAACCTTCATCGCCTCCATAGCCCGCACATTTTCTTTGTAGATATCTACCGTCTTGGAAGTAATCTCCACCTGGCGGTCCAACATCAACAGAGTGAAGTAGGCATTGGCGATTCCGCCGATCAGCTGCGAGCGTATCGCTTGCTGCGTGTACTGGCTCTGCAAATAAGCGGCTTTCTGCCCGCGGCTCATTCAATAGTTTACCAAACAAATCGACTTCCCAGCTGGCTGCCGCCGGCAGGTATAGGCTTTTACATACCCCGTATTTTCCATTTTGGTTATGGTTCCTTGCGGAGCCAGATTCAAAGAAGGGAGGAAAGACAGGCGAGCGGAAGTCAACAACAATTTGGCCTCCTCTACCCTCAGGATAGCGGCTTGCATATCCACATTGTTTGCCAATCCCTCTTCGATCAAGGCCTGCAATTTAGGATCACGAAAAACTTCCTTCCAGGGCAGGTTTCCCATATTGGCCGTATCTGTTGCTGCCAACGTGTCGGTGGCAGAGACCGGATCACGGTAGATACCGGAAGTTTCGATCGTATCCGGACGGTCATATGCTTTATAGATATGGCAACTGCTCAAAAGAGCGGTTGCACATACCATATATATAATCTGTTTCTTCATTGTCATCTCTTATTTTGTTTTTTGCGTACTGTTCTATTTCCGTATTCATATCGCTGTTATCCAAATCTTCCCATTCGATAGGTTTGAATTTCTCCTGCAAGTACTGGAATACCACAAACAAAACCGGAACAATAAAAATCTGGAAGATCATACCGATGAACATACCTCCGATGGCGGCAGTACCCAAAGTACGGTTACCGTGAGCACCTACACCGAACGCGAACATCATAGGCAACAGACCGACTACCATAGCCAACGATGTCATCAGGATAGGACGTAGACGAGCGGCAGCACCTAAAACGGCAGCCCACGTGATACTCATACCCATACGGCGACGATCAAGGGCAAACTCTACGATCAGGATGGCGTTCTTCGCCAACAAACCGACCAACATGATCAAGGCGATCTGCATATAGATATTGTTGGACATCGTACCTAAGATCATCTTCAAAGCCGGGATATTACCCAAAGCAGCCCATCCCTGTACGAACAGGAAGCTACCCATCAAACCGAACGGAATGGAAAGCAATACTGCCAACGGCAGAATATAACTTTCATACTGGGCGCTCAGCAGCAAATAAACGAAGACGAAACAGAGCAGGAAGATCAAACCGGTCGTGCTGCCGCTGGTTTCAGCCTCTTCACGCGCCATACCACCCAACTCGTATCCGAAACCGGTCGGAAGTGTCGTACCGGCAACCTCCTCGATTGCTTTCAATGCCTGGCCACTGGTGTATCCATCCGCCGGCGCAACCATCACTTTGATAGAGGTATACATATTGAAACGGCTGATGATATCCGGTCCATACACTTTCTTGATAGACACGAACTGCGAGATTGGAGCCATTTCGTTTCCATTGCGGACTTTGATATTCTTCAACGATTCCAAATTGGTACGCAAAGCCGGATCAGCCTGGACCATCACACGGTACATCTTACCGAAACGGTTGAAGTTGGAGGCATACAAACCACCATAATATCCCTGCATGGTTGCCAGAATATCACTCGGACTGATACCCACCTTCTTGCAGGCAGCCGCATCGATGTCGATCATATACTGCGGGAAGTTAGGGTTGAAGGTACTCTGTGCCGACTTGATTTCAGGACGGGCAGTCAAAGCTGCCGTATATTGCTTCGTCACATCGAAGAATTTTTCCAGATCGCCACCGGTCTTATCCTGCATGTTCAACTCGATATCGCTGGATGCGGAATACCCTGGGATCATAGGCGGAGTAAAGAACAGCACCTGTGCATCCTTCACTATCTTTTGCGCACGCATGAACAAACTACCATACACGATATCCGAACTCTGCATCATGGAACGCTCCTCCCAGTCTTTCAACTTGATAATGAACGAACCGTATGAAGGCCCCTGGCCACCGATAAACTGAAACCAATAATGGCCGTACGCGATTTGACTGCCGGGTCGGCAGCGATCAGGCTATCCACCTTGTTCATCACCTCTATCGTACGTTCCTGGGATGTTCCCGGAGGCAGCGTCACTGCGCCCATGATCGTACCGGTATCTTCATTCGGAACCATACCTGTCGGAGTCGCATTCATCAAAACAACAAGCAAGACGATACATCCGGCAACGATACCGAACGAAAGCCATTTCTTTTGGATAAAGAATACGACACGTTTTTTATAGCTGTTCAGCAAAGAGTCGTATGCGGCATTGAAAGAAGAGGGAAACGGGAGACGAAGGTCGATTTCTTCTCATGCCCTTCTTCGTGCGGCTTCAAGAACATCGCGCACAGAGCCGGACTCAACGTCAAGGCGTTCAATGCAGACAAACCGATCGAGATAGCCATGGTCAAACCGAACTGACGGTAGAAAGTACCTGCCGTACCTCCCATGAAGCTCACGGGAACGAATACGGACATCATCACCAACGTAATGGAGACGATGGCACCACCCAGCTCACTCATGGCATCGATAGAAGCGAGTTTCGCCGACTTGTACCCTTGGTCCAACTTGGCATGGACACCCTCGACGACGACGATCGCATCATCGACCACAATCGCGATGGCAAGCACCATAGCACAAAGAGTCAACAAGTTGATACTAAAGCCGATCAAGGATAACATAAAGAAGGTACCGATCAATGCTACCGGGATCGCGATAGCCGGAATCAAAGTCGAACGCATATCCTGCAGGAAGATATACACTACGATGAACACCAGGATAAAGGCCTCGATCAATGTCTTGATTACCTCATGTATGGAAGCGAAGAGGAAGTCGTTGGCATTCATACCGACGTCGATCTTCAAGCCCGGAGGCAATATCTTTTCTGTTTCTTCCAGTAGGTTCTGGATATTATTGATGGTTTCCGTCGCATTGGTTCCTGCCATCTGATAAACGATACAAGTTACGGCACTATGACCGTTTACTTTATTGACAAAGTTATAAGTCAGACGTCCCAATTCGATATCGGCGATATCTTTCATACGGAGCACTTCACCATCCGGCAAAGCTTTCACAACCATGTTCTCAAATTCGTTCACTTCCTGCAAACGTCCCTTATAACGGATCGTATACTGGAAACTCTGGTTACCCTGTTCACCAAACGAACCCGGAGCGGCTTCCACGTTCTGCTCAGCCAAGACGCCTGCAACGTCATTCGGAACCAGTTTATACTGTGCCATCACATCCGGCTTCAGCCAGATACGCATGGAATAGTCTGTTCCTAACACGTTTGCATCACCCACACCAGGTACACGCTGTACTTCCGGAATCAGGTTGATCTTGGCATAGTTTTCGATAAATCGCTGGTCGTAACGGTCCTCGGCATCATAAACAGAGAACACGATCAACATGGAGTTCTGACGTTTCTGAGTCGTCACACCGATCTTGGTTACTTCGGCCGGCAGCAAACCTTGTGCCATGGAAACACGATTCTGCACATTGACGGCAGCCATGTCAGGATCGGTACCCTGTTTAAAATAAATGGAGATTTCGGCCGATCCGTTATTCGAAGCCGATGAAGTCATGTACATCATGTTCTCCACACCATTGATCTGGTCTTCCAGCGGCGCAATCACACTATTCAATACCGTCTGTGCGTTTGCCCCCGTATAAGTAGCTCTCACCGAAACGGTTGGAGGGGCAATATCCGGATATTGGGTAATAGGCAAGGACAGCAAGCCTAATATACCCAGTATGACAATCAAGATGGAGATCACCGTTGAGAGCACCGGGCGGTTTATAAATCTATCTAATTTCATATCTTCTGTTTTTAACGAACAAATGGAAGTTATTAATTAAAAGCGGTCTTCAGATTACCTTCGTTCTGGTCTTTCAAGGCCTGATCATATTTCGCTTTCTGCTGTTCCGGCGTGATCGGCTCGATAGCCTGGCCGTCATGGAGGTTCTGTACGCCTTCAATCACGATTTTATCACCGGATTTCAAACCATTCGTCACCAGGTAATTCTTCCCGTCATCCAGATTAGAGATCTGAATCTCCGTATTCTTCACGGAATTGTCCGCCTGCAAGACGAAAACAAACTTTTTGTCCTGGATTTCGACAGTAGCGGACTGAGGGATAATAATAATCCCATCCATCGTGTATGGGAATATGATGTTGCCGGTACCGCCGCTTCTCAATATATTTTTATCATTCGGGAAAACAGCACGCATGCTGACAGACCCGGTTGACTGGTCGATTACACCGCTAACGGCATCGATCTTGCCTTCCGACTGATAGGTTGTGCCGTCGGACAGCTGCAAGCGGACAGCCGGCATCTTTTCCAGCTGTTCTTTCAAAGTGCCCCCGGCTCTTGTCAAGCGCAATAACTCTTTCTCCGTCATAGAAAAATAAACATACACGTCGTTGATTTCGGATACGGTTGTCAAGGGCTGTGAGACAGAAGGGCTGACCAGACTTCCGATACGGTACGGGAATGTACCGACAACACCATTCGACGGGCTTGTCACCGTACAGAATGACAAATTCTGATTCGCGCTCACCAAAGATGCTTCCGCCTGAGCCAGGCTTGCCTTGGCAGACATAAGCTGGTTGACCGCTGTCTGATACTCAAAATCACTAATAATCTTCTGATCGAACAAAGCTTTTTTATTCTTTTCGGTCAGGGTCAAAGTAGCGACATTGGCTTTAGCCATCTCGACAGCCGCTTTTGCCTGTCCGACCGCAGCAGCATACTGGGTCGGATCGATCTGGAACAAAGCCTGCCCTTTACGAACTGTTGCTCCTTCATCCACACATAACTTAACGATAAAACCCGAAACCTGGGGGCGTACCTCAATATCCTGCGTTCCTCTGATCGTCGCCGGATAGGAAGTTGTCTGGTCGCTCGTTGTCGAATTGACAGCAAGGACAGCAAATTCATTATCCCCTAACTTCATACCGCTTTTGCTTGTTCCGCAAGCGGTTAATAAAGATACCCCTACTGCAAACAATGCAATTTGCCTTAATTGGGTAATAGTAGTTCTCAACATTTGTTTATCCATATTCATTATTATATATCTTCTATACTATTCTTGTTTTTAGTCATTAGAAGGCCATCAAAAAGCCGTCGCAACGGGTGAGATCCGCTGCATCCATAGTAAAAAATTCCACAACGATGCTGTCCTAAACTTATGGGTTCATAGCCTATTCCTCATAAAAAGCGTACAAATGTAGAATCTTTTGTTGTACTTTTCCGTTTATACAATCTTTTATACTAAAAATTGCTTATTTTATATTTCTGTATCAGAGATATATTGAGAATTTGACCAATCGAAAATATATTCGTTTAAATTGATACATAATTTTAACACAGAATTTGTTTATTCAATAATTTATCCTAATTTTACGGCTTATATAACCTAAATAATCAATTCATATGGAACCAAAGTTTATGATATCGGAAGTGTTCGGCACTTCATGGAAGTACACTAAATCTCAGATCTGGGTACTGGTAGGGCTGTTTATCGGATATTTTATCCTGTCATCAATCATTAGTCTGTTCGGTATGCCAGCGCAAGGTTCGATGGTCGGTAAGATCATCGTGAATCTGATCAGTGCCGTCATATCCAGTGCTTTCATGTTGGGCTACATAAAAAATCTGTTCCAGACAATGGATGGAGAAGAACCACAGTTTTCCGCATACGGGCAGCAATCCCGTAAAATCTTCACTTATCTTATTGCCAGTATCATTATGGGGATCGCAGTGGCTATCGGAATATTCTTACTGATTGTTCCGGGTATCTATCTGGCTATCCGCCTGCAATTTTATTCTGCCTATATCGTAGAGGAAGACTGCGGAATTATAGAATCACTGCAAAAAAGCTGGGACTTGACTAAAGGACAGGGGATGCCGTTGTTTTTATTACTGTTGGCCATGATCGGCACTGCGATCGTCGGTTGTATCTTGTTCTTCGTCGGACTCTTTGTCGCCGTTCCTCTTATCTATATGATGCAGTGCTACACATTCAGAAAATTAAATACGATTTCAACAGAAGAAGTACAACAACTATAATATCAAATCATAAATAGACAACAGCCCGCAAAAATAAACATTCTGCGGGCTGTATAGCTTTCCGATCTATGGGTAAGACATATAGAATCAAAGACATTGCAGAGATGTCCGGGTTTCGACCGGAACCGTCGACCGCATATTGCACAACCGAGGCAAAGTATCCGAAGAGGCACAGAAAAAGTAGAAAAAGTTTTAAAAGAAATAGACTATCACCCGAACCTGATAGCCCGTTCCCTTGCACTAAAAAAGAACTACCATTTTATCACACTGATCCCTTCTTTTGCAAAAGGCGAATATTGGGATAAACTTTGCGAAGGAATAGATAAAGCAGAGCAGGAACTTTTCAGCTACAACGTGGAAGTCGAACGTATGTGCTTCAATCAATACGACAAAAGCAGTTTCGACGAGCTCATTCCCCGGATCGAAAAAGCCGACTGTCAGGGAGTCGTGATTGCAACACAGTTCCATGACAGTGTCGTCAAGTTGGCATCCCGGCTGGATCAGTTACAAATACCTTACATACTGATAGACGCATTCATTGAAAACACCAATTGTGTGGCCTATTACGGGACTAACTCGTACGATTCCGGATACATTGCCGGCCGTTTGCTATACGAACAAATCAACCCGACCGAAAATATCGCAATCTTCCGCTTTATCCGCAAAGGAGA
>VOFB01004201.1_pt1 | contig 27857 bp, 53 predicted proteins | sample 5384141 | NCBI WGS metagenome assembly VOFB01 (sample SAMN12384721, study PRJNA508395) | human gut metagenome | isolation source: healthy gut A | host: Homo sapiens | reverse complement strand
AATAGAATAAATCGTTAATTTATTCCGGTATCCTCCGGAACTTCATATATTTTTGACTGGTACACAATGCAAAGGTAACTTCATAATTATCCTTTGCAAATACAAAATAACAGAGAGTTCATCCGTATCCCAGGTATTTCTATACTTTTACCTGGCCGAGGTTTAAGGCCTCTCCTTCCGAATCACAATAACCATATAAGCTTCCTTGCCTTTTTCCACTTTTAGCTTCCCCATAAAGCGCTGTTAATTTATCAGGAAATATTGTTGAATGAATTAATATATAAATCATGATCCGTATGTTTCTCATTAAAATTACTGTTATAGTATGCAGTTCATCGTTTTCATTCATATCATAATTAATAAAAGCATCATCGCCTTCCCACTATTCCTTCATAAAATATGATGTCTGGCATTATCATCACCTTCTGTTATAAGATTCAAGCTGTTTCATAGCGTTTTGCCAACTTCTGCACTGTCGCCAAACTTAACATTCCTGAAAACACAGTTATCTCTGTCTTCCCACAATCAAATTCATGCTTTGGGTTCCTGAGGGCATTCCCACTTCGCCGTCTTTCGCCACAAAGGTTATCTCATAAGTACCCTCCTGGTTCAGGTCATACTCTCCGCTCACCTCAATCGTACAGGCATCCGCATCCGCTGCCTCTGCATTATCTTCCCGGATTGTATTCACTTCCTTGCTGCATACACAGTGTCATTTAAAACAGATAATTCCGGTGCAACCGTGTCAACAACATGAAAATCATACAGAAACATCTTTCATGTTTCCTCTTGTTTTTATACTGAAAACAACTGTATAATCACCTAATTTATCTGCATCGAAATTTCCATCATCAGCTACCTTTTAACTTCAAGAATTTCTCCGGATCAAACTCTATGTATTTAACCAGAATCAGCCCCGGTTCCCAATTCGATGCTATCCTTGGATTGGGATACTTCAAAAGAACCCTTATACAAAATTTGTAGCAAATAAATATAATTGCTATAAGGACCAAAATGATACCGGCAATAATAATCGGCAGAAGTAATTTTTTTTATTTTTCCCCTTGTTTTCATCGGTCTGCTTTTTGTACGGGGTATCCGCAATGCGGACATGCCGCTATCTGATCCGAGATTTCTTTCCGCATTCTGAACATTGAATAAGTGCCATGTTTTTTCCTCCCTCTGGTAGTATTTTCTATTATATCTCTTAAAGCAGCTAAAATCTACAAATCAGGCTAATAAAAATCTTCCTTTTCTTCCCCTTAATTTTCATATTGAGAACAATCTTTCTTACCGCAGGATAAGTATTCATAGAAAAAGGCCTGCTGCCTATTGACAGCAGACCTTTAGCATTGACATATTATTCCGGCTTAATTGTTAACTAATCCAAATTAACCCATACTTCTCTTGCATCCGTACTTGTAAGTGCAGGAGTTGTTATCATTATTGTCTTTCATCATTGAATTCTATAGAAAATGTTTCAATCATCCCCATAACGTAAAACCTTAATTTTATTTCGCTTATAACCTTTATAATCATAAGTTGCCAAAGAGGTATCCATCCATGCATATCCTGTTTCCAGCCGGTATTCCACTTCTTTTCGGAAAAATCCAACACACAGAGGATATAGGAATCCTTCCCCTTCCACCTTACACCAATCGCGAAGCAGCTCTTTCTTAAGATTCGTTCTCTGTCAACCGTATTGACGGCAAACAAAACAATTAATACTATAATAACCGCGGCAGCTGCAATTCCCCCTATTATTTTCTTGTATTTGGCAAACCGGTGGGTTTTGCAGCCTGCTCCGCCCTGTACCTCTTGCTGCATCTTCATTAAGTCTCGTTCCGCATTTAGCACAAAACACAGAATCAAATTCCCGGCAATTTCTCACCGCAATTAGGACAAACTATTTCTGTTATATTTTCCATAATGCCAAAAATCCCCTACTCATATTTTACACTTATTTCATTATATACTAAAGAAACATAAATCTACATATTCATTCATTTAACATAACCTTTATTTCCCAGTAAAAGGACAATTCTTCCGATTCATCTGTCATTATATATGTGTCCTGAACCAAATCAAGTGATGCAAAATCACCTGCCTGTATATTATTCTGATACGGAATCAGTCTGTGATCTTATGATATGTACCCCCAACTGTTTTTCCTATTATTTCCAGATTTATCTCCCCCCCAAATGCGGTCTTGCTGACTGCAAGTTGATAATCGATTCTGCTGGAATACAATAAAACTTCCCTCTTTCAACTTGGTTTCTCTGTTATACTCACCTAGTTCAAAAGATCGGGATAATAAATATTCACTTGTAAAAATCTGATAGTGCTATTTTTGTTTTACTTGAATACACATTTCCATCCTTGGTAAAATAAAAATACCCTCTGTGTAAATCAGACGTATCATCTTCCCTCCCATATTCCAACCAAATCATCTTTTGTAATAAAATAGGTCGGATCCTTTTTCATTTCTTCTTCCTGTAAGCTCTTTAGCACAGCGGATGCGCTTTTCCAGAGTTTCATACTATCAAAAGCTTTTCTGTTTTTCATTCAGAGATTCATATGCCTTCTAATTTCATTTATCATATCCGCTTTTTCTAATGTAACTTCCCCAATTTCACTTATCTGCCGTGAAACAGCTTGAACCGTCTCCTTATCCGCTTCTTGATGCACATCCGCTTAATGCAATTACAACAATAAAAAGACAGAAAAAGAAAGCCCTGCTTTTGATTCTTCACACGATTTCCCTCCCATAAGATTATTTCTTAATTATACTTTAAAAAAGGTACCGTCTTCCACCACTTTAGCATCATGTGTATATTCTGTTTCAGTCCTGCAGTCACTATTTTCTATTTCAGCAGAAAGGAAGTTGTTTGTCGTGACAGGCAGCAATTGCACATAAAAACCACTTACAAATACTGCCAAATAGTATTTGCTGGGGTTTATGCCCAGAACCGGAATCGAACCAGTGACACGAGGATTTTCAGTCCTCTGCTCTCCACCAACTGAGCTATCCCATTACCATTGCAGCAAACTGCTACTGTAATCTGCAACATTGATTATTCTAACTATTTTTGCTTTTTATCTGTCAAGATCCTTTTTTCGAATTCATTTACCGATGAGCATTTCATAAATGATGCATCTGTCTGATAAATACCCTGATAGGGCTGTTCGATATAATATATTTCTTTTTCCTTGTATACAAACAAGGTATTTACCGAACCCCTGCAGTTTATATCAATCTTAATATACTCTTCTTCGTTTGGCATATCCTGTATGCTCTGCCTGCGGGTTCCTTCCGCATCTAATACCGCCGAAAACAAACCGGCTTATCCAGTCATCGTCAGAATAATTCACTGCTTCATCGCCTATTGTCACATCTATGGAATCTATGGTATCCCGGGCAGGCAAAAACGACAGGCTCTGCCTTTCGAGAGCAAGAAACTGCCAAAAGCCCTATAACGGCGATCATGATCAGTAGTATGAGCTTTTTCATAAATTATTCCTCCGCATATTCCGCCCCGCTATTTTAACCTTCATTCCGTTTTATCATATCATTTTATCAATCAATAATCCATTTTATTTAATATTTCCTTTCATTAACTTCATACTATCTTCTAATATCCGCTCAACTCGGGCCTTCTCTATCCCGCAAACGGCAGAATGCCTTCCGATCGCACTCATGCGTCCCTATATTCTTCTTACAAAACAGGAAACATCAAGCCATTTTCCCATTTTATAACCGGTTTCGCGGTTGAGGCCTTCCCAGCCGGAAGCCCATTCCCAGATGAAGCGCTTCACTTTTTCGTTAGGGCTGGTAACTAGCGCATGAGGCATTTTTCACATTCTGGGAGCTTCAGCAGTTCCATTAATGCATGGTACAGCGCCTTTCCCATCCCCAATCCCGTATGTTCTTCCTCAACATAACGGACAGCTCCGCATCCCACTGATATGCGGCTCTTTCATGAAAAAACGGTGCATAGGCATAGGCCAGGATTTTTCCGTCAGCTTCACAAACAAGATAGGGATAAGCTCCTATTATGCCTGTCATGCGGCCTCGGAATTCTTCTAAGGACGGTACTTCGTATTCAAAAGTAATCGTCGTCTTTTATGTAGGGTTCATATATTTTCAGTATTTCTCTGAGGCATCTTCAAGGCGGGCGGGCCGTATCGTGATATTTTTCCATTTCTGCCTTATCCTTTCTTTATCGTTCCGTATATTAAGCAAGCACCCGGAATGGCTGAAGCAGGAATCCCACAACCTTCCAAGCTAATCTCTTTAAAAATGGTACTTTGGCCACGGTTACGTGATCCGAACAACATAGTTCTTTTCATCCACCACCATCCGGCAATCCTTTTCGATATCTCCCATGTATTCCATGAGCTGCTGTGTGAGCTCCTCACTCTGGATCACAAGCATGAGCTCCGTATCCATATAGGTGCTGCGAATCGAAGTTATAGGGAGCCTACAGCGCACAAATCATTGTCAATTACCAGAGATTTTCCATGGGTGGAAAGTCCTCCGTCATATTCATAAGGCTGATACCGGTGGCAACCACATCTTTTTATGATATTGATAATCGCTGGAAGCCACGAAATTGTCCCCGTTTTCCACGGAATTAATTACCATTTTCACTTGGGGACCGTATCCACGATTTCCGCAAGGGTTTCGTTCATATAATCATTGGTCACCACATACGGCGTATGGATAACCACCCGCTCCTGTGCCTGTTTCATCAGCTCCGTCAGGGATATAGAAAAATATCCGGTTCTTTCCCGTATATCCCGATGGGGCCGGATACCAGGCGGATACGGTTGGCTGCACAGGTATGGGCTGTATAATCATAGGCGGTATCAAAAAAGCCTTCCTGCTTTCCCGAAGCTCCTGGTAACGGGCTTCAAGAGTTCCATCTGCTTCTGAATCCTTTTTTTCTTCTGCTGTCCTTCATCGTCATGGAACAGACGGCACACATCAGATTCCAGACCCGGTTAAAATACGCCTCTACCTGGAACAGGGGCTTTCCCCGCTGTTTTCCTCCTCTCCCTGTGCGGTATTGTATATCAGCACCTCTCTGTCCAAGCTCTTATTTTCGAATCCATAATCCCCAGAAAGTAGTCAAAGGTATTCCTTCCTCCCAGGATATAAGCGCTGTCATCCACAATCACGTATTTATCATGCATTCTCCCTGGGTTTTCAGGGCATCAGAGGATTGACGGGATTGTAAATTTTAATCTGGATATTCGGATGGGAGGCAACCGCATGGAAAAAGAGGATCCGGCTCCATTCGGATAAGTCCGCTGACTCCGTCCACCAGTATCTGTACCTTTACCCCTTCTTCCGCCTTATGCCAGATGACAGACAGCAGATCTTTGGTGCTCTCTCCGTTCCTCATATCAAAGGTGCTGAGTATGATACGGGATTTCGCCCCGTTTATCAACCGTATGCGGTGTTCAGTGCGCTTTCACTTGTTTCAGAAGCATGGCCCTGTCCGTTCCCGCCTCGCTGCTGCGGAAGCTGTCCGCACGGAACTCTTCCGCGGTCTGACTGCTCACATCCTTATACTTTATAAAAGGGCCTATGGCCCCCAGCTACCAGATATACGACAATGCATACCACAATTATCAGTATCATCCGTTTTGCTTTTATTCTCACTGCTTACACTCCTGTTCCCCTGACGCTGATCCATCTGTCAAAAATCCGTATGCAGATACTCCCTGACTGCCTCTGCCGCCTGTGTACATATTTTACTTATTCTTACAGGAATCCCTTCCTGTACCACAAGAGGGTCAATATACCTCAGCTTTGACGGCACGTTAACACAGTATATTCCCTCCACCGGCTCTGCGCTGCTGCGGATTTGGGAAAAACAGGTATACTCCTCCCACAGGCCTGCCGCCCTTTCATCCTGAAGCAGCTTATCAAGCACCTGCTCCTCTGTGGTATACAGATCCGATTCCGATAATATCCCCCATTCCACGGCTTTTCTTAATAAATCTGCCAGATACTGCATGCAGAACCGATCCTCATCCGCGGTGAACATGCGGGAATTATCCAATGACCCCAAAGTAAAAAGTAAGCGCTTCTTCCGAAGAGGTGAAAGCCAGTTCGGGGATCCTCTTCATTCAGGACGGTTTGTGAGGGTTCCTGTATATCCGGCGGATTTCCCCCGGACTTTTCTTTTCCCGGCAATAAAATTGCCCAGCGTATATTCCAGCCTGTCGGCGGACAGCCCCCGGAGAATCGTTATCCGCAATGGGATACCGATGGTAATCCGCCACATCCTCCGTTGACAGGCCGTATTTATGTAATACCTTCTGGATACCTTCCGATTCCTCTATCAGTTTACGGGTATATTCTTCCGTGGATTCCTGTTTCAGGTGATCCCCCTTCATAAAATCAACCACATGGGCAAAAACCGGTGTGGCAATATCATGAAGCAGTCCGCAATACTCTGCTTTACATCAAAGGTAAAATGCCATACGATCAGCCCTGCTCCCCGCTGTGAATCCATCTCGTATAGGGCGAGGAAAACCGGAACAGGGGAAGGAACTGTATTCATCCGCAGTGCATTCCACCTTTTCAGCCGCTGCAGTTCCTCTGCCTCAAGCAGCTCTGCCAGAAAATCCGGGAAACCATCATTATATATATGTCCCATAAAGGGCTCATTTCCTCAGGTATCGATTCTGTCATAATGCCTCCCTGCGCCATCCTGCCCGGCGCCTGCTGTATATTGTAAAATAGTATAATTGCAAAGGTACGGAACAATTACAAAATATTATAACGCACTTCCCTGCAAATGCAACTGCGCGCATGAAAATTTTTTCTCATTACAATCGATATTTTACAATTTTTTATAGTTTTTTTTCAAATTCATCCTGCAACGCATTATCACGGCATACGAAAGCGGCCGGAGTCCTGCGGGAAGGTCTTCCCGCAGGCACTCCGGCCTGTAACTGATTCTGATTCCATTCTTAACTCTGTTCTATCCGGTTGCGGATTTCCTGCATCCGAACGTCCATACTGCTGATAATCCTGGCACACTCCGCCAGCTCCTTCGCAATATCATCCGGATTGTCAATATCCTTTTATACTTAAGCTTATGCTCAGGCTGGCCCAGAAGTCCATGGCAATGGTACGGAACTGAACCTCCACCCGCATATATCTTTGCAGTTGGAAAGGAAAATAGGCACCTCCACAATCAGGTGAAGGCTTCGATATCCGTTCGGCTTGGGATTGGCTATATAATCCTTCTTCGCGATCAGCCGGATATCATCCTGCTGCACCAGCATAGCCGCCAATGCGTAGATATCGTCCGGGAAGGAACAGATCACGCGGACACCCGCAATATCATTCAGATTCTTTTCTATGTTTTCCACTGAAAGGAATCTTTTTTTACGCATCTTATCTACGATGCTCATCGGCTTTTCAGCCGTGACTTTATGGTTTTCAAAGGGATTTCTGTTATATGTGATAATGAAAATTCTTCATCAGGACACGGAGCTTGGTTTCCACCTCCATCATGGCACAGCAGTACCTGCTCATGAGTTCTATAAAAGGGATCGCACTCTCCAGGAACCTCTTCCGGCCGCTCTCCATCCAGAATTCTTGTAAACGCATCTCCTGAAAGTCCGTCAAACAATATGGTTTCTTTTGTTGTTAATTCATCCATAAATCTATTCTTTCCTTCTCCTGCCTGTCTTTCATGTTTATCGGGTAATTCTTACATATCATATCATAAAAAGGGATGTAATGAAAAGAAAAAAAGCAGTCCCAGCAATCTTTATAGTATTTTAACTTTTTTAGCCAAACCTTTATGCTTTTTTTTTATATATCTTTAATTATAATGAAGCTGATGAAAGAAAAACAACCCATAATTTTCTTTTATCAAAGGGAATCAGAAAGGACAGGACCATTATGAAGCTCATCATGCGATTCTCCACCAGGAGGATGAACCTCTTGCTGTAGGGATCTGAATAAAAAAGGATTTTTTGTCACAAAGCTTGCTACCACAGGGGGCTTCTTTAAAAACCACAATGTAACCCTGCTGATCGGAACGCAGGATCATCTGGTCAGCGACGCAACTATCCTTCATAAGGATGCCGGAAAAAGCAGGAGCCGAGATATTATCCCCAGCCCTCCGCCTCCGGCCCCACTGCTCACCGGCGGCATTTGCCATTCCCGTGGAAACGGAAACAGGAGGCTGCACCATTTTTGTTCTTGATATGATACAGTTTGAAAAGCTATAAGCGGATTTCTCTTTTTCAGTCTGAAGGGCGATGCTGCCTCAGTTTCCCTGACAAAGGTATTTTTAATCGGTCGGCCATACAGTAAAAGCCGATGAAAATGATAAAAATTCCAGCCTCCCCAGAAGCATGCCTGTCATCTCCACTATAAGCGTGGCATTGTTTGATGCCGGACCGGTAACCCTATGGAAAGGCCTACGGTTCCCAGGGCGGAGGCAAATTCAAACATGGCCTCCGTCAGGCTGCAGTCTGCGGTTTCCGTAAGAAGTAAGGAACCGGTAATAAAATCACCAGATAGGCGGTTACAAAGCTGCCTGTCTGTTTATATAGTTCTCCGTCAATCGGCTGCCTGCCCTGGGCATTTGTGTAAACAGGCACGCTGACCCTGCGTTTGGAGGATACTCGTTCCTTCATATTTTCGGCGCCATACGCAGCATGAGATATACTCTGGTCATCTTCAGCCCTCAGCTGTGGAACCGATCCCTCCGCCGATCAGCATGAGCATCATAATTCCTAAGGACATCTGGGGCCAATCCTGATATCCCATAGTGGAGAAGCCTGTGGTTGAAAGGGCCGCTATCACATTGAAGCCCGCCTGCCGTATGCTTTCCCCTGCATCTGACTGAAACAATGTATGGTGCAGGCTCCATGTTACCGGAATAACAGCCGCCGCAAGCACCAGGAACATAAACCGCAGCTCGCTGACCCGGAAAGCACGTCTGAATTTTCCCTGACAAGCAGGAGAAGGACGGCGAAATTTGTAGTGCCTGCCAGCATAAGCACGTTGGTTATGGTATCGATCAGAAGGCTGTCATAAGCGCCGATGCTGTCCGTCCTTGTGGAAAATCCGCCCGTGGACAAAGCGCACATGGTATGGTTGATGCTGTCGAATAACGGCATCCCCGCGAGCACATAGGCAAGGACGCCGGCCGCAAGAAAAGCGCAGTACATCACGAATATGGCCCGGCCGTTTTCCTGAGGTTCGGGAAGGAGTCTGTCAGATGCCCTCCGCGCTGTACAGGTTCATGGATTCTCTTTCCTGAATAAAGATGAGCATCATCATCACGAAACCAAGCCCTCCACAGAACTGCATAAAGCTTCGATGGAATAAAAAATATGGCTGACCTCTTCCACGTTCATGACGGACAGTCCGTTGTCGTCCAGCCGCTGACCGCTTCAAATAAAGCCTGTACCACCGTCAGCTGCCCGGCAATGACAAAGGGCGCCGCTCCTGCCGCGATGCCGTATCCCCAGGCGGCCAGCACCGTCATGCTGGAGGAATACAGATACCCTCTGCAGCTTTCCTGTTCCTTCTTCTTACCCGACAGGAATCCTATCCCCAATCCGAGTAAAATGGAGAACAGAGCCGGAATTAAAAGGCCGGTATATATACGGCATCTTCCGGATAAAGGGCAGTACCAGAAGCGGGACTGCCAGCAGCACTCCTATCAGAAGAATCAGTTTGCCGATGCTGCGTTCTTCATATATAAACTTTTTCATCCTGCAACCTTCTTTTTTAGATTTCTGTCAGACGGAAAGCCTTTTTATCTTCCTGTCAGCTTTCGTATCACTTCTTTTTCCTGCTCCGATGGGATATGACAACAAGAGTGTCTCCCGGAAAGATCGGTTATCCCCTCTGGGGATCATGCTTTCTTCTCCACGCAGGATACAGCCGATAATGGCATCCCTGGGAAGGTCAAGCTCCCATATCCTTTTCTCCTGCCGCAGGAGCCGTCGGAGATATGAAAACCTCTGTAATTCCAACCCTGCCGCTTCCCAGCGGGATCCTTGTAGCCATCTCATCCATAAAGGCCTGCTGTTCTATGATGCCTGCCACCACGTTAATGGCGCACACCACAGAATCAATTCCATGCTATAGAAAAATTCGGTCTTTTGGGATCATTGACAAGAGCCACTGTTTTTTCGGCCGTTCCAAACTTCTTTTTTGCACAGCTCGCAGATGACCAGGTTATCCTCATCATTCTGGGTCAGCGCAATGGCAATGTCCATCCAGTCCGCTCCTGCTTCCTCCAGCACATAAGGCTTGGAAGCATCTCCGTATATGACCTCCATAGCCTGGATTTCCGGGCAGCTATGACAGTCAAATAGTTTTTATTGAATAACGATGTCACCTTATAACCCTTGCGTATCAGAGATAACGCCAGGGATTTTACTTATGGAAGCCTCCTGCAAGAGGATCCTGTTTTTATCCGATACACTGCTTCTCATGATTGCCTCTCCTTGCCCATGGCTTTTTCTTTGCCCAGCAGCTTCTCTATTTCCCTAGCCGACAGGACGGCGGGGCAAATGGTTTCAATCCCTGTTCCCCTGTATAATACATTCCTTTTCAGGGTCATAAAGCCTGCACACTATTTTTTCGTATGGAACAGGATTCCATGCCATCTGGGAAATCATAATGTTTATATTGTCAGTATCCGTTACCAGAATAAGGCAGTCAGCCTTTTCCGCCGATGCACGGGATAAGGTTTCCAAATCCGCGGCATCCCCCGTCTCCTGTCAGTCCGCCATAGAGCTGGTCCAGCTTGCGGAAGGCATCTCTGTCCCTGTCTGCTATGCATACGTCGTTTCCCTGTCCGTATATTTCGGCGGCCAGGCTGGCTCCCAGCCTTCCGCATATGATCACATCATCTTTTTGATAACTGAAATCACTGTATTTCATATGTTCCTTCTTCCCTTTCCCGGGACGGCGCTCAGAAAACCAAAGAGCCTGATTTGTCATTTTGTTTTCTTTTCACCACATGTCCTACGCCATTCTCATCATATTCGATCTTACAGCGTTCTTTTTTTTCGTCCGTCCTGCAGTCGTCCATAGTATATGCAGCCTCTTAATTATCTATGTTTTTTCTTGCGGGCAGGAATGATCCAAATGACCAGGCCGCGCGGAAATGCTTCATCGCTGATATATGGCACCCCTGTTTTTCCATCAGGATTCCAAACAGGTTATGAGGCTCGGCCGCGTCCGGGCAGTCTTTCATCGCCTCGCAGATCTTTTCACGGGATTCTTCTATATGATAATCATGGATAAAGGCTGCGCACCTTCTTCACATAACTGATTCAAATATTCTTTTCGGTTTCTTCTTCCATCACTGTTCTCATATCTTTATCCTCCTTTGATGATTCCATTCTAGCTGATATCCTGTGAGAGGGGTGAGAGTTCGGGGAAATGGTGTGAGAATTTGTGAGAATATTGCCGCCCGGCGGCGGCAATTTCAGAGAATTGCTTTGCAATTCCTTTAGTTGGCTCGCGCTCTTTAGGGACAAAGATTGAATTTTGTAAGAGGGGGTAACAGAAAAAGATAGTAGAGACAGGAAGATTGTGGGTAAAAGAAAAATGTAAGAATTATGAGGATGGAAAAAGGGGGACAGGGGAGCCGTGAAATTATTCATCGGCCATTCGGTAGCCTATCCCTATTTCGGTGAAAATATAGCGGGGTTTGCGGGATTTTTTCCACTTTGCGGCGCAGGGCCATGACGGGCACGGAGGGCCTGGGTGTCGGAGTCATAGGCGGCTCCCATACCTTTTCAGGATATAGCCGCTTGTGAGGACCTTTCCCGCATTTTTTATCAGCAGGGACATCAGGCTGAACTCCATGGGGTCAGGTGAAGGGGCTCTCCGTCCAGGGCGGCGGCATGCTTTTCCACATCCAGTTCAAGCCCGCCCACCCGGTATACGGACTGGGGACGGGAAGGCCCTGTCGGTACAGGTGGCGGAGCGCCACACGGATGCGCGCCATCAGCTCTGGCGGAAAAGGGCTTGTCAGGCAATCATCCGCTCCCAGATCCAGAAGGGCCGCTTTTTTCTTTCCCTGATCTCTTGCGGAAACTATTATGATTGGCATTTCGACCATTCCCGACCTTTTCAGAATTTCCTCTCCGTCCATGTCCGGCAATCCCAGATCCAGGAGGATCATATCCGGCTGGGAGGAGAGCAGCAGCTTCATGGCGGAAAGCCGCATTGCCTGCGGTCAGGCAGGTAAAGCCCTCCGCTTTCAGGGCGTAGCAGATAAAATTCGATCTGTACATCATCCTCTACCACAAGTATTGTTTCATGATATTGTTCCATCTGTTTCCTCCGTTTCCTTATCTACAGGACAGGTATCCGTCTTCAAAGGCAGGGGGTAAACAAATTCCCGCGCCCGGCCGTCGGTTCTGTTTCCGCTTCCATCCGTCCGCCGTGCTGGCGGACAATGGATTCAATCGGAGTCCAGCCGATTCCTTTCTGGGCATCCACGGGCTTTTATCCGGGACGTATAAAAGGTCTGAAAAATATTAGGCAGATCCTCCGGCGCAATGCCTTCTCCCCTGGTCAGCCACACAGAATACGGCATTTTCTCCTGCTAAATCCTTTTTTACTGTTATCTTTATTTCCTTCCGGCGGCGTATGCTTCACCCCATTGTCAAGAAGGTTAATCAGCACCTGCATGATCAGCCTGGCATCCATGGGCACCATCAGGAACCTCTTCAGGCACCTCTACCTGGTTTCCCTGCCGGGAGAACGTCCCGCCATCTGCGCTATGGCCCCACCCAATCCTTCCTCCACAGCTTCCGGCTGCTTTTTAATGACCATCCTGCCCTCCTGAAGCCTGGTCAGGCTCAGAATGTTTTCCACGAGGGAATGGAGCCAGATGGCATCCTTTATGGATCCCCTTCTGCCAAATCAAATCGGGGATCTCTTTTTCATATCCATAATCATTTCAGAGGTTCCATGATTCCGGACAGCGGCGTCCTCAGATCGTCGCCCGGAGCAGGTTGCCCCGGTATCGTTCCTGCTTTGCGGCAGGGGAACTCCTCACGGCCAGGGATGCGGTCCATAGCCAGCGCCACGCATTCCAGCATGGAATGAAGAAATATCTTCTGTGTTTCCTCAAAGCCCGCTTTTCTCCACTGGGGATACGCACCACGCCCAGAATCCCTTCGCCGCCGTAGACCGGCAGTCACCGCATAGAAAGGATCCCGGAGGTTTTCCAGCCTTTTCTTCACTTCTTCTCCGTTTTCCAGCCTTCTTCTTACAAGCTTTCCTTCTTCTGTTCTCTGAAGAAATGTTTTTTCCGGTCCCGTTTCGTCATAACAGAGGCACGCCGCCCGCAGTCCAGCAGATCGCTTATGACGGATACGGCTGTTTCCGCAGCATCCGGGAGAGCTCCTTGGCTTCCGTAAGATGGCTGGTAAGAAGATACAGGGCCTGTGTCTGCCGTTCCCGTTCCAGGGCTTTTTGGCATTTTCCTTTTCCTGATAAGGGCGCTGGTTACCAAAGCCACTACTGTCATCACCGCAAAGGTAACCATATAGCCTGCGTCATAAACTGCAGGGAATGATAGGGTTTGGTAAAAAATAATTTAAAAGGTAAGTTGCCGCCACAGACGAGACAGAATCCCCCATAGATATCCCCTGGTCAGGCTGGCGGTGATAAATACGGCGAGGATATACAGCAGCACCACGTTGGTTTCCGTAAATCCGATTTCCGAACCCCATCCCCAGCAGGGTAGCGGCCAAAAGAAACAGAATCGATTCTGCGGAATAGATTATGCCGACCCTTATTTTTTCCCTTTTATCCATAATATCCCATTCCTTTTCCGGCCGATCCTACAGCCGGTTCATTTTATAGCCGATACCCACTCTTGTCTGGATATATTAGGGGATTCTCCCTGTCCGGCTCTATTTTTTTTGCGAAGCGTCGCCATGTAGACCAGAGAAGGATATCGCTGACGTTCACATTTTCCCACACCTTTTTATCAGGTACTGATGCGTAAGAACCTTTCCCACATTTCTGGCCAGCTCACAGAGAAGCTTGTATTCGATGGGAGACAAAGTGCAGCTCCTGTTCGCCCATATAAGCTGCCGCCGCGGCAAAATCGATTTTCAGATCTCCGTTTACAAAAACCGTGCTTATCTCTCCCTGCTCGGATTGCATATAGCTGATCCGGCGGAAGGGGTGGAACGAAGCCTTGCCAGCAGCTCCTCGACGCTGAAGGGCTTCGTGAGATAATCGTCGGCCCCCGCATCCAGGGCCTCTATTTTGTCCTGATCCTCGGTCCTCGCACTGATCACGATAATAATGGGGACGGAGGACCAGGCTTCTTACCTTTCGTATGATATCCAGGCCGTCCATATCCGGCAGTCCCAATCCAGAAGGATGACCTCCGGGCTGTGGGGAGGTTACCGCCAGCATGGCCTGCGCCCCCGTTGGAAGCTTTTTCATAATGGTATCCCTGTGTCTCAGGGTGGTCGCAATCAGGTTGGAGATTGCCTTTTCATCCTCCACAATCAGAAGATTATGTTTCGTTTCCATTTCTATCCTAATTTCTGCGCTGCATTGCGCATATCCGTCATGCTTTTCCGGCTGTTTCAGGAAATTGTCCCCGCCCACATCCTCCGCCTTCAGGTCAAACAGAAAACAGGTCCCTTTCGGCACGTTGTCCCTCACCTCAAGCTTTCCTCCGTGGGCCTCCACGATAGAACGACATAAAGACAGGCCTACTCCCATGCTCCTCGTTCCGTCCGCCGCCTGGTATTCTCCCGTATAGAAGAGGTCAAATACCTTTTCCTTTTCTGTCATCCGGTATTTCCCTGTCCGTCATCGGCTATATTGATATAGATTCTGTCCCCCAGTTTTTCGCGGAAATATCAATGTGAATCCTCCGGCGTACGTATTTGATAGCATTATCCACGATATTCACTGCATCACCTGCATGATCAGCTTTGCATCCATCCAGGCCATGAGGGAACTCGTCTTCCAGGTGTACCTGGATTTTATGTCCCCTCAGCCGCCTCCGGATATGGCTCAGCGCTTCGCTTATCACATCCTCGAGAAGCTCAGGCTGCTGCTTCAGTTCCATACTGCCGTTCTCTATTTTGGTCACGGACAACAGGTTCTCAACCAGATTATACAGCCATACGGAATCGTCGTAAATATCCTCATAAAGCTTCTGCTTCTGATCTGTGCTCAGATTGTCCCCCTGCTGCATCAGCATGCCTGAATTTCCGGAAATGCTGGTAAGCGGTGTCCGCAGATCATGGGATATGCTCCGCAGAAGATTGCTTCTGAGCTGCTCCTGCCTGATCTGAAGCCTGGCGCGGTTTTTATCCTCGGTGCTCTGTTCCTTTTCCAAAGCCAGCGCTGCTTCATTGAGCATGGCGTTCAGAATGCTTTCATCAAAGGCAGGCAGGAAACCGTCCTCCAGACAGATTCCCACCACACCGTATACCGCATTGGCGCTTCTCACCGCCAGATACAGGCCCTTCGCTCCGGGAAGTGTCCCCGGTGGAGGCCCCGCATGTTTATTGTTCCGGTAGCTCCAGGAGGCTACCGCAGTCTCATCCTTCGTGAGCAGACGCTCAATACAGCTGTTTTTTTCCCTGGGAAAGCAGTAAGGCCTTACCCCTCCGAGGTTCCCCCGGATAATAGACAACATCCTTATCAAGAAGCTTCACCAGCTGTCCGGCCACCGTTTCGGCTATCGCTTTTCTCCATAGGCCATCTGCAGCTTCCTGCTGGTATCCAGAAGTATTTCCATTCTCCAGGCCTTCCTTACAGCCTGACGGCCGTAGGATTTCACTTTTTTAGCCAGGGAAGCGGTGATAAACCCGGCCAGAAACATGATCAGGAAGGTGATCATATATCCCGGATCCCTGACCTTCAGGGAATTATAGGGTATGGTAAAAAAGATATTGAAGCACACCACGCTGAGTACGGAGGCAAGCAGGTTATATATCTGGTTTTCTGTTATCAGGGCAATAATCAGGACTCCCAGAATATAGATGGTCACAATATTGGCTTCGTTGATTCCCAGCAGCCGGAACAGGAACGCCAGAATCGTGGATATCCCCAGAACCGCAAGCATGGCGAGGGAATCCTTCAGGTAATTCTTATCCTTTACCGCGATTATGCTTTCCAGTCTGTTCTTTTGGCATAACGCCTTGTATAGGTGTCCGGAATGAGATAAATTTCCATCCGTGGCACCAGGGCCGTCAGCTGATCCGCAAAATTCACATTCTGGGAAAACAGCTTCTTCTTTGTATAGCTCCTTCCCAGCACGATCTTGGACACTCCGGAAATACGCGCGTATTCCGCAATCTGCCTGGTAATATCTCCTCCGTAAAGAGTCACCGTTTTGGCTCCCAGCTGTTCCGCAAGCCGCTGGTTCATGCGAAGGCGCAGGGCATCCTCGTCCCTCATCCCCTCTCCGGGCGCTTCCACATGCACCGCCGTAAACCGGGCGCGGAATGCATTGGCCATCCGGGCTGCCGCGCGGATCACCTTGTCATTGGATGGGGAGGCCGAAAGGCAGACCAGAATATGTTCTCCCGTATAATATTCGCTCTCCCGGTTCTGTTCCTGTTCTTTTCCGTAACCCTGTTTACCTGATCCGCCGTCCGCCGGAGGGCAATTTCCCGCAGGGCCGTAAGATTATCCAGGGTAAAAAAAATGATCCATCGCCGTACCGGCCTGCTTCGGGCAGTATACCTTCCCCCTCCTTCAGCCTTTCCAGAAGATCCGCAGGCTCAATATCCACAAGCTCCACCTGATCCGCCTGATCGAAAACAAAGTCCGGGATCCTCTCCTGTACAGTGATTCCTGTTATGGAAGCCACGATATCATTCAGGCTTTCCAGATGCTGCACATTGACCGTGGTATATACGCTGATTCCTTCCTTCAGCAGCTCCTGAATATCCTGATAACGCTTAGTGTGGCGGCAGCCGGCCGCATTCGTATGGGCAAGCTCATCCACTAACAGCAGCTGCGGCCTTCTCTTAAGCGCCGCATCCAGATCAATTCCCTCAATACTATATTTTTTTTATACGGGATTTCCAGAACCGGAAGCTGCTCCAGTCCGTCCAGAAGCGCCATGGTTTCCGGACGTGCATGAGGTTCAATATACCCGGCAGCCACATCCATCCCCGCTTCTGCCATCTGTGCGGCCGCCTCCAGCATCGCATAGGTTTTCCCCACTCCTGCTGCATATCCGAAAAATATTTTTAATTTTCCCTGATTAATCCTGGATTCCTCTTCCTTTACCTGTTCCAGGAGCTTATCCGGGTCGGGCCTGTTATTTTCCATATTATTTTCTCCCAGCCACAGCTGATTATAATTGAAACACATCAAGCCGCCAGTCCAGAGACTGCCGGCTTTTATGAACATAAGGACATGTCATCAATCCGTGAGGATTCCGTCAAAGGGCAAGATTCACTTCGAGCACATTCACGGTTTCTCTCCCAGTATACCAAGGAATTTTCCCTTTGTATACTTATCGATAACTTCCCTGACCTCCTCTTCCGATATTCCCTTTGCCTCGGCAATACGGGGGACCTGGTATTCGGCTGCTGCCGGGGATATATGAGGATCCAGGCCGCTGCCGGAGCCTGTGACCAGTTCCACAGGAATGGCTTCCATATCCGCATCGGGGTTCGCTTCTTTTATCATTGCAACCCTTTCCGCAATCTGTGCGGCATATTCCTCACTTGCCGGAGACTTGTTGGACGCGCCTGCATACATCAGCGGATTTCCTCATCATCCGTGTAGGTGGATACATCCAAAACATGATTCTTCCCCACATATGGGCGGGATCCGTAAACTGCTGTCCCAGCAGTTCACTTCCGTATTTTACCCCCGTTTACCTCTATAATACTTCCATTAGCCTTATCCTTGAAAAACAGCTGTGATATACCGGTCATCACCAGAGTGTAAAGCAGACCGCACAGCAGCATCATGATAAAAAACAACAATGTTGTTTTTCCGAAAACCTTTTTACCTCTTTCATCTTCTCTTTCCTTTCTGTGAAACGTTCCGCCGTCCCGGATTGTTACAGGAACAATCCGCATGCAACCAGGATCATATCAATCAATTTGATGAATATAAACGGTGCAATGATACCGCCTAACCTGTATATCAAGAGGTTTCTTGAAAGCAGCTTTCCCGCTGATACTTCGCGGTATTTCACGCCCTTGAGCGCCAGGGGAATCAACGCTACGATAATCAGGGCATTATAAATAATGGCTGAGAAAATCGCACTTTCCGCACTATGCAGCCGCATGATATTCAGAGCGGCCAGCCCGGGATACAGTCCCATGAAAAGCGCGGGGATGATGGCAAAGTATTTTGCCACATCGTTCGCGATGCTGAAGGTGGTAAGGCTTCCTCTTGTCATAAGGAGCTGCTTGCCGATTCTCACAATGTCTATCAGCTTGGTGGGTGAGCTGTCCAGATCCACCATATTTCCCGCTTCCTTTGCAGCCTGCGTTCCTGTATTCATTGCAACCGCAACATCCGCCTGCGCAAGTGCAGGCGCATCATTGGTACCGTCGCCGGTCATGGCGACCATATGCCCCTTTGCCTGCAGCTCCCTTATCATGGAAAGCTTGCCTTCCGGCGTGGCTTCCGCAAAAATCATCCACACCCGCCTCTGCGGCGATTGCCGCTGCGGTCAGAGGATTGTCACCGGTTATCATAACGGTACGTATCCCCATTTTCCGCAAATCCGCAAACTTCTCCTTCACACCGGATTTGATGATATCCTTCAGATGTATCACACCCAGGATAATATGATCCCTGGCTACCACCAGCGGTGTTCCGCCCTGATTTGCGATTTTTTTACCGCCTCGTCACATTCCTTGCTGTATATTCCGCCATGGGCTGTCACGTATTCCTTCATGGAATCGGCAGCGCCTTTACGGATTTCGAATTCTTTATATTGACGCCGCTCATCCTTGTTTTTATGGTGAAAGGAATGAATTCCATATGGTTTTCAGAAAGGTTTCTTTCCCTGATGCCGAATTTTCCTTCGCCAGGATTACCACGCTTCTGCCTTCCGGCGTCTCATCAGGAAGGGATGCCAGCTGTGCCGCATCCGCAAGCTCCTGAGCCGTATGCCCGTCAACCGGAATGAATTCCGCAGCCTGCCGGTTGCCCAGCGTAATGGTTCCCGTTTTATCCAGAAGCAGGGTATCCACATCCCCTGCCGCTTCAATTGCTCTGCCGCTCATAGCAAGGACATTTGCCTGATTCAGACGGCTCATTCCCGCGATGCCGATTGCAGAAAGCAGAGCGCCGATAGTGGTGGGCGCCAGACAAACCAGCAGCGCCACCAGAGAGGTTATGGATGTGGGATTGGCCTCTCCCAGCTGTTTGGCAGAGAAAAAGGGAATAAGCGTACAGGGCCATAACCACAAGAATAAATATAATAGACAAGGCAACCAGAAAAATTTCCAGTGCGATTTCGTTCGGTGTTTCTTTCTCGCCGCGCCTTCTACCATGGCAATCATTTTGTCCAGGAAGCTCTGGCCCGGTTCGCTGGTAATTCTTACTACAATCCAGTCGGAAAGTACTCTGGTTCCTCCGGTCACAGCACTGCGGTCGCCGCCCGCTTCCCGGACCACCGGCGCGGATTCGCCGGTGATGGCGCTTTCATCCACACTGGCCGCGCCCTCTATCACTTCTCCGTCGCCGGGGATCTGTTCCCCGGCTTTTACAATGACGATATCTCCCTTTACCAGCTTTGCCGAAGGAACACTGACAATCTGATCCTTTTTTATCAGGGGAAGGTTTTATGCGCTTCCACATCTTGTTTTGCCGCCCGTAGGGAATCCGCCTGGGCCTTGCCCGCCCTTCCGCAATGGCTTCCGCAAAGTTCGCAAACAATACGGTAAACCAGAGGATTATGGTAATCCCCAGAATATATCCCGGCGCCGCGTCCTGATTCCAAACAGGGATACGGCCCAGAGAACCGTGGTCATAATGGCTGATACAAAGACCAGGAACATTACGGGATTTTGATCTGGGTCCGGGGCGCCAGCTTTTAGAAAAGCATCCTTAATGGCGCGCATGACCATTTTTTTATCATGCAGAGCATTTTCTGTTTTTCATACCGCTGCTCATTTATACTACCTCCATTTATACACATTCCTTTTTAGGAAATAACATCTGCTCACTGATTCATGCTCCCTCTATATCAGCCTATCATCTGGAAATATTCCGCAATCGGCCCGAGTGACAGCGCCGGGAAGAAACTCAGGGCACCCACAAGCAGCACCACAAATATAAGAAGGAATACAAACATTCCGTTGCTGGTGGACAGGGTTCCCGCCGTGACGGCAACCTTTTTCTTCTTTGCCATACTGCCTGCGATGAGAAGCATGGTGACAAGAGGTATAAATCTTGCTCCTAGCATAACCAGGCCGATGGAAACATTAAGAAAGGGGTATTGGCATTAAAGCCTGCAAAAGCCGAACCATTATTGCCGCCGCCGGAGGAATATGCATACAGCACCTCCGATAAGCCATGTGCCCCCGCATTATTCAGGCTGTCTGCCGTGGAGGGAAGCAGCGCTGCAATGCAGCTGCCCACCAGAATTACGATGGGAGTTGCCAGACAGCAGAGGACTGCCATCTTCATTTCAAGGGCTCAATCTTTTGCCCAGATATTCCGGCGTACGCCCGACCATCAGGCCTGCGATAAATACGGCCAGGATGGCGAAAGCAAGCATACCGTAGAGCCCGCAGCCAACACCGCCGAACACGACTTCGCCAAGCATCATAAGAAGCATCGGTATCAGGCCGCCTATTGGCGTATAGGAATCATGCATGGAGTTTACGGAACCATTGGAAGCCGCCGTTGTCCATGTCGCCCATGTGGCCGAGGTGGCAATACCGAACCTTGTTTCCTTTCCTTCCATATGTGCCGCCTGCCGTTCCGTCCGTGCTGTCCACAGCCACCGCGCCGTTCTGCGCCAGCTGAGGCGTTCCCTTCTGTTCATTTGCCGCGCAGACTGCTAATGCCGCTGCCAGCATGATAAACATTGCTGCAAAAATCGCGATCCCCTGCCGTTTGTCCTTAACACTGCGTCCGAAGGTGAAGCAGAGCGCCACCAGGAATGAGCAGCAGGAAAGCATTTGGATCAGATTGCTGAATATTGTGGGGTTTTCAAAAGGGTGCGTGGAATTCAATCCGAAGAACCCTCCGCCGTTCGTCCCCAGCTGTTTAATGGAAATCTGGCTCGCCGCCGGTCCGAGAAGGAACTACCTGTTCCGTAACAATATCGGCCGCCTGAACAGGAGCTCCGTCTACCGTAACCTCTCCCGTTTCTTTATTTACAATGGCTCCGTCAATGATTTCACCGTTTTCATCCAGTGCGACAGGCTCCAGCAGCTGTACCTCATCATAAGGCTTCAGATTCTGTACCACGCCCTGGGGAGCTGATAAGAATCCCTCCCACAATGGCTATGGGAAGCAAAATATAGACAACCGATCTTGTAAGGTCAACCCAGAAGTTTCCGATGCCATTCTGTTTTACTCTGGTAAAGCCCCGGATAACCGCGAACAGAACCGCTATACCCGTTGCCGCCGATCCGAAGTTCTGTACGGTGAGGCCCATCATCTGGGAAAGATAGCTCAGTGCACTCTCGCCGCTGTAGGCCTGCCAGTTCGTATTTGTCATGAAGCTGACAGCTGTGTTGAAGGCCAGATGCCAGGAATTTCGGGTATATGCTCGGATTCAGCGGCAGGATCCTGCAGCAAAGCATCAGGAACAATACCAGAAAACCAACCGCATTAAAAAATCACCGCGCTTATTATGTATCTCTTGCGGACATTTCTTCCCTGCTGTCAATATGCATGATTTTTATAAATCAGCTTTTCACAGGGACCGCAGATTCGGGAAAGGAATACTTTTTCACCATTCATAACCTTCCGATGTAGGCTCCCAGCGGAATGGCGAAGCGCTACCAGTATAATGAGATAAACCGCATATTGAATAAAGCTTTCATTACCTGTCTTCTCCCTTCAAAAATAACAAATAGTAAATCAGCATATCAATTCCTGTTGCCGCTATAAGCCAAATCAGTATATCCATATCTGTCTCCCTTCCGCCGCAGCGTGCGGCATGCTCATAACTTAAATTTCCTGATTACCTGATGAAGTATAGCAAAGAGGGTAAAAAGATGGGGTTAGAGAAATGGGTTTGGTGTTAAAATTATGTTAAAATGGGGGCTGGTATCTGTGGGGTTCGGTAGCGAAAAGGTTTCCTGCCCCTGCGTGGAGTCCGTTTCTCGGCCGCCCGGGTCGCTCCCCTTCCGTCCGTGCCTGGGGCGCCGGGGCTTCTGTATCCGCCGGGCCAGACGCTAAAGGAGATTTCTAACAGTTTTTCTTCCCTTACTCTGTCAACGCGGCTGAACTCCTTCGTCAGACAACGCCGCTAAGGGCAGACAGTGTAAGGGAAGAAGAAAGGTAAGAAATATCGGCGTGATGTCCCCGACAGACACAGAAGCCCCGGCACCCAGGCATAAATGAAGGGGGAGAGCCCGCTAGGACGGCAGAGAATACGGACTCACCCAGGGGCAGTGAATGGTTTTGGCAGGAGGCAGGCGCAAATAGAAGTATGTCATGAAATCTTATAGGAATCTTAAGATTAACTTCATTGTTTTTGGTGTTATATAGCCCATAATGGTAGTATAAAGGAAGTAATTTTGATATTTATATAGGAAGAGGGGAGGGTCCATAATGAAGGGGTTAAAACGTTTTTTTACTTTATTGGCTGTCAGTGCTGCGTTTGCATTGTTTACGGAAATTTGACGGTTTTTGGCTGATAATCCCCCGGTGGGACAGATAGTGATTCTATAAATGGTTCCGTTCAGACGGAACCTGAAGGCACTGATACCTCATCCGGCACTTCGACAGAGAATTCTCAGACGGATGGGAATGATAATACTTCATCCAATCCTTCTGTAATAGAAATGTTTGTATGTGACAAAAATGGGATTATAACCGGGGTTAATCCGGAGTATTTGCAGAGCCTTGGTACACAAGAATTGAAAATATCTTTGACGATACCTTCTTCTGTAAATGGGACTAAAGTCACAGGAATTGGACCTAATGCATTTATGCCGGCTTACTATCCTCAATATGTCATTAACTTTGTATCTCTTGATTTTTCTAAAGCAGCCATTACTTCCATCGGGAATAATGCTTTCTTAGGCTGTACAGGCTTAACCGGTACGCTCAGGCTGCCGGCGACCCTTACTTCAGTAGTGAAAACGCTTTCTCTTACACCGGTTTCTCCTATGTTTATTTTCCTTCGGGTAAATGCAGCTATGGGACGGGGGCTTTTGGAGATATGAAGAATCTTGCTGCCGCCATATGTCCTGACGAAACTTCTTATCATAATCTTTCTTCGCTCTCTATTGTTAACCAGGACAAGCTTACCTATCCGCTTACTCTTTATTTTCAGGATGAGAACGGCAGTACTGCAGCAAAGAACAGAGCGGCCCTCTATAATATGCCTCTTACTTATGTAATGAAGGATAATCGTTCCTGGATTAATGATAAGGGATTATAAGCTGCCGTCGCCTAGCTTTGAAGGAGACTATACCTGGAAATGGAGCACGGAATTGAACAGCTCAAATTCCGTAACGCCTGCATCCCTTGTGAAGGGGAATTTACTGGTAGCAGTCAAATCTATTACGAAACCGGCAATCAGTTTCGGCGGCGACATTAATAAAACCTATGATAAATCTGAGGCCGTCCTACCGTTACGGCCAGTCATCCCAAGGCTAAGGCTTATAAGGATGCGGTGAACGGGGATGTTGTTTTCTTTTATACCTGGGAATGGACAGATAACACTGGTATTCACAATAAAGAATCTGAATATGATAAAATAGTTTGGAATTTACTAATTCTTCAGATTTCACATGCAATGTTAAGGTTCAGGCTTTTGTCAAGGGGGATGATAAGGCTTTTTATGAAGAAAGCCATGATTATCATGTAAAAATCAGGCAGGTATCGTCTGTTGTTAAGCCCATAGTTTCTTCAGGAACGGTATCTGTGGATGGTCAGCTCCCCGATTTGAGCCTGGGCGAAGGCAGTACTCCCGGTGATATTGTGTGGGATGAGAATCAGACTATTCAGGAAGGGAAAAGGAATATTCCTGGACATTTACTCCCAAAGATAAAATCAATTACAGCACTGCTGCCGGAAAAGTGACCCTTCAGGGAACTGCGGCACCGCTTTATACAATCAATGTAAGTACAAGCGGCAGGGGGGAAGGTATCTCCGGACGGCACCGTAACCGTTGAAAAAAGGAAAGGATATTCTGTTTACCTTCACCCCGGATCCGTTATAAGCTGGGGACAGTTACCCTGATAATATTGATGTTTACGGGCAAAGTAAAAGATAATTCTTATAAAATAGAGAATGCCCCCGCTGGGGGATTCCCTAGGAGCATAAGCTGTCTGTATCCTTTAAGCAATTGGACAGTGATGATATGAAACAGATGTTTAGCAGCCTTCCTGTAATAACTTCTGATAAAATGACACCTGATCAGGGGAAATGCCTATCTGGATGCAATCATTCAGTATCGATCTCTTTCTGCTAATCGGACTACGTCTGTTTCCCAGGATACATTGCTGGCATTTTATCGTACTTTGGCAAAGCATCCTAAAATAGAATTTGATATCGATAATAAGGGACCTGTAAGCATATCCGACTATACAGCGCTGCTGGACAGCATGACTCTGGAGGATGCGAAGGATTAAGGGACGGTACAGTCTCTCATCTCAGTATCAGTATTGATGTGAAGGATACGAATTTAAATACCCAGCAAAGGGATATGATAAAGCGGCGAAAAAGATGCGGTTATTACTGACAGTTACAATATCAGCCTGAAAAAGTCGGTTACCAAACCAGAGGGTACCAATGATACCTACCTCACAGATCCCAGGTATCCTCTTACCCTCAAATTCCCTGTTCCCAAAAAGGGTATCAAGGCTCCTGCTTCCGGATATGAACGAACCTTTTATGTTGCTGCTGTCCATGAGCAGAGCAACAGCCGTTCTTCCACGGATATTCTTTCGAATAAGGACAGCAGCGGCAAAACCATAACTGTTGCCACCGACAGATTCTCTGTTTTACCGTCTTATATCAGGATATTAAGAAAGCGGAGGATCCTCATACATCCTCCGGCCAGAATAATTCATCGGATAATAAAAACAATGACAATAATTCTTCCTCCAACACCTATGTTCCTGACTATGAAAAGGATTTCTGGGATAATGTGTCGAATCTGATTAAGAAGGCCAAGGCCGGTGACACGGTGAATGAAATGCGGTAACCTATGACAAAATGCCGGAATCCGTAATGGCCGCCCTGCGGAGAATCCTTCAGGTGGCATTAATTGTCAGATGGGACGAGGAAAGCCGGTAATTATTCCTGCACAGACTGCCCTCGCTTTCGAAAAGGGACGTGTCTACTATCCGCTGTCATTATTAAGTGAGCTTTATGCCAAGGTAAATGCTTCCCTGACCGCTCCTGTACCAACCCCTCCCAGTTCCGGTACCTCCGGCGGCGGCAACTCCTGGGATATATCCGCTCCTTCCTCCAATAACACCACTTATACCCCTACCTCCAAGGATAAGGGAACAGAAATAGAAGCGGAAACGGAGAGTGAGAGGATACGGAAACACAGGAAACGGAAACTCCCTCGGAAAGTATGGAGGAATCCTCTGAAGTGCCGGAATCCGTTCCTCATATAGGATCTTGACACACAGGAGATCAGGGAAGACATCGGAAAGCAAAACGATTGCTGTTGTTCTCATCGCCTCCTGTGTTCTGCTGATTCTGGTGGTGGTAATTATAGTGGTATTGCTTTCTATTAAGAAAAGCAGGATTGACCGCAAAGATTAACGTGACTCTGTAAAAAACAAAATCATATGATTATTGTACCATGTGCTCCCATCCGGGCAGACTGATTCATGTCTGTTTCCCGGATGGGAGCAATTTTATTATCAAAAAGCCCTTATAAGCCAAATCATATAAAATTATAAATATAAGATATAAATGATAATGTCTGTATATAAGCCTCATGTTATAATTTAAAATATATTTATGTCAAATTAAGGGGATACAGCATGAGGGAAAAGAAAGGGTGTTTGGAAGCGACTGATTTTGCCAGCCAGTCATACAGAGGCATTATGTTTGTCAGCTACGTACTGGTGGGAGGACTTGCTCTTATATTAATGGTAGCAGGTGTTTTTCATGGTTCAATGTTTATTTCAAGGAACAGGTCTCTGCAATAGGAATCGAGCAACTGAGAAGCAGATTGATGGTATATAACAGTTAAATTGATTTATATCATACCCAGCTGAAATGCATATCATGAACCTGCGATTAAAAATTATATCTATTCGGATACGAGTGATTTTCAGCGTGATTATGAACTCAGCCGATATCTGCAGAATATGATTGTATATAATGAAGTAATTGAATATGTCGGCTTTTTATAAAAATGATACCTTCCATGTTCAGGTGGGGACAAAATACCCGGATATGCAGGAGCAGGAAGAAGTGAATAAAAGATTATCCGGAGTCTAAAAGACGATATGGAACACTTTGTCCTGCAGTCTCCGTCCGGAGAACGGAAATTATGTATCTTTCTGACGGAAAGAGGTATGCTGTACGGTAAAACCGGAACGGGGAATTGTCTTCATGGTTAATTTAAGAAAGCTTCAGAATGAATTATTTTCATCGGATGTATCCGGAAGCCGTATCATTATATTTTCTAATTCAGGACCCCATTGCTGGAAAATGATAATTTTACGGAAAAGGAAGAAACTGAACTTTGGAAAAGTATTGAAAATCAGCAGGGCTTGAAGAAAGACAACAAAATAACAATTGACGGAAATTCTATATTTATAACAGCATGCCCAGCAAACAGAGAGGTGAGTTTCTTGTCTTGCTCCAGGATTTCCATGTACAGGAAGCACAAAATGTCAGAAGCCAGCAGAATGATGTATATGATTTTTATGGGAGTTCTGATTGCCGTTCTTGATTCTCCGTCGCTATGGCAAGATGTGTCTATTTCCCATTCAAAAAATTTATGGAGGTACTTAAAGATAAAGCTGAGTTTACAGATAGCAGCGAGGCTTACAGCAGGGAACGTACCCAAATAACCAGTGACAAAATATTATATCAGGTCGGTATGATGTCGGCCCGGATATTATTCCGACAGAGTTCTGAGCTATCTGAACAGCCCGGATGAAAAGGACGGTATACCGATATATTAAAACTGAAGGATCCGGAATGAGCATTGTCTTCTTATTCTATTCTGGCAGGAATATGTAGACAGCAGCCGTACAGGCATCCTGTCCATGGAAATCTGCCATCTGCTGGAAAACGCAGTCCAGGGCTGCAAAAGTATCCGTTATTGTAGATAAGTCAGAGTGATTCCTTTTATTTTACTCAAGGAACCCAGATGGATAAACCGGATTTCCGATCATGCCTTTATCAAAACAAATCCTTGAAAGAAATATGGATAAAGAAGAAAACGGCAATCGGATTTTCTGTGCGGTTTCCTCCTTAGTCCAAGAGTGAAGAAAGATTTACCCGAGCCTATAAAAATATATATGCTCCGCAAATCAAACCTGTTAGGCCAAAGTGATACCGTCATGTCCGAGGATGATATGAACTGCAGGGATGATAACGTGATTCCTGTCAAATTCTATCAGGATACCTCCGCGCGCTATCCGGGAAGGCGAAGAAGAATCCGCTGTAATTGAAATAACAAAACTATTGATGAGTATAAGTCCCTATTCCT
>VOFB01000981.1_pt1 | contig 27880 bp, 43 predicted proteins | sample 5384141 | NCBI WGS metagenome assembly VOFB01 (sample SAMN12384721, study PRJNA508395) | human gut metagenome | isolation source: healthy gut A | host: Homo sapiens | reverse complement strand
GTTCTTTGCCAGCAGCAAAGAAAATGCAAAGCTACTTGGAGCAGATTGTCAATCCATACTGTTTTCTTTGTGGTGATACACCCGTAAGAATACGGTTTGTCGCAGAGGATAGAACGCTAAAGCAATCATTGTGCGACTACTTTTTAAGTCTGAAATAACCGCCGACTTTCCCTAACTCTATGGGTAAAGACCTTGTGATTACGGGGCGAAAATGGTATAATTAACTCGTAATTATAGGGGGAAAGGAGGTATAATGCCCCGCATACGCAAAGACGAAACGGCACGCAGTTATGCAGAGCCGTTTTGGAAAATCGGGCTATACATTCGACTATCCAGAGAGGACGACAACGAGGACGAAAGCGAGAGTGTTATCAACCAAGAAAAGATACTCCGCGACTTTGTAGACAGCTATTTTGAGCCGGGAACCTATGTGATTGTAGACGTGTTTGCCGACGACGGATTGACAGGCACCGACACAGCGCGACCAAACTTCAAACGGCTTGAGGGCTGCATTGTCCGAAAAGAAGTAAACTGTATGATTATCAAATCTCTTGCGCGCGGTTTCCGCAACCTTGCCGACCAGCAGAAGTTTTTGGAGGAGTTCATCCCCATTAACGGCGCAAGGTTTATTTGCACAGGCACGCCATTTATTGATACTTACGCAAACCCCCATTCTGCAAGCGGCCTTGAAGTACCTATTAGGGGAATGTTCAACGAGCAGTTTGCCGCGACCACTTCCGAAGAAATCCGCAAAACATTCAAGATGAAACGGGAGCGCGGCGAGTTCATAGGCGCGTTTGCCCCTTACGGCTACAAGAAAGACCCAAACGACAAAAACAGCTTGATTGTAGATGAAGAAGCAGCGGAGGTTGTCAAAAGCATTTACCATTGGTTTGTCAATGAGGGGTACAGTAAAATGGGGATTGCAAAGCGGCTTAACCAAATGGGAGAGCCGAACCCCGAAGCCTATAAGAAGAAAAAAGGCTTTAAGTACAACAACCCTAATTCAGACAAAAACGATGGTTTGTGGTCTGCCAGCACGATTGTAAGGATATTGCAAAATGAAGTTTATACGGGCGTAATGGTGCAAGGCCGTAATCGCGTAATAAGCTACAAAGTACACAAGCAGATCAACGTCCCCGAAGAAGAATGGTTTGTCGTCCCCAACACACACGAAGCGATTATTGACAGGGAAACATTCGAGAAAGCGCAAGCCCTACATAAGCGCGACACAAGGACAGCCCCCGGCAAACAGGAAGTCTATCTCATGTCCGGCTTTGTCCGTTGCGCGGATTGCAAAAAGGCCATGCGGCGCAAAACCGCCCGTGATATTGCCTACTACTCTTGCCGTAGCTACACCGATAAGAAGATTTGCAGCAAACATTCTATCCGGCAAGACAAGTTGGAAAACGCGGTATTGGCAGCGTTGCAAATGCAAATTGCCCTTGTAGATCGGCTTGCAGAAGAAATTGAACGGATTAACAACGCGCCTGTTATCAACCGGGAAAGCAAGAGATTATCCCATTCCTTGAAACAGGCAGAAAAGCAGCTAAAACAGTACAATGACGCTTCCGACAGCTTGTACCTTGATTGGAAAAGCGGTGAGATTACCAAAGAGGAATACCGCCGCTTGAAAGGCAAGATTGCAGAACAGATACAACAGCTTGAACAAAACATCTCTTATTTGAAAGAGGAAATACAAGTAATGGCTGATGGTATCGAAACCGACGACCCGTTTCTTACCGCCTTTCTGAAATACAAAAACATTCAGAGCCTTAACCGCGGGATTATAGTTGCGCTCATAAAAGCGGTTTGGGTGCATAAGAACGGGGAAATAACGATTGACTTCAATTTTGCCGATGAGTACCGGCAAATTACGGATTGCATCGAGAATAACCACAACGTTATCCGAGTGATTGAGAACAAGGCAATCTAACGGCTTGCCTATTCAACACAAAGGAAAATCAATGTTGTGCAAATAAACGGCTCTACTGCTCCGCCAGCGCCTGTCGGGCTGCCGGTTTCTCCCGGAGCACCAGATAGAGGCGGCTGCCCAGCTCCGGCATAAAGGGGAAATCCCCCGCCGCGGGACCAGGCGGAACAGGACCCGCTGCAAAAGGGCCTCGCCCCCGGTCAGCCGGCGGAAGCCTCCCAGTCCGTCGGGCACATAGTCTCCGTTTTGGATCTGAAGCTCCATTTCCTTCACCCACCTCCCAGGATTGCCAGCACGATCTGCCGGATCAGGCCGTTCAGCGACTGGCCGTTCACCATTACCTGACCGTTCAGCTCCAGACGGCCGTCCGTGCGCAGGAGCAGCCCGCTCTCCGCCCCGCTGCTGGAGATGGACACCTCGCCCAGCGTCTCCGCCTCCCCTGCCGCTTCCCGGCGACGCAGGGGACTCGCCCCCTGTCCCGCCTTCAGCACCAGGACCCGGTCCCCCCCAGGGCCGGCTTCCAGCAGTAGCCGCCTGGCCCATAGACCGCCAGCTGCCGCCGCTCACCGTCCAGATAGGCCCCTGCCGGTCCCCCTCCAGGGTCACTTCTCCCCAGTCCACCCAGCTCTCACCGGCCTGCCGTGTTTTTCTCCGGTCTGATGTCCACATTTCGCTCACCTCATATCACAACGTCGGGGACCGCCAGCTCCAGCCGGGTCCGTCCCCCTGCCTCGTCCGCCTGTACTGAGGCCTCCACCACCCGCCAGCTGCCATTTCGGTCCCAGTCGGACCTCTGTACCCGCACCAGGTCCCCCGGCTTTCCATAGAACAGGACCGGCACCACCGCCTCCATCCGAACCAGCTCCGCGGCGGAGCGGTCCAGCTGGAACTGTCCGCTGTACCGCATGGCCTGATAGCTGCTCCGCCCCGGCATGGTCATCACCCGGCGGCACCTGCCGCCCAGCCGGAGAAAGTCAGTGGCCTCCACCTGCTCCACCGTCTGGCGCACCCTGTCCCGCACCAGGATCTGGGAGAGCACCCCGTACCGCCGGTCTCGGACCGTCAGGCTGGTCACCGGTGTGGCATCGCTTATGGCCAGATTTTCCACTTCGGTCCACCCCTCCAGCACCAGCCGCCCTGCCCGGTCAAAGCGGGGACACACACCGCCGCAGTATTGTGCGAACTCATAGAGCACCGCCCACTCGCTGCTCCCAGTGGGCACGGAGAAGGGGCTCACCGCTGGCAGGCTGGCCTCTCCCGCCAATTCGATCCCATAGGGGGCCACATGGTCTCGCAGGATGTCTTCCAGGGTGGCGGTCCCGTAGTCCTGTCCCAGGGCCTCGTTGTCCAGCAGCAGGGCGGCCATTCCCCCGGCCTGATACCTCCAGCCGCAGGCCCTCCGTCCCCTGGTTCACCTCGCACTCGTCCACCACCCCGGAAAACACCGTCTCGCCCGCCTCCGCTGCGGAGAATCGGACCCACTCCGCCGGGTCCGTCCCCTGGCTCGCCTGCCAGGGACAGCGCACCCAAAAGCTGTCGCTGGGCACCCCGGCAGTATAGTTCAGCTCCCAGGACAGCGGAACGGGGAGCTGAAAGGTCCGGCCTGCCGCCGTGGTCACATAGGCTGTCACCGGACTGTCACCTTCTCTCCCGGCAGGATCAGGTTTGGATTGCGGATCTGGGGATTTCGGGCCAGCAGCTCCGTCATCCCCACCCCGTATCGGGCCGAGATTGCCCACAGTGTGTCCCCCCTGCTCCACCGTGTGGCTCAGCACTCCGCCGTTCCCGCCGGATGCCGCCTCTCCGGTCCGGTGACCTCCTGCACCGCTCCGCTGTACAGGCCGCTGGCCTCCCAGAAAGCGAAGGAGTAACGCACATAGTCCGGTCTGGGCTCCTGCTCCAGCCGCAGCTCCACAAAATAGGCACTGGCCGTCTGCCAGAGGGGGTGGATCAGCAGCCCCGGCCCTGGGTCATAAAAGGTGTTGGCCAGCAGGCCGAACTGGGGAATAGGCCCCTCTCCGGCAAATTCCCCTCTCCCCGCATCACCCGGCGGGTCAGCCCCAGGTCCTGGAGATGGTAGGTGCCGAAGGGCACCTTGTTCACCGCCATCTTCCGCTCATAGTCGATGGAGTACACCCTTGGGTTGTGGGGCCACACATAGTCCTTGTAGCGCATGGGCGCCAGCTTCAATGGAGATCCTCCTCTCAGAACAGGGCAAAGCCCCCGTCGTACCGCCGGGCATCCCGGCGAAAGATCCGGTCCACCGTCCGTGCGGAGTCATGCTCCCGGAGAAGCGGCTCATCCGATCCTGGCCGAAGGGAGACCGGCCCCGCCCGGTCTGCTCTGGGCTCCCGGCGGTACCCCGCTGCCCGCCGGGCCAGTTCCATGGCGGCCTGGAGCCGTCGGGTGCCCGCCACCCCCTCTGTCTCCCAGAGGGAGGCGCGTTCCTCCCCCCGGATCTCCGGCACAGTCCCGGCCCCCGCCTCGGGTCTCCCCAGACTCCGCTCCCGAGGGACGGCACGCCCCTGCCGTCCGGCCCACAGCAGCCAGGACAAGGTGGACGCCTCATCCCCCTCCAGTGGGCGGTCGGACAGGACCGTCCTCAGCCCTGCCGGACCTTCCGGCTGTTCCGCCCGCTCCCTGGACTCCAGAACCGCCCCTGTCTCTCCGGATCGAGACTGCCCCTCCTGCTCTGTTTCGATCCAGTTTTTCCCATCCCTGGCCGTCTCTTCGGCCCCGGCGCTTCTCTCCGGCTCCGCCGGGCCGCCCGCCGCCTCCGGCCGCTCCCCCTGGATCGGCGGGGCAGGGGGAGACCCCTCCGTCCACTCTGCCTCCGCCTGGTCCAGCGCGTCCTCCGTCCCGGCCAGCAGCTCCTCCAGATAGTCTCTCAAGTGCCCTCGCCCTCCTTCAGCCGTCGAAACCGCTCCATGTCAAAGGAGGGTTCACCCCGGAAGCCTGGATCAGCGCCCCGCAGCCGAGGCACCGCTCCTGCTCCGCCTCCGCCCGGCATGTGGGGCACAGCTGATCCAGCTCCTCCTGGTCATCTAGCAGTTGGTTGAGCAGGCACCACAGGTAGTCCCGCTTCTTCATCTGTCTGGCCCGCCTCTCGGTGGGCAGAGCGCCGAACTGCTTCAGCACCCTCCAACGCAGGCGATCCCGGGCTGCCGGCTGGTTTTTTTTACGTTTTCCAACTCCTCCGCTGTTCCTGCGGCGGAGGGGTTCTCCTCCGGTCGAACTCTCTCCACCGCCCGGCCAGAGCGGCGATCTCACTCACCGTCAGCCCTGCCAGCACCGCCCGTCCACTGTCAAATACCGGCTTTTCTCCGCTCTCCCAGCGCCCGGGCCAGCAGGCATGCGTTGGAGCACAGGGCCCGCTCCCCCTGGCTCTCCGCCAGCTGGGCCGCCTCCCGCCGGGCCTCCAGAACCTCCAGGGCCGTCAGCAGCCGCAGCTCCATGCCATTCTCCAGTTCCATGCGGTCTGCGCCCGCCAAAATCGACCACACCACTATCACACCCCCGTCTCAATGCGCTTGAGGCCACGATGGTCACCTTCTCCACCACCATGGCACCCAGGGTGCCCGCCTCGCTGATGCTGCTCCACTGACAGTTGGAATAGATGATCTTTCGGTCCGGCTTGCAGATCACCAGGGAGAAACCGCTCAGCCCGTAAAAGTCGATGCCGTCCCGATGGCCTCGTCGGTGGCGTACAGCCGGGTCAGCTCCAGCACATGGGTGGTCTGCCCCGGCACCGTGGCCACCGGCTCGCTCTCGCCGAAGGCCTCCACCGCCCGGCTGGTCTTGCTGGCCTTGGCGTAATAGCTCTGCACCACTGCCACCTTGACTCCATCCACCTCCAGATAGATGTCGCTGCTGGTGGGAAATCCTGCGATACTCACTCTGCCCCCTCCTCACTGTCTGTCCTTTGCCGGCGGCCTGTCATACGGTGATGTGGGCCGTCAGCCAGATCTGGTTCAGCCCGTGGGCCGCCGAAAGGAGAACTCCACCTGGCACACCGTGGGGTTGTCCGGGTCGGCGGACACCGCCACATTGTCATAGCCGGAGATGATCTCCCGCTCCTTTCGGTTCTCCAGCTCCAGCACCACCTGGGAGCGGATGGCCCCCCGGCTCTGCTCCGTGTTCTTGGCCCGGCGGAACTTGCTGCGCAGGGCGGAGCGGATGCCGGGGATCACCTCGTCCACCACCAGGATCGTGGACAGCTCCCGCCAGGTGGTGTCCGCCGTCCCGTCGGTAGTGGTGCGTGTGGTCACTCCCCGCACCACCGAGGTCACCCCACCCGTCCGCTCTGCCGGAGTCACGCCGCCCCGGATGAGCAGGTCCAGGTCGTTGTCCCCCATAGGTTGTCTCCAGCCCATACAGTCCGCTGAGCACCGCGCCCCCCAGGGGGGGCGGGGTCGGTTGTCCCGGCAATAGCCCCGGCCACAGCTGCGGCCAGGGAGGCCGGGAGACGGCCTCCCCTTCCTCGTCGGTGCCCCGGGGGCCACCAGCACCACCCGCTCGCTGTTCAGCGCCTAGGCCCGCTCCAGCAGCTCTGTCACCGTCTCGCCCGCCCCGCCGGCGGCCACCGCGATCCTCTCCCGGCGGGCGGCAGAGGCGGCGGCGGCGCTGTCCCGCAGGGACTGCTGCACCTCCCGGTCCACGCTGTCACAGATGACCACCTCCGATATCGTCCATCGCCGCCAGGGCGGCAAATGCCGCCTCATAACCCTCCTCGTCCGCCACCGGCACCGCCACCACGCCGGCCGCCCCGTTCTTCAGTGCCAGCCGGATCAGTTCTGTCATATCCTGCCCCCGGTGCTGCCGAAGGCGATCAGCGCGCCCTCGTAGCTGGTCACCGTCTGGGGCACCCCTGCCGGGGCCGTGGCGTGGATGGCAGCCATCCCCACCATCTTTCGCCCCTGTCTGCCCTGCACCACCGAGGAGGCATCATACTCCGAATACACCCCCGGCCGCTCATGTGTGGTCACGCTCATGGCTCCAATCCTCCTCTGATCTCAAAGTCCTGGAAAAGGCCGCCCGGCTCCGCCGCAGCATAGAGGCGCGCCTCATATACCGCCTCCACCGGCCGCCTCAGCAGCTGCCCTCCCTGGTCATACTCCGTCTCCCCGCAGGAGAGCTCCAGCAGCCGCATCCCCGGGGGACCTTCCCGATGGAGCGCCCCCGCCAGGGCATCGAAGGCCGCCTGGGTGCCTGGTCCCCCTGCGCCCGCTCCCCGTACAGGTCCAGACCGAAGGTGAGCTTCACCCTGCGCCCATACAGCTCCTCCCAGCGCCCCGCCTCCGGGTCATATCGCTCCCCAGATAGTCTTGAAAACCGGCCGGGCCCCAGCGGCACCCCGCAGGGATACTGCGGCCACCGGCCCGCAGGGGAACGTCCGCGCCGTCCCGCTCCAGGCAGATACTGCCCGGATACCCTTCCCATTGAGGTGGGCGGTCAGCCCCTCCCGGATCTGTTCCAGTCCGCCGCTCATGTCTCCTCCCTTGCCCCAGGGGGCCAGCACTGCCCACCAGTGGGACAGCCCGCTCCCCAGATAGATGGGGTGGGCGGTGCGGACCTCATATCCGCTCTCCCGCCACACCACCCGGTCCCCGGGGGCCGCCGGGACGTCCGGCTCCCCCAGCATCAGATACCGGTCCTCCCGCCGCAGCCCCAGGGGGGAGGGGCGGGCCTGTTCCCTCCCCGCCTCCCGCAGGGGCTGGAGGAAGGCCCGCACCTCTCTTCCTGGCTCCACGCCGCCGCGGTAAAGCGTCACACACTGCCCATACCGGTCCAGCAGGACGGAAATGGTGTCCACTCTCACCCCAGCACCCCCCGAAAGGCAAATCCGTCCGCCAAATAGGGGCCATCAGCCGCTCCGCCTGGCGTCGCATGGCTCCCGCCCCGTCTCCTCCGGTATGTACCGTCAGGTCGCCAGCGGAAAAGGAAGTCACGCCGTCCGTCCCTGCCTCCAGTCCGGCCAGCACCAGCCAGGCTGCGGCCACCGGGAAGGCGGGCCCGCACGCCTCGGGGGACAGCCCCTCCCTCAGCCGGCCCGCCATCTCCCGCTCCGCTGCCTGACACAGGTGGCGGAGCAGCTCCTCATTCCCGCGCCCCCCCATCAGTTCCACAAAGGCCAGGATCTGTTCCTCCATCACAGCTCCAGCACCCGGGCCGCGCCCTGGAACAGCTTGGCGAAGCCGCTGATAGTGGTGATGGCCGCCCGCTCCAGCTGCCGGTCGATGAGCTTGTCATACTCCACCGTCACATCGCTGCCCTGCACCATCTCCAGGGCGAACCGCCGGTCCAGGCCGATGATGGTCCCGGCAGGCATGGCGGAGGTCCGCAGCAGGTTGGCCCCCAGGGGGGTAGTCAGCTTGCCGGTGCCCTGGAAGTTCAGGCCAGTGAGGGGATTCTGGAACTCCTCCAGCTTGAGCATCTTCACCATCACGTCGTTGCCCACCAGAAGGGTGTTCATCTCATAGGGGTCGAACTGGCCCAGAAGTCCACCAGGTCCTCATAGGTCACCGTGTCCTCCGTTGCCGTTGGGGCTGTCCACCGGGGCGGCGTTGCGGCGTTCTTTGTTCCCCATCCCCCTCCATCAGCACCTGGATGGCGTCCTCCAGATGCATCCGGCCGATGTGGGCGCCGATCTGGCGCAGGGTGACGGAGAAACAGATCCAGCTTCTGGAACCGGACGGCCTCATAGGAGGCCACCAGCATCCGGCCCCGCTTGTTCAGCTTCACCAGATTCTCCTGCACCTTGACCGTGGTGCTGGGGATCTCTGTCCCCCTCGTCTACTCGGCGCAGCTCCTTCTCCTCACCTCCGCCTCGGAGGCGATGGAGCGGTAGTCCATCCCGTCAAACCGGGTCACGGCGGCGGTGATGTGGGGCAGGAGGTCTGCCTCCTCCATACCCTGGCGCACCGAGCGGGCGATATACTCCGGGAACAGCACGGCGGAGTCGGCAGTGCGGAAGAACTTTTCCACCACGTCGCTGCCCGTCCCCTTCACCTTGATGTCAAAGCGCTTGAGCTGCCGCTGGTAGGCGTCCAGCCCCTCCAGCGCCGTGCCCTTATACTGCTCCGAGGGGTCCCGGCTCTCCAGCACCTGGTGAAGGACCGCCCCGCCTCATGATACATCCCTTCTCCAGCTTCAGAGTGTCGTAGCAATAGGCCATCTCAGCGCTCTCTCTCTGTCTCACAGGCAGATCACGGCGCGCTTGCCCGCCGTGTCCGTACTGACCACCAGACACTCCACCCCCAGATGGGGACTCTTCGGCCCCCGGCGGTCGCCGTCTGGACACCGCCGGCCCCATCCGCCGCCAGCACGTTCCACCCCAAATCGATGGAGCCCGTCACCGCCACCGGGCAGAATCCCTTCACCTGTACGCCGGCGCACCCGTTCTCATTGGACAGGGCCACGCCGCAGAACTTGTCCCCGGCCGAGCAGGGCCCCACCTGGCCGTTGCCCGTCATCTTCACCACCTGTCCTGCCTTGACCTCCTTCTGGGCGAAAAAGGTGGCCGCCACTGCGCCGATCTCCTCAAAGGAAACCTTGTTCATTCCCGATCCCTCCCGATTTATTTTGTAAAGACGGCCCCGCCGTCAGATCAAAAAAGCCCCGTCCGGCCGCTCCGGCATCCCGTCCCCGTTACCGTAGGACAGCTGCGGGGCGATGGGGTAGCGCTCCGCCGCCCGCCGCTGATAATTCTCCCGCAACTCCAGCAGCTCCTTTTCCTCCAGCCGGTCCGCGATGTGCCGGAGGGTCTCCGCCCCTACCTGGCGCTCCGCCAGCAGGCCCAGCCGGACCACCTCGTTCCGCAGTCCCGTCAGATAGCGGCGCCCCAGCTCGGCCGCCCGCTCCAGATCTTCCAGCTCGGCTGCGGCGGCGGGCTCTCCCAGCGCCAGCTGCTTCAGCGAAGGGCTCCCTCCGGCCCGCTTCATCACTCCAGCCCTGGGCTGGGCGGGCACTGCGACAAAGGAGAACTCGAAAGCGTCTGTGGCCTCCAGCAAACGCGCGCAGCACAGCCTGCCGTCGTACCGCTTTCCCTTCTCGTGGGCGCACCTGCCCATGTCCGACCCGCAGATGGAGCACTCTGCCCGCTTTACCGCGCAGCCCACGCTGACCTCCCGCTTGATACCCCCTTCGATCTCCGCGATCAGGTCCTGGTTTCCCTGGGTCCGCACCATGTAGGCGTACCCCTTCAGATAGCAGGCGGGCCTCCCAGCGCCGTGCGTATCCCCTCCTCCCGGACCACTTCCGTCCGGTAGATGCGGGCCGTCTGACCGCCGGCGCTCCACCTGTGGTCAAAGATCCCGCTCTTGCCCACAAACAGCTCCGCCAGCTGCTCCAGGGTGGCCTGTGGAAACTGCTCCCCGTCCCGGTCCACCTCGTTGTCGCACAGCCGCACCGCGAACAGATAGACCTCCGCCGCTGTCAGCTCCTTCCGGCTCTGCCGGTTGATCGGGCCAGCTCCTCCTCTGTGGGCTCCACCCTCTGGCCCCCAAGGGCCTCCTTTTCTACCTTCATGTCCGTTCCTCCTCTCTGATGGCTTCCGCCTGGGCCAGATACAGCTTCGCTCTGGCCTCCTCCACGAAGTCCTGCAAGTTGATGTCTGCCCAGTCCACCGTCACATCGCCGCCCCAGCCGTGGAGCCGCAGCCACATCTCACAGATGCGCTCCACCGCCGGCTCCAGGGTCCGGCGCAGGGCGGTGATCTCGCTGGTCATCATGTCGGCCTGCTGGGCGCTCATCCGCTCGGTGGACGACCAGGACAGTCCCAGGAGGAAGGGCAGGGATACCGGTGCGGGCAACGAGCTGTTCCAGGATCTGACGCACCGGCACCTGGCTGTCCAGCACCTGATTGTCCGCCCCGATGACCTTGATGTCCAGATCCCCCACCGCCACAAAGTCCCGGACGGCCCCTGCTTTCCCGCCTGCATGGCGGCGGACCACTCCCCGGCGATTTGCCGGCACCGCTCCTGGGCATAGGCTCCCCTCCCTCTCCCGGGGCGGCAGATGACCGCGAAGCGCACGTTGCCCATTCGCTCCCAGTTCATCCCCATCGCCTGGTAGATGTTCAGCAGGATTCCGGTCAGGAAGGGCATGGACCGCAGCAGGGACACCCCGTAGGGGTGCTCTGTCTCCGGCTGAAAAGGGGTGAACAGCAGCAGCTCCTGCCAGGGCAGGGGCTCACAGGTTCCGCCGGGCCCCGGGCACACAGCTGAAAGTCCAGGGGCGAGTCCCCCTCCCGGATCTCCACCTGCTCCGGTCCGGCGCACAGCAGAGCGGCGATCTCCCGGCCCTGGCAGTCCAGCACCAGTTCGCCCACCCCCCTGCCCGCAGGTGAGCATGGAGTCCAGATAGCCGTCCAGGAAGGACTGCATGCCCCCGCTGCCCCCGTCCGGTGGGGACAGTACGGAGGAACCGCTCCAGCCCCGCCTGGGCGGCGGGCTCCCACGCACTTCACCGCCACTCCGCCGGCCAGCCGGATCAGCTTCCAGATGGCCGCGTCCAGGATGGGCACCGCCTCCCGGATGGCCCGGTAGAGCTGGGCTCCCCCGCCCCCAGGGGCACATACCGGTCCAGCACGCCGAAGGGATGCCGTCCGCTCTCCCGGATCTGCACCGCCTCCGCCCGAGCCGGCCCCCTTTGTTTCGTTCCCGCCGCTTCATCGCAAAGCCTCCTTTGCCTCTTCCGGCCCCTGCCGGTCAAAATATCCTCCGTTCCACGCTCCAGGCCCAGCTGCCGCCGCGCTCCTTTGCCGCCACCGTGACGGCAAAATACCGGATGTCGTCCATTGCGTGGTCATGTTCCTTGCACACCTGGTCCCGCCCTCCGGCGCTGGTGTCCCAGCGGTACAGCCCGAACTCCCGGATGGCGTCTCCGCACCCGGGACAGATGACCAGCCGGCCCGTCCGCAGCAGCTCCGCCGTGGTGCGGATGCCGGAGAGCACCTCGTTCTCCGCCCGCCGCACCTGCCAGCCCCGCCGCCGCAGGCACTCCAGAAAAGCTGGCGGCGGAGGGGTCTGCCACCACCTCCCTGATGGGCCGCCCGTCCGCCAGTGCCTCCAGCGCGTCGGCGTATTCGCTGTCCGTCTTCTGCCGCCCCTCCCGGCGGGAGTCGTAATAGAACTCCCCCACCCGGTACCACACCTCCCCCCACCGCCCCCAAAGTCCCATAGAGGTGGGGTTCACCGTACCGTAGTCGCAGGAGATATACCACTCCGCCGCCCGCCCCTCCGGCGGCCCGCACACCATCTCCCGGGAGAAGAAGTCATATACCAGCCCTGCCGCCGCGGTCCATTCCCCCAGCACGAACCGGCGGTAGAAGGTCCCCTGGAACATGGTCCGGTATCGCTCCCGCACCTGGGGAGACAGGCCCGGGTTGTCCTCCATGGTGAAGTGGAGGTAAAGGGCGTTGCGCTCCCCGGCCTTCTGGACCCACTCCTGATAGAACCAGTGTCCCGGCCCCTCCGGGTTGCAGGAGAACCACAGCCTGGCCCCCTGGACCGAGCACCGGGCGCAGCACTGCTCCACAAAGGAGGGCATCAGAACAGCCTCGTCCAGCAGCGCCCCCGCCAGGGTCACCCCCTGGATGCGTGCCGCCGCCCCCTCGTCCCCTCCGCCGAACAGGCAGAAGATGTTCCGCCGCCGCCCAAGGGACACCGTCACCTCCCCCCGGGTCAGCTGCTCCCGGCACTGGAATCCCATCCCTCTCAACAGGGGCAGCACCTCTCCCGTCAGGTTCCGCCGCACCCCCTCCATGCTCCGGCCGCACAGGGCGAATCTCCGCCCCTGGAAGCGGGCCATGGCCCACAGGAAGAAGGACAGGCCTAAGCACAGGGTCTTACCGCTGCGCACCGCGCCGTCGCAGATGATGGCGCTCTTCTCCCAGTGGGGAGACCCCTCTCGCCACCAGGTCAGCACCTGCCGCTGTTTGGGGGAGAACCTCAGCGCTCCCATTCCGGCTCCTCCGCCGTCCCGCCCAGGGTCCGCAGCAGCTCCTCCGCTTCCGTCTCCCGGTTCTCCCGGATCAGCTCCATCAGCTTTTCCAGGGCCTTGAGCCGGTCGGTGAACTTGATCTCCACCGCTCCGTTCCCCGCCCGCTTGAACTCCGTCATAGCCGTCAGGTCCAGCCCGTCGATGGCCTCCAGCGCCTCCCCGGACAGATAGGCCAGCTTGACGGCGTCATTCACTCTCGCCCGAGTCAGTCGTCGCACCTGCCGGATCAGCTGCCTCGCTGCCGCTTTTCTTCCGCCTTGCTCACCCCATCACCCTCCTCACCCCTGGTCCGACTTCGGAAAAAGTTGTACAGACCCGTCCACGCAGGCCAAAAATTTTCAAAAAATTTTTGCATCATGCAACGATTTGCGCAGAAAAAAATACCGGTCCGCTGCGGCGTATAGAAGTCCTCGCCCCTCCACATCCTTTTCACAGAAACATTTGGATTTGGAGGGACCCGCCATGAACCGTTTCCTTTCTTTGGCGCTGGCCGCCCTGCTGCTGGCGCCCTGTGTATCTGCTGCTGACCTCCCCGCCTCCGCCGCCCCCTCCGGGCCGGAGACAGCCGCCGCCTCTGCGGTGCTGATGGAGAAGGAGAGCGGCGCTGTCCTCTACGAAAAAGACGCCCGCCAGAAGCTGGAGCCCGCCAGCGTCACCAAGATCATGACCCTGCTTCTCATCATGGAAGCCCTGGACAGCGGCCGCATTGCCCGGGACGACATGGTGACCGTCTCCGCTTATGCCGCCGGCATGGGCGGTTCCCAGGTCTACCTGAAGGAGGGGGAGCAGATGTCCGTCTCCGAGCTGCTCAAGTGCATCACTGTGGTCTCCGGCAATGACGCCGCTGTGGCCATGGCCGAGTATCTTTCCGGCAGCGAGGCCGCCTTTGTTGCCGAGATGAACCTCCGGGCCCGTGAGCTGGGCATGGCTGACACCAACTTCGTCAACTGCACCGGTCTCCCCGCCCAGGGACATCAGACCTCCGCCTGTGATATTGCCCTCATGTCCCGGGAGCTGATCCTCAACCATCCCAGCATCCGGGAGTACACCACCATCTGGATGGACTCTATCCGGGACGGTGCCTTCGGTCTCACAAACACCAACCGTCTGGTCCGCTTCTATCAGGGAGCCACCGGCCTCAAGACCGGCTCCACCGACTCCGCCCTCTACTGCCTCTCCGCCACCGCCGAGCGGGACGGCATGGAACTCATCGCCGTGGTGATGAAGTCTCCCACCTCCGCTCAGCGCTTTGAAGACGCCAAAGCCCTTCTGGATTACGGCTTCGCCAACTATACGCTCGCCCGGGTCTATCCCGATGTCCCACTGGCCCCCGTGGAGGTGCTGCTGGGCACCACCGCCCAGGTCCAGCCTCAGTTGGAGCGGGAGTGTTCCCCTCCTGGTCCGGAAGGGGAGGAGGGCCTGATCTCCACCCAGATCCAGCTCGCCCAGGACCTGGAGGCCCCGGTGGAGCGGGGGCAGAAACTGGGGCAGATGGTGGTCACTGTGGACGGCGAGGTCCGGGGACACCATCCCCATCGTCGCCTCCCCAGCAGGTGGACCGCCTCACCATTCCCGGCATCTTTGAAAGATGTTTCAGCGGCTGCTGATGGCCCGCTGACGCCCTGTTCGGAGCTCCCCGGCCGCCGGGGGGCTCCGAATAAATTCCATTTTACCGGCTTTTCACTTGACGCGTCCTCTCTTCTGTTGTATAATTTTATAAATATAGAGGAGAATTTTTGGTTTTTGTTCGTGCTTTTCGACCATTTGTGACACAAAAGAGTGATTTGAGGTGGTTTCATTGGCCAAAACGAAGAAAAATGCCCCGGTTTATGCCCCGGAACATGAACTGAGAGCGTTCAGTGATGGACACAGCACCCATGCCTGGGAGTGCTTCGGCGCCCATGCCGGCGAGCGGGACGGTGTCCCCTGGCTACTATTTCCGAGTCTGGGCCCCCAACGCCCAGCAGGTGTGTGTCTTTGGTTATTTCAACGACTGGGACCCCAACGCCAACCCTCTGACCCCTGTTCAGGGCGGCATCTGGGAGGGGTTCATCCCCGGCCTTCAGCAGTATGACGCGTATAAATATGCAGTACATACCAAGGATGGCCGCCTGACCGGCAAGGCTGACCCCTTTGCCTTCCACGCAGAGACTCGCCCAGGCACCGCCTCCAAGCTTTACGACCTCTCCGGTTACCAGTGGGGGGACCGGGCCTGGCTGGACTATCGGGCCAAAACGCCCCTACCGCCGCCCTATGAACATCTATGAATGTCACCTGGGCTCCTGGCGCCGCACGGGGGAGGGAGTTCCTCAGCTACCGGGATCTGGCCGCCTATCTGGTCCCCTATGTGAAGGAGATGGGCTTCACCCATGTGGAGCTGCTCCCCGTCACCGAGCATCCTCTGGATGCCTCCTGGGGCTACCAGTGTACCGGCTACTTTGCCGCCACCAGCCGCTTCGGCACCCCCCACGACCTGATGTATTTCGTGGACCAGATGCACCAGGCTGGCATCGGCGTCATCATGGACTGGGTCCCCGCCCACTTCCCCCGGGACGCCTTCGGCCTATACCACTTCGACGGCACGCCCCACCTATGAGTACGCCGATCCCAGCAAGGGGGAGCACCCGGACTGGGGCACCCGGGTATTTGACTATGGCCGGAGCGAGGTGCGCTCCTTCCTTTTCTCCTCCGCCATGTTCTGGCTGGAGGAGTACCACATCGACGGCCTGCGGGTGGACGCGGTGTCCTCCATGCTCTACCTGGACTATGCCCGCAAGCCCGGAGAGTGGATACCCAACATCCACGGCGGGAATGAGAACCTGGAGGCCATCGAGTTCTTCCAGAACCTGAACAACACCATCTTCGGGGCCCATCCCGACGTGCTGATGATCGCTGAGGAGTCCACCGCCTGGCCCAAGGTCACCTATCCTGTGGACGAGGGGGGGCTGGGCTTCAACTTCAAGTGGAACATGGGCTGGATGAACGACATCTGCCACTACATCAAGCTGGATCCCTATTTCCGCCAGTTCAACCACCGGGACGTCACCTTCTCCCTGATGTACGCCTTTTCGGAGAACTATGTCCTCCCCCTGTCCCACGACGAGGTGGTCCACATGAAGGGCTCCTTCTTCGGCAAGATGCCCGGGGACAACCCCCAGAAGTTTGCCGGCGTCCGGGCCTTCTATACCTATATGCTGACCCACCCGGGGAAAAAGCTCACCTTCATGGGGGCGGAGCTGGCCCAGTGGAACGAGTGGCACTACGAGTACTCCCTGGACTGGCACCTGCTCCAGTACGAGCCCCACCGTCAGACCCAGGACTTCTTCAAGGCGGCCAACGCCTTCTATCTGGAGCGGAGCCCGCCCTCTGCGAGCAGGACGACTCCTGGCAGGGCTTCCAGTGGATCTGCGCCGACGACAACCAAGCCAACACTGTCTCCTTCCTCCGCTGGGACAAGGAGGGCAGCCCCCTGCTGGTAGTGTGCAACTTCTCTCCGGTACACCGGAAGGGGTTATCGGGTGGGGACCCCTTCGCCGGGATGTGGTCCGCTGTGCTGAACACAGATGACGTGTCCTTCGGCGGGGAGGCCTTGGCGACCAGGACCCTGTACGCACCGAGTACATCCCCTGCCACGACCAGGACCAGTCCATGGAGATCGACCTGCCCCCCATGGCCGCCGTCATCTACCGCTGTACCCGCAAGTTCCCCAAGCGCAAGCCCAAGGCGTCCAAATCCGAAAAACCGGCCCCGCCGGCAAGCGCCCCGCCAAGCCCGGCGCCTCCAAGCGGAAAAAAGAGGCATAACCGGACCAGTTTCTCCGTTTGCTCCTGGTCTGTTATACGATACTTCCTGTGTGTGCTTATCAATCCAAGAGGTGATGAATGAGATGAAGAAAGAAGTTGTGGCAGTGCTGCTGGCCGGAGGGCAGGGCAGCCGGCTTTACGCCCTGACCAGCCATGTAGCAAAGCCCGCGGTCCCCTTCGGCGGCAAGTACCGCATCATCGACTTTCCCCTGTCCAACTGTGTCAACTCCGGCATTGACACAGTGGGCGTTCTGACCCAGTACCGTCCGCTGGAGCTGAACAGCTACATCGGCTCTGGCCAGCCCTGGGACTTGGACCGCTCCGATGGCGGCGTACATATCCTCCCCCCCTACATGCGCGAGGGCGACCAGGGCACCTGGTACAAGGGGACTGCCAACGCCATCTATCAGAATATCGGCTTCCTGGACCTGTATGATCCGGACTATGTAGTCATCCTCTCCGGCGACCACATCTACAAGATGGACTATGCCGACATGGTGGATCTGCACAAGAAGACCGGTGCCGCCTGCACCATCTCCGTGCTGGAGGTCTCCATGGACGAGGCCACCCGCTTCGGCATCATGAACGTGGACGAGCACGACCATATCTACGAGTTCGAGGAGAAACCCCCACCCCAAGAGCAACCTGGCCTCCATGGGCATCTATGTCTTTTCCTGGCAGAAGCTGCGCCGCTACCTTATCGATGATGAGGCAGATCCCAAGTCTTCCAACGATTTCGGAAAGAACATCATCCCCAATATGCTCGCCGCCGGAGAAATTCTCACCGCCTACCGCTTCCATGGCTACTGGAAAGACGTGGGCACCATCAACTCTCTGTGGGACGCAAACATGGACATGCTGGCCCCCACAGCGGCATCGATCTTTATGATACCAGCTGGCCCATTTACGCCCCGCACCCCCATCAAACCTCCCCACGTCACCGGCCCCAACGCCGTGATCTCCCACTCCCTGGTCACCGGCGGCTGCCAGGTGGACGGCTCGGTGGCCAACTCGGTCCTCTTCCATTCCGTCACGGTGGAGGAGGGGCCAAGGTGGAGTACTCCATCCTCATGCCCGGCACCGTGGTGAAAGCCGGTGCCAGCATCTCCTACGCCATCGTGGCGGAGGACGCCGTGGAGGCGGGCGCCGTGGTGGGCGCCTCCGGACGATTCTCCCGGCTGGGGCATCGCCGTAGTGGCAGGCGGCGTCACCGTGGGAGAGAAGGCCACCGTGACGCCCAGCGCCATGGTCCGGGAAGATGTGAAAGGAGGTGAGCGGGTATGAACGATCTCCACGGCATCCTCTTTGCCTACCGCTCCGACTCCAAGCTGGGCGAGCTCACCCGCCCCGCAACACCTGCTCTCTGCCCTTCGGCGGCCGGTACCGCCTGATCGACTTTATGCTCTCCAGCTATGTCAACGCGGGCATCACCGACGTGGGCGTCATCGTCCATGAGAGCTACCAGTCTCTCCTGGACCATGTGGGTTCCGGCAAGGACTGGGACCTGTGCCGCAAGCACGGCGGCCTGCGCATCCTGCCCCCCTTCGGCGTGGCAGAGCGGGGCGGCAGCGGGGAATACCGCGGCAACATGGAGGCGCTGGCGGGCATCTACACCTATCTCCAGAACATCCGTCAGGACTATGTCATCATGGGCTGGGGCGACATGGTGGTCAACCTGCCCGTGGCCGAAGTGTTCCAGCAGCATCTGGACAGCGGTGCTGACATCACCATCCTCTGCACCCAGGAGCTGAAGGGCGCCCCCCGCAACACCGTCTACATCACCCAGGGTCCCGATGGACTGGTGAGCGATCTGTCCATCAATCCCGCTCACGCGGCCAACGCCCTGGAGTCGCTGGAGACCTACATCATCTCCAAAAAGCTGCTGCTGGACATGGTGGACTACTGCGCCGCCCATAACATCCACAACTTCAGCAGGGGCGTTCTGCTTCCCCGTCTGAGCACCCTGAAGGTGCTGCCCTATCTCCACAGAGGCTATGTGGCCCGCTTCCAGTCCGTGGGCGACTACTTCCAGCACTCCATGGATCTGCTGGACGAGAAGGTGCGGGCCGACCTGTTCGATCCTGACCGCCCCATCCGCACCAAGGACCAGTCCAACCCCTCCACCTACTACGGCCCAGACGCCAAATCAATCCACTCCCTGGTGGCGGACGGCTGCTTCATCGAGGGCGAGGTGGAAAACTCCATCCTCTCCCGCGGCGTCATTGTGGAGGCAGGCGCCAAGGTGTCCAACAGCGTGCTGATGCAGGGGACCATCATCCGCGCAGGTGCCTCCCTGTCCTACACCATCACCGACAAGAATGTCCAGGTGAATCAGGACCGGATGCTGATGGGCCACTCCACCTATCCGCTGGCCATCTCCAAGGATTCCATCGTCTGATCGCAGGGGAGGCCCCTGACCGGACAAGGGGCCTCCCTCCGCGCTGATATGAAAAGAAAGGAACTGATCTATGAGAATTCTGTTTGCCTCGTCTGAGGTGGCGCCCTTTATCAAGACCGGCGGGCTGGCCGATGTGGCCGGCTCTCTCGCCCAAGGCGCTGGCCCAGGAGGGCCACGACGTCAAGGTCATCCTACCGCTGTATGAGGGGTCGGAGAACAGTGGCGCAGCCAGATGAAGTTCGAGCAGTATTACAACGTCACTCTGTCGTGGCGGCACGTGTACTGCGGTGTCTTCTCCCTGGAGCAGGACGGCGTCACCTACTGGTTCGTGGACAATGAGTATTACTTCAAACGCTGGCAGCTGTACGGCCACTTTGACGACTGTGAGCGCTTCGCCTACTTCTCCCGGGCCATCATCGAGACGCCGGGCCACTTCGGCTGGGCCCCCGGACATCCTCCACTGCAACGACTGGCAGACCGCCCTGGTCCCGGTCTACATGCTGGAGGAGCGGTACCACGTCCCCGAGCTGGCCAACACCAAGACGGTGTTCACCATCCACAACATCGAGTACCAGGGCCGCTACGGCGACCAGGTGCTCCAGGACGTCATCGGCCTGGACCGCAGCTACCTCAACGAGGGGATGCTGGCCTACTTCAAGGATGTGAACCTGATGAAGGGCGCCATCATGGCCTCCAACTTCGTCACCACCGTCTCGCCCACCTACGCCCAGGAGCTGCGCCTGCCCTTCTATGCCCACGGCTTGGCCGGAGTCATCAACGAGCAGAGCGGGAAAGCTCCAGGGCATCCTCAACGGCATCGATACCCAGCTCTATGACCCCGCCGCCACCTCCGGGCTGGCCGCCAACTTCAGCGCCCGCTCCCTGGTGAAGGGGAAGGCCGAGTGCAAGGCTGGCCCTCCAGCGGGCCGTGGGCCTGGAGGAGAACGCCGACGTGCCCATCATCGCCTGCATCTCCCGCCTGGTGGGCCACAAGGGATTCTCCCTGGTCACTGATGCCCTCCACGAGATCATGGCCATGAATGTGCAGATGGTGGTCTTGGGCACCGGAGACTGGCAGTATGAGGCCGCCTTCCGTGAGGCGCAGGTCCAGTATCCCGGCCGCTTTGCCGCCCGCATCCAGTATTCCGCGCCCCTGTCCTCCGCCATCTACGGCGGCGCGGACCTGTTCCTCATGCCCTCGGTCAGCGAGCCCTGCGGCCTGAGCCAGATGATCGCTATGCGCTACGGCACTGTCCCCGTAGTGCGGGAGACCGGCGGCCTGAAGGACACCGTCACCCCCTACAACAAGTTCGAGGGCACCGGCCGGGGCTTTACCTTCTCTGACATCAACGCCCACGATATGGTCTGGGTCCTGCGGGAGGCAGTGGACCTCTATTTCAACAACAAAAAGGCATGGCGCGGCATCCAGAAGGAGGACATGACCGCCGACTTCAGCTGGAACAGCTCCGCCCGCCAATATCTGGAGATCTATCAGCGTATCCTGGGCTGGTAGATTCAGGGGAACCCGTCTGGGTATCCCGCCGGAAACGGGCTGAAATGGCGGCTGTTTTGGCCCTTCCGCCAATTGACGCGCCCACTCCGAAAAAGTCTGCTACAATGGAGCCTGTATGGAAAAATTTTTCGCCATACAGGCTCCGTGATTTTTATTTTCATTTTAAATTAACAGGGAGGCAAATTATGGCTGAATACAACAAAGCCCAGCTCACTGAGATGATCGTGGGCAATCGCTCCTGCGGAATTTTGGCCGCACAGTGGATGAGGCCACCCCTAATCATATGTTCAAGGCCTGCGCCATGGTCCTGCGGGATATCATGTCCGGTCATCAGATCGAGACCAGCAACCACGTCTGGGAAGCCCAGGGCCGGCAGGTCCACTACCTCTCTCTGGAATTCCTGATGGGCCGCTCTTTGGAGAAGAACGCCTATAATCTGGGGCTGCTGGACACCTTGACCCAGGTGCTGGAGGATCTGGGCTTCTCCGCCGCTGACCTGTTCGAGACCGAGCCGGACGCCGGCCTGGGCAATGGCGGCCTGGGTCGTCTGGCCGCCTGCTACCTGGACTCCATGACCACGCTGGAGATCCCCGCGACGGGCTACTCCATCTGCTACGAGCTGGGCATCTTCAAGCAGAAGATCATTGATGGCAACCAGGTGGAGCTGCCCGACAACTGGCTGGGCCTGGGCGACGCCTGGCTTATCTCGCCAAGATGGACGAGGCGGAGGAGGTCCGCTTTTGGCGGCAGGATCGTGGACCATTGGGGATGGACGGCCACAACCGGGTCAGCACGTGGGCTACACGACCGTGCTGGCCATTCCACGTGACATGGAGATCGCCGGCTACAAGACCAACCACACCAACACCCTGCGCCTGTGGGACGCCAAGAGCCCGGTCCCCGTAGATATGTCCCTCTACTCCCGGGGTGAGTACCTGAAGGCGGTGGAGCAGCAGGCCATGGCCGAGGTCATCGCAAAGGTGCTCTACCCCGAGGACAACCACTACGAGGGCAAGTCCCTGCGGCTCAAGCAGCAGTATTTCTTCGTCTCCGCCACCGCCCAGTCTATCGTCCGCCAGCACCGGGCCCAGTATGGCACGCTGCGCAACTTCCACCAGAAGCATGTGATCCAGATCAACGACACCCACCCCACTCTGGCCATTCCGGAACTGATGCGCATCCTGCTGGACGTGGAGGGGTACGGCTGGGAGGCGGCATGGTATATCGTCACCCACACCGTGGCCTACACCAACCACACCGTCCTGGCCGAGGCGCTGGAGCGCTGGCCCCAGCGCCTGATCGAGACGCTGCTGCCCCGCATCTGGCAGATCCTGAAGGAGATCGCCGCCCGCTACCAGCGCCAGCTGGAGGGATACTTCGGCGGGGACCATGAACCGGGTCTCCCGGATGGCCATCATCTGGGGGGGCGAGGTGCGCATGGCCAACCTGTGCGTGTGCGCCTGCTTAACGGTCAACGGCGTGTCCGCCCTCCACTCCGATATCCTCAAGCGGGACGTCTTCCATGACGCCTACCTCCGCCAGCCTGACCAGTTTAAAAACGTGACCAACGGCATCGACCACCGCCGCTGGCTCTCCCAGATCAACCCCAAGCTGGACGCTCTCATCCGGGAGTGCACCGGCAGCGACGCCTACCTGCTCCACCCGGAATCCATCTCCGGCCTGGAGAAGTACAAGGACGACTCCGCCGTCCTGGACCGCCTGGAGGCCATCAAACAGGAGAACAAGCGCCGCTTTGCCAGCTATGTGGCCCGGGAGTCCGGGATCATCCTCAACACCGACGCCATCTTCGACGTACAGGTGAAGCGCCTCCATGAGTATAAGCGCCAGCTGCTCAACGTGCTGCATATCGTGTGCCTGTACCAGCAGCTGCGGGACGATCTCAATATGGACTTCACGCCCCAGACCTTCCTCTTCGGCGCCAAGGCGGCCCCCGGCTACCACGTGGCCAAACAGATCATCCACTCATCAACTCCCTGGCCGCCCAGATCAACGCCGACCCCGTCTGCAAGGATAAGCTTCAGGTGGTTTTCCTGGAGAACTACCGGGTCTCCCTGGCGGAGAAGCTGATGCCCGCCAGTGAGTTGTCCGAGCAGATCTCCACCGCCGGTAAGGAGGCCAGCGGTACCGGCAATATGAAGTTTATGATGAACGGCGCCCTGACTATCGGCACCCTGGACGGCGCCAATGTGGAGATGCACCAGCAGCTGGGCAACGACAACATCTTCCTCTTTGGCCTCACCGCCGACCAGGTGGAGGAGCGCCGCCGCCAGGGCTATCGCTCTCTGGATTACTACCAGCAGGACCCGGTGCTCAAGCGGGTGCTGGACCAGATCTCCGCCGGCTTCTCCGACGGCAGGTCCTACACCGACCTGACCAACCGCCTGCTCTTCGGCGGAGGGGGCGGGATCGCCGATGAATATATGCTCCTGGCCGACTTTGACAGCTACTGTCAGGCCCACCGTCGCTCTCTGGAGGTCTACAAGGACCGGAGAGCCTGGGATCAGAAATCTCTCATCAACATCGCCCGCTCCGGCATCTTCGCCGCCGACCGCTCCATCCGGGACTATGCCCGGGACATCTGGGATGTGCCCACCCGGTTCGACTGTCCTTTCAAAGCCGCCGCAACGGGTCTGCGGCGGCTTTTTCCGTCCGGCTTAGCGCTGGCTGGAACGCCGTTCCTCTTCCAGAAATGGTAGGAAGGGATTTCCAAGAAAATACTTGCAAAATGTCAACAAATGCAATAAAATAGAGGGCGAAGCGGACTGATCCACAGAATTTGCCCGCCGGAGGTCTCTGTATGTATCTTGCTGATCATCACATCCATTCCTGCTGCTCCCGGACAGTGAGGCGCCCCTCTCGGAGATGCTCCGGGCGGCCCAGGCCGCCGCCCTCTCCGACCTGTGTGCCACTGACCACTGCGACCTGCTGGATCTGGACGGGGGACGGGTCACAGGGGGCTGGACTGGGCCCCATCCTGACCCAGTATCAGGCGGCTCGGGGGGGACTGCCCCGCCGGCGTGAAGCTGCGCCTGGGTTTGGAGCTGGGCGGTGCCCCGGTGGACCCGGACTGCGCCGCCGCCATCCTCTCCGGCGCGGACCTGGACTTTGTTATCGGCTCCATCCACAACCTCAGCCCCGCCAAGGGGGGAAGGACTTCTATTTCCTGGACTACACTACCCCCGGGCCTGCTATGAGGCCCTGGATGACTACTTCGACAGCCTGGCCCAGCTGGTCCATCTGGACTGCTGGGACACGATGGGCCATATCATCTACCCCCTTCGGTATATGCAGAAGATCCCTGGGCATCCTGTCACTCTGGAGAGGTACCAGGACCGCCTGCGCGCGCTCCTCACCGGGGTGGCCCAGGCGGGGCGGGCCATTGAGGTGAACACCTGGTGCGGGCGCACTGTGACCCAGTGGCAGCCCCTGCTGGAGCTCTACCGGGACTGCGGCGGCGAGCTGATCACTCTGGGGTCCGACGCCCACAGGCCAGAGGACGTGGGGAAGGGATCGCCCAGGCCCAGGAGTTGCTCCGGACAGTCGGCTTCCGTTATTTCACCGTCTACCACCGCCGGACCCCCCCAATTCATCCGGCTGTGACAGAAGAATAGTTGAAGAAGAGAGAAGAAGGAGGATTTCATTATGATCGCAATCGCTTCCGACCACGGAGGGTACGCCCTGAAGGAGCACATCAAGGCCTATCTCGCCGCTAAGGGGATCACCTGCCAGGACTTCGGCTGTGAGACGCCGGACCGGTGCGATTACCCTGTTTTCGGCAAGGCTGCCGCCCAGGCCGTGGCCTCCGGCCAGTGTGAGAAGGGGATCGTCATCTGCACCACTGGCATCGGCATCTCCATCTCTGCCAACAAGGTAAAGGGCATCCGCTGCGCCCTGTGCGGGGATACCCTGTCCGCCGAGATGTGCCGCCGCCACAACAATGCCAACATGCTGGCTATGGGGGCGGGTATCGTGGGCCCCAACCTGGCGGAGCGGATGGTGGACGTGTTTCTGTCCACCGAATTCGACGGCGGCCGCCACACCAAGCGGGTAGAGCTGATGATGGAGATCGAGGCTGAGCCCAGCAGAAAAATGTTCCGGAGACAAAAAGGGAATTGACAAACAGCTCCCCGTGCGATAAAGTAGTAAATAACTTTTACCGGGGCGACCCGGAAGATGACAAAACGCGATGACCGGGCCAGTAGGCAGTTCCAAAGGGTACAGAGAGGGAGCGGTTGGTGTAAGCTCCACCTGTGGAACAGGGCGCCGAACATCACCCGCGAGCAGTCCCGCTGAACCGTTTGCCGCAGTAGGCGGGGCCGGAGACCCACCGTTACAGGGGCATGAGCGCGCAGCGCCGGCCTGTTCTGGCCGCTCCGCTGTGAAGTTAGGTGGTACCACGGAGCAGACGGCTTCGTCCTATCGAGATAGGACGAAGCCGTTTATTTTTATCCCGCCGCCCAGGCGGCATGCAATTTGGAGGTGATCTTCTCATGACAGGAGCACAGGCCCTGATCGAGAGTTTGAAGCGGGAACAGGTAGCGCATATCTTCGGCTATGCCGGCGCCACCATCTGCCCGGCCGTGGACGCCTTGAAGGCCCACCCGGAGATCGGCTATACCCTGGTTCGGACGGAACAGAACGCGGGACACGCGGCATCCGGCTATGCCCGCATCTCCGGCAAGGTTGGGGTGTGCATGGTGACCTCCGGCCCGGGGGCCACCAACCTGATCACCGGAATTGCCACGGCCTATATGGATTCCATTCCCATCGTAGCCATTACCGGCCAGGTGCAGAGCCACCTACTGGGCCGGGATATCTTCCAGGAGGTGGATATCACCGGCGCGGTGGCCCCCTTCTCCAAGCACAGCTACCTGGTCAAGGACGCCAACGACATCCCCCGCATCGTCAAGGAGGCCTTTCACATCGCCTCCACTGGCCGGCCCGGCCCGGTGCTCATCGACATCCCCATCGATGTACAGGAGCAGTCCCTGAAAAAGTTCTACTACCCCGAGGAGGTCAGCATCCGGGGCTATAAGCCCAGCGTAAAGGGCAACGACCTGCAGATCAAGCGGGTGGTGGAGGCCATCTCCCGCTCCAAACAGCCTCTGATCTGCGCCGGCGGCGGCGTGTGGCTGGCCGACGCCAAAGAGGAGCTGCTGGAGCTGGCGGAGCGGTGCTCCATCCCTGTGGTCAAGACCATGATGGGGCTGGGGCTCCTGCCCACCGACCACCCGCTGAACATGGGGATGATCGGGGCCCACGGCAACCACTGCGCCAACAAGGCCCTGGCCAAAGCCGACCTGCTCATTATGGTGGGCACCCGGGCCGCCGACCGGGCCATGGTGGACCCGGGGGAGATCCAGCGCCGCATGGCCACCATCCACATCGACGTGGACCCGGCGGAGATCGGAAAAAATATGCAGGCTGCCATTCCCCTGGTGGGGGATGTGAAGGTCATCCTCCAGCAGATCCTGGAGCGGGACGTGGCGGCCACCGACTCGGCGGCCTGGCTGGAAAAGCTGCGTGACTACCGGAAGGCGGGCTGAACCGCGTCTTCCCCCGCCGGGCGGGCTCGGTCTTCCCGGGCACAGTCCTCCGCCGGCTGGGAGCCCGGCTGGACGACGATGCCGTCATCTGCGTGGATGTGGGCCAGAACCAGATCTTCGCCTGCAAATATATCCCCCAGAAGCACGGACGCCTGCTCACCAGCGGCGGCCTGGGCACCATGGGGTATGCCCTCCCTGCCGCTGTGGGGGCCAAGGTGGCCGCCCCTGACCGCCAGACGGTGGTCATCTGCGGCGACGGCTCCTTCCAGATGGCCATGAACGAGCTGTCCGCCATCCGGGCGGCGGACATGGACATCAAGATCGTCCTGTTCCGCAACCACACCCTGGGTCTGGTCCACCAGATCCAGAGTAGCGCCCCCTACACGGCCCTTCGGCGTGGCGCTGGACGGCTCCCGGACTTTGAGACCATTGCCGCCGCGTACCGGGTCCCCTGCATCCAGGTGGGGACGAGGATCACCTGGACGAGGCGCTGGACCGTTTTCTGGGCACACAGGGCAGCTGTCTGCTGATCTGTGAGGTCCACCCTGACGTTGGGACCAATGACTGAGAGGGGGGATAAGCCATGAAACAGACCATTTCCGTCCTGGTGGAGAACCAGGCAGGCGTTCTGAACCGGATCACCGGCCTGTTTTCCCGTCGGGCCTTCAACATCGATTCTCTGGCAGTGGGCGTCACCGACGATCCCTCCCTCTCCCGCATCACCATCATCGTGGACAACGGCAACAGCGTGGTGGAGCAGGTGGAAAAGCAGCTCAACAAGCTGATCGAAGTCATCAAGGTCCGCACCCTGGAGGAGAACAGCCTGATCGGCCGGGAGCTGATGATCCTGAAGGTGAACGCCAACAACAAGACCCGCCAGGATATCATGACCATCTGTGAGATCATGGGGGCCAAGGTAGACGATATCTCTCCCACCTCCCTCACCCTGGAGCTGTCCGATACCCCCGACCGGCTGGACACCTTTCAGTCCATGATGCGCCCCTTCTCCATCCTGGAGGTGGCCCGCACCGGGGTCATCGCCGTCCAGAAGGGCGGAGGGAAAATTTGATCGTGAGTCAGGAGATAAAAGTTCTGAGTCAGTAAGTGTGCTTCCGGCGCACAAATATAAAACGCGGTCCGGCGAAGCCGGGCGCCTCAGCTCCTATCTCATCTTCCTATCTGAACCAAAGGAGGCAGCAGCTTGAAAGTAAGAGCGACTCAAGCCATCATGGAGTGCCTGCTGGAGCAGGAGGTGGATACCGTCTTTGGTTATCCCGGCGGAACCATTCTGAACGTCTATGATGAACTGTATCACTACCAAGATAAAATACACCACATATTGACCGCCCACGAGCAGGGGCCTCTCACGCCGCCGACGGCTATGCCCGCGCCACCGGAAGGTAGGCGTGTGCTTTGCCACCTCCGGCCCGGGCGCCACGAACCTGACCACCGGCATCGCCACCGCCTATATGGACTCCTCCCCGGTGGTGTTCATCACCTGCAACGTCACCGAGGACACCCTGGGCAAGGACGCTTTCCAGGAGGTGGACATCACCGGAATCGCCATGCCCATCACCAAGGCCACCTATCTGGTCCGGGACCCCCAGACCATCCCCGACGTGATGCGTCAGGCCTTTGCCGTGGCTGCCACTGGCCGGCCCGGCC
>VOFB01004252.1_pt1 | contig 27943 bp, 48 predicted proteins | sample 5384141 | NCBI WGS metagenome assembly VOFB01 (sample SAMN12384721, study PRJNA508395) | human gut metagenome | isolation source: healthy gut A | host: Homo sapiens | reverse complement strand
AGAAGACGTTCCGTGACAAGATTCAGACAGCAGTTGAGAACCACCCATATGCACTCAAGCATCACGCAAAGGAAGAGTTGCAGAAAACTATCGATGAAGAGTTCGATGTTTACAAGGCAACGAAGTCAATTGACTTTATGCTGCTCCAAACTTACTTGCGTGAGTGGGAAAAGCAAAACGGTATCCAGTGCGGCTATGGTCGTGGCTCAGTTTCAGGTAGCATGATTGCGTATCTCTTGGGGATTACGCAGATGGATAGTATGAGGTATGGTTTGAATTTCTTCCGCTTTATGAATCCGTCCCGTGTTACAAACGCTGATATTGACACGGACTATTCTGGCAAGGACAGAGAAACAATTAAGCGGTTCCTGCTTAAAGATAAGATGAATCTGCCGAGTATTCGTTCAGCAGAAATTATTACCTTTAATACCATTGCACTCAAAGGTGCAATCCGCGATGTTGCCGCGCTCTCTATAAAGACCGCGCAGACATGAACTATCTTCAAGTGGCAAACCACATCTGCAAAGAAGCGGAGCTCCATGAAGATGCTATCCGAAAGAAGTATCCAGATGTCTTCAAGTATGTAGATATCGTTAATGGAACAATCGTCTCCATCGGTACACACCCGAGTGGAGTCCTTATCAGTGACCTACCTATTGACCAAACGGTTGGTCTGTGCAGTATCTCCACATCCGAGTATCCGGTATCCATGATTAACATGAAAGAGCTGGACGACTTGATGTATGTCAAGCTTGACATCCTTGGCTTGGATAATATCGGTGTCATCAACGATACCTGTAAAATGCTTGGGATTGAGCGCTTGACGCCAGACAACACTGATATGGAGGATATGAATGTGTGGAGAAGTATCCGAGACGATACGACGCTTATCTTCCAATGGGAGTCTGACAGCGCACAGCATTATCTAAAGCAGTTCATGTCTGATGCCACGCTCGATATTGCTCGGTCAAAGATTCCAAATTTCTCAATGCTAAAGTGGATGTCATTTGGTAACGGCTTGCTCCGACCTGCGTGTGCCAGCTTCCGTGATAGTGTAGCCAAAGGCGAGTTTTACGATAACGGTTTTGACGCACTGAATGAGTTCCTTGCTCCAGAGGCAGGACGAATCGCAATGCAGGAAACCATTATGCAGTTCTTGGTTAAGTTCTGCGGCTACTCAAGCGCGGAATCAGACAACGTCCGCCGAGCGATTGCCAAGAAAAAAGGAACAGAAAAGCTCTTGCCGGAGATTGAAGAACGCTTTGTGGCTTATTGCTCAAAGGCGTACAAGATGAGTGCAGAGCGTTGCGAAGAGGTTATCAAGCCGTTCCTGCAAATCATTCTGGATGCGTCAGCGTATGGCTTCTCGTGGAACCACTCAGACGCTTATTCGTCCATCGGTTATATCTGCGGATATTTGCGCTACTATTACCCATTGGAGTTCTTAACAGCAGCATTGAATATCTTTGGAGACAATATGGGACAAGACTGCTGACATTACAAGCTATGCCCATAAGGTCGGTATTCGAGTTACGTTGCCTAAATGGGGGGTTGTCCAGAGGTGAATACTTCTTCGATAGAGAGCGGAAAATCATCGCCAAGGGTCTCACGTCAATCAAGTATATGAGCGCTGGTCTTGCCGATGAACTGTACAACCTTGCAGCAAAAAACAAGTATTCCTGTTTTATGGATTTGTTGAAAGACCTCGATGAAAAAACGAGTATTAACTCAAGGCAGCTTGATATTCTGATTAAGCTTGATTTCTTCTCTGACTTCGGCAATCAGCGTGAGCTGCTTCGGATGGTTGACCTGTTCTTTAATATCTTCAAGAGAGGTCAAGCGAAGCAAATCAAAAGACTGAGGTTGATGGAACACCACGCGAAGAAATTGTGAAGCGATACGCGGTCGGTGTTACAAAGTCTGGTGGCGAAGCTAAGAGCTACACACTTCTTGATGTGATGTCAATTTTGCGTGGCGCAGAAGATGCGGTAAAAGCAGTTGGCATGGACGACCTAAGCGATATTATCAAAGTCCGTAACTTCTATGATGTGATGGGCTATATCGGATATGTGTCTGGCAATGAAGCGGACAGACGCAAAGCTATACATAACAGATATGAAGCCACTGGTTCGGAGAAGAGATGGTGAGCAATTTGCTTACAGCGTCTTCACAAAATCAATCGGTAGCGGCAAGGAAAGTAGGTTCACGTTATTCAATCGTGAGTTTAAGAAAGAACCGGTTAAAGTCGGTGACATTATTTACTGTAAAGGCTACCAGCGCGATGGTGAGTATTTCAAGCTGACAGCGTATGACAAGGTTCTGTAATTGGAGGTGAAAACATGGAAGTGTTAACCGGAGACACATTGGCAGAAGCACTATTGTTCTGCTCTCAACAAGAGAATGTTTCAGTGTGTGTCGTACTTGATAATATGCGTAATACCAAAAGAGCTGGTCGAGATTCTTTGGAGGGAAATAGAGTTGGGGAATCTTCCGGGATGGGTAATGCAAAGAGGATTTGATGTAGCGTCCTTCTCTAATACATACTCCATTCTAAACACGAAGAAATCATCCGCTATGTATTTCATTACCGCATATGACACGCAAAATTTCAAGGGGCGCACATTTAACCGCATACTATACCTAAGTGACTTGAACACGGTCATCCTGTCTGAGATTGAACGCTATGAACAGCCATTGCGGTTTACCGATGGAACATATGGCGGTGAGGAACTGGACGACTTCCTCAGTGGTTTCAAAATCAAACCTGCTGCTTCAACAGTAAGGGTGATATAAAATCTGTGTTTTATAAGTGCATAGGAGGTGCGAAACTTGTCAGACAAACGTGTCTGCAATTATTGCGGCAAGGAGCTTGACCTCTTTGACCTGCAGGAAGATTTCTCTATACATAGACAACATATCGGATACGGCAGTATCCATGACGGGGACAATGTTGATTTGCAGCTTTGCTGTGACTGCTTCGACAAGCTCGTAAGCGAGTGTAATGTGTCTCCAATTGAGGAGGTCGATGACGAGTGACGAGAGCAGAGTTCAACAATGCTTTGGAGGAGGCTCTTCAGAAAGCAGCGCGAGTACGAGCCTATACGGGTGGAGGATGCGAAATTGCGTTGATTGTAACGAGAGACGTTTATAGATTCCTCTCTGAACACGAAGGTGTCACGTTTGATGTCCGCAATACTGACCACGGTATTTATCGTGGGTACAGAATTGGCATTGTCAATGAGCAGGGGTACAGCGATATTCTCAAACCGGCTATGCTCGGAATGGAGTATTACAACGGCATGGAGGTAAATGACATTATCGTTGTCGGCGATGAGAACAGACTGTTCCCAGCTTGAGAGCAGAAGAACCGATTTGCTTCCGGGACATGGGGTTAACCGTCAGTTTTGGGGAATGGCGCAAGAGCAACAGCTAATGCAACCGTAACGAATACCGTTGCTAATGCCATCAATGGAGACAAATGCGGCGGAGACGGTAACTGCTGCAGCAGTTAATGCTGCGCGTCCAGTAGAAATGAACTATAGAGATGGGCAGTTGTTTGTCGATGGGATTCCGATTGACCTCCCGCTTGTAGACCTTGCAATGGAAGACCTCGTAGGAGTAACGACACCGGTAACGACACCGCAGCTTGATTGGAATGCCACTGGTCGTGCGACAGTTGATTGGTTCGGTGCTGTTCCGGTCGCTGCTACGAACCCACACGACCGGTGCGGAGCACAGAGAGCGGCACGTCCGAGAGCACCACGGGCAGAAGAACCGCTGAATCCCGGCGATACAAAAATGTTGGATGAGTTCCTTGGCAGTTTTGCCATTAAAGAAACTCTCCAGCACGCATAAGAAAAGTAAGAGGCTAAACATACTATGTGGAAGAGCCCAGAGTAAAACACTCTGGAGCTCTTTTTCGTAGGCAGTAGAGAGGTAGAACAATGCACGAAAAATTTTCACTATCTTCTTGCTGGTATCTATGATGTGCGTTTCAATCTGCGGATGCAGTAGCGCATCTGCCAGACAAGAAACGCTGTTGACCATTGAGGAGAAAACGGAAGTCGATGCGTTGGAAACCGCTATCACAGCGACAGACGCAAACCAGACAATTGAGGAGCCAGAAGAGGAGGCAGTGCGCCACACGGAGGGAGTAGACGGCTTCTCTGATGACATTGATTATCTCAGCATAATGAAGCAGAGTTGCTTAAACGGTGATTATGAAGCGGGCGTGGTTGCAGAGAAAGCCAGAAACGAGAAAATCGATGTGCTCGGCTTAAACGTGACAAAGGTTTTCTTTGAAGACTTGCTTGAGCTATCAAAGATTATCACGGCAGAATGTGGCGACAAGCGTTTGCCCTTTGAGTGGAAGCTGGCTGTTGGCGAGGTGGTTATCAACAGAGCTGACTCGCCAGAGTTCCCAGACACAATCAAAGAGGTCATTCACGCAGAGGGGCAATATGCTAACGCGAATACAGACTATTTCAAAAACCTGACTCCGTTTGAACCCTGCGTTGAAGCAGCAGCCCGCCTTTTAAGTGGCGAACGTGTTTTGAATGAACCGTCAGTCGTATTCCAGTCTGGTGGGGTACAAGGTAGCGGCGTTTATCTTGAACTGTACAGCAGCTATTACGGCTATACCTATTTGTGTTATAGCAGTTACCCAGAACTTTACGGAGGTTAAGTAACGAATGGGAAAAGTAATTGTTCAAGATTATACATACAAAAACCAATCACGATGATTGGTGTAGAGGCTGGTATCTGCTGGGGAGCAAATACCAGTAATGATGAGAAGAATTATCTCAGAGGCATTGACTGTCTTGAGAGCGGACATGGGAGAACATTTGAGTTCCCTGATGTGTATTTGACTCTTGAAGGGTATTCGGCACGGGTCATCCGTGAGTGGTACACCCATATCGGCGGTCTGCCCACACGCCTTCAGGCGAGTACGCGATATATCGACTATGAACATGGTTTTGGATATGTTACGCCGCCAAGCATCGAAGGTAATCCAGAAGCGAAAGAAGTCTATGAAGATTTGATGGAACATATCAAATCATACTTAGAGAGCCTCGACACTATTGGTGTTCCTCGTGAGGACTCAGCATTAGGGCTTCCGCTTGGCATGGAGACGAAAATTGTGTGTAAGCACAATATGCGTAACCTGATGGATATGTCGCATCAGAGAATGTGCAATCGAGCCTACCATGAATACAGGGGGCTATTCAACGATGTATGCGATGCTTTGGGGAACTATTCGGAGGAATGGAAATACATCGTAGACCACTACTTCATGCCCAAATGCAAGCTCATGGGTTTTTGCTCAGAGAAAAAGACCTGCGGTATGATGCCGCGCAAACAATGAATGGGGCGCTTTCAGTTGCCGTTGTGATTCTTGCGGCTGTATTGCTATTCGGCAATGACGACAACCGACCAAGACCTGCTTGAATTTGGAGGTCTTATGAAAAGCAAGATACTGAACCCCAAACGTATGAAACAACTCATCGACTTCAAAGGGCTTGAACTTGATAACGGGATATACCCTACGGATATCGATGGGCTAATTGAGTATCACGACTCAGAATACATACTCCTCAGTAAAACACAAGGATGCAAGAGTACCATACGGGCAACGACTTGCTATCCAAAGAATGGTCGATGATTTTACAAAGGCTGGTAAGAAGGCAGTTGCAATTGTTTGTGAACACAAAGTGGATGATACAGACAAGCCTGTGGTTGCGGCATTTTGCAAGGTCAGAGAGCTGTACCACGGCGGCGAACACAAGTGGCGACCGCCAGATTCGCCAATGAATGTTCGACAAGCCATAGATAAATTCCGAAAGTATGCGAAGCAACACAAAGGAGGTTGACAGGTGAAAGTCATTACGATTTCTGGTAAAGCGCAAAACGGTAAAGACACCACTGCTGGATTGCTTAAAGCGGCTTTAGAAGCAGACGGATATAAAGTCTTGATTACCCATTACGCAGACCTGCTCAAATATATTTGCAAGCAGTTCTTTGGATGGGACGGACAGAAAGATGATGCTGGTCGGCATATTCTTCAATATGTCGGAACAGACATCATTCGGCAGAAACGCCCTGACTATTGGGTAGGGTTTGTTACATCAGTTTTGGAGCTATTCCCAAATGAGTGGGACTATGTGCTGATTCCTGATTGCCGATTCCCAAATGAGATTGATTATCTCAAAGAAGCTGGATTGGACACAGTTAATTTGCGTGTTGTCAGAAAAAACTTTAAGAGTCCTCTCACCCCAGAGCAGCAAGCACACCCTTCTGAGACAGCGCTCGACGATGTTGAGCCAGATTATTACATAACGAATAACGGGTCAATGACTGACCTGAAAAGAAATGTCATCGATTGGTTGGTCGAATACCTTGGTTCTCACCAAATGACGATTGATGAACTGTAAGGAGGCTAAATGAAGCATCTGACAATCTTGGTTGACATGGATGACACGATTGAGTCACTGGCGAGTGCTTGGGTTGATTACTTAAATGCACGACACGGGACGACTACAAAGCTGACAGACATCACCGGTTGGGATATTTCTAAAGCATTCCCGACGCTCACGAATGAACAGGTGTACGCACCACTGTTCGAGGATGATTTCTGGGATTGTGTTAAACCAATTGATGGTGCATCAGAAACTTTGCAAAAGCTTATTGCAGATGGGCATAAGGTCTTGATTGTAACCACATCGAACTACCATACGCTCGCATCAAAAATGGAACGGGTGTTATTCAAATACTTCCCGTTCCTAACGTGGAACGATGTCATTATCACTTCCCACAAGCAGCTTGTGAATGGTGATGTTCTCATCGATGATGGTACGCACAATCTTGAGGGTGGGAACTATTTCAAAATCCTTATGACTGCGCAACACAATAAAAAATATGATGCAGAAGCCAATGGGATGCTCCGTGTAGAAACATGGGCTGAGGTTTATTCAGCAATTACGCTTCTTGCAGAGGAAGACGACCTTAAAGGTTGGAAGGAGGTGCCAATGGCAATTACTTTGTACTCAACAGGATGTCCAAAGTGCAAGGTTCTGAAAAAGAAGCTGGAAGAAAAGGGTATCAAGTACACAGAGAACAATTCTGTGGATGAGATGCTGTCACTTGGAATCAGTCAGGTGCCCGTTCTTAGTGTGAACAATAAATTACTTGACTTCTCGACAGCAAATGACTGGGTGAACCAACAATAAGCGAAGGGAGATTAAGCAATGAACATTCCACTCAAAATGAACAGGGACTTTGAAAAGGCTATGACCACACTCAATGAGCGCTATGGTGAAGATTTCGAGTACCTGAACGGTTTCCACGAAACGCAACTGAACTTTTCGGATTTCATCGATGGTTTTATTGACAAGAATGTCGCCGACGTGACCATCGATGCCAATGCGAACGCATCCAACAAGGATATTCGCAGTCTTTTTGAATGAAAAGGGTAAATCTCACGATAAGCTGTTCGCTTTCAACAAGATTTTCTATGAGATGAAGAAGCGTTACAACCTGAAAACAGCCCGTGAATGGCTTGAAACAGAGTATAACGGCGGGTTTTATCTGCATGATGCGTCTACTTCTACATATCTGCCGTACTGCTATGCCTATGACCTGACCAGACTGGCAACCGAGGGTCTTTTCTTCCTCAAAAACTACAATAATCAGGCTCCAAAGCACCTCACAACGTTCATGGATGACGTAATTGAGTATATCAGCTACATGAGCAATCGTAGTTCCGGTGCTGTAGGCATCCCCAACGTCCTTATCTGGACGTATTACTTCTGGAGAAAGGACTGTGAGAGTGGTCACTTCATTAAGAACCCCGAATACTACATCAAGCAGTGCTTCCAGAAGTTTATCTACCGCCTGAACCAGCCGTTTATGCGCATCGACCAGACTGCTTTTGTTAATGTGTCAATTTTTTGACCGGAATTACATTGAGGCGTTGTTCGGCGGCGTGCAATATCCTGACGGAACATATGTGATTGACTGTGTTGAAGAGCTGATTGAGCATCAAAAGCTCTTTATGGAGGTCGTTTCGCAAATCAGAAGCGAGAATATGTTTACGTTCCCAGTGCTGACATACAGTTTGCTTTACCGTGACGGCAAATTCGTCGATGAAGAGTTCGCCAGATGGTGTTCCGACCACAATGTAACGTGGAATGACAGTAACTTCTTCATCAGCGGCGATGTAAACACGCTGAGTAACTGTTGCCGCCTGCTGTCTGATACTTCAAAACTCAACGCATTCATCAATTCGATTGGCGGCACAGCACTCTCCATCGGTTCTGTGAAGGTCAACACAATCAACCTCATGCGGATTGCGTTGGAAACTGAGTGTGACGAGAAAAAGTATCTTGCTCTGCTCAAAAAGCGTGCGTTGCTGTGCTGTAAAACGCTCGATACTGTTCGCCATATCATCCAGAGGAACGTTGAGAAGGGACTGCTCCCCAACTATCAGGATGGCGCGGTCGAGATGGACAAGCAATACTGCACAATGGGTATCCTTGGTCTGTATGAAGTCATCGAGGCATTTGGTTACACCAAGACGGATGAGTTTGGTTACATCAGTTACACCGATGAAGGCATCGCTTTTGCAAGCAAAATCTTTGAGGTACTGAATGAGGTCAAGGACAACTTCACCGATGCTTACTCTTTCAACATCGAGAGTGTTCCTGCAGAGCGTGCGGCAGTTATCCTGTGCCAGAAAAGACAACGTTCTGTACGACCACAATGACAAGTTCATCTACTCGAACCAGTGGATTCCGCTGTCTGCGAAATGCACCATTCAGGAGAAGCTCCGCCTCAGCTCAATCCTTGATGAAAAGTGTTCTGGCGGCAGCATCGCGCACATCAATTTGGAATCCAACTTCCCGAATACGGAAACAGCGTGGAAGATGCTGAACAAGATTGCTCAGGCTGGCGTGATTTACTTTGCGTTCAACACCCGTATCAACGAGTGCAAGAACCATCACGGCTTTGTTGGCACTGACCATTGCCCAGTATGCGGTGAGCCTGTCTTTGATACATATCAGCGCATTGTTGGGTATCTCGTCCCATCAAGGGCTTACTCAAAAGACCGTTTCCGTGAGTTTAACACAAGACAGTGGTACAGCTATGCGGAGGCTATGAGCGAATGAGAGTAAAGACAATTGTGGATGAAGACTTCACTAATTATAAAAAGCCAGCGATGTTCATTGGAACGATTTCTTGTGGCGGTAAATGCTGTATTGAAGCAGGTATCCCGTTGTCGGTCTGTCAAAATGATGGGTGGCGTGCAAGCGCCCCCATCAGTATTGACGACGAACAACTGTGCCTCCGGTATCTGAATAATCCGCTTACGGAATCAATCGTGTTTGGTGGGCTTGAACCGCTTGAACAATTTGATGAGCTGTGTTCGTTTCTTGAGGTTCTTCGCGGTCAATTCCAGTGCAAAGACGACGTTGTCATTTATACTGGTTACTACTTTGAAGAAGTCCCTGAATGGATTCAACAGCTTGCCACTTATGGAAATGTGATTGTGAAGTTCGGACGATACATCCCAAACCAAAAGCACATATTTGATGAAGTGCTTGGCGTCGAACTCGCTTCTGATAATCAATACGCAGAGCGGTTCGACAGTTAAACATATTGGAGAAGACATCAATGAAAATCAACATCAATCCAGACAAAGAGTTTGTTAACGATATGCGTAAAGCATTGAAAGACAATAATGGCTTCTGTCCATGCGCCCTCGAAAAGAACGAGGATACAAAGTGTATGTGTAAGGAATTCAGAGAGATGGCAAGTGGAACCTGCCACTGCGGTCTCTATACAAAAACAGAGTAAAACGTCCATACGAAAATAAGGAGGACATATGATTAAACGCACAATCAAAGAAACTGTCCGCGAGTACGATGCGGACGGAAAAGTCGTGAGAGAAACGGTCACTGAAACGACCGAGGATGACGACACTATGTACTTCCCGCAATTCCAAATCTACCAAGAAACAGTTAAGCCTTGGTGGAGTGAGCCGTCTTGTACTTGCAAAACAAATAGCTGAGGAGGACACAATGCAGAGAGTTGGAGAATTTGAAAAGGTCAGCTTTGAACAGTTCCGTGACGCGATGAAAGATGAATTCTATAGGGGCAGGAATTGCCGCCTGCCATCGAAGATGACCTTAAAAAGATGTGGGAGGAAATTGCGCTCCCCAGCAGAGCAACGACTGGCTCCGCCGGTTATGACTTTAAGGCACCATTTACATTTGAGATGCGCCCCGGCGAAACAATGAAGATTCCCACCGGTATCAGAGTAAAGATTGACGAGGGCTGGTGGCTCGGTTGCCTGCCGCGTAGTGGTCTGGGCTTCAAGTTCCGTATGCAGTTTGACAATACGATGGGCGTTATCGACAGCGATTATTACTTCTCCGACAACGAGGGGCACATCTTCGCCAAGATTACAAACGACAGCAAGAGTCAAAAGATTGTGCACGTTGAAGCCGGTAACGGCTTTATGCAGGCAATCTTCATTCCGTATGGGATTACATACTCCGATGATGCAACCGGCGTCAGAAACGGCGGTATGGGCTCCACGGACAGCAAGGCGTAAGAGGAACCACACATGAAAGACTCATCTTCGAAAGGTCTTGGATTGTGCGATGTACTCGCCGTAGTTTTATCGTTCTAAAGCTGATTGGCGTGATTGACTGGAGCTGGTGGTGGGTACTTGTGCCTGTCTGGATTCCGGTTATTATCGTAGTTATTGCTTACATAGTAATCAGTATCGTTGATTAGGTTCCTTATTACTCAAGAGGTAGACATGGGGCTGGCTTCACTGCCAGCCCTTTCTTTTACATACGCAGCGCACGAGGAGGCGAGATTATTAACACCATGCAAATCCCATTTTGGGAAAGGTACACACTGACAATTCAGGAGGCATCACAATACTTCCGCATCGGAGAAACTAAGCTGCGTAAGATTGTCAGCGAAAACAAAGACGCTGATTTTGTTCTTTTGGAATGGCACACGCCCACAGATTAAACGTACAAAATTCGAGCGATTTGTTGACCAACTCAACCTTATATGACATCTAACTTGAAAGTGAATCCAGACTATGGTATATTGAGAATGCCATGTTGATATTCATTTTCAGACAAAAAGGAGTAGCCATGCCTGAAAAAAAAAAGACAACAAAGGCAGAGTTCTGAGAGAAGGTGAGGTGCAGAGAAGCGACAGGAAGTATATGTACCGCTATACTGATTCTGGTGGAGTGCGCCGAGCAATTTATAGCTGGAAACTTGTAGAGTCAGATAAAGCGCCTGATGGTAAGCGTAGCACAGAACCATTAAGGACTCAGATAAAACGAATCCAAAGGGATATTGATGACGGTATCAGCTCCCATACGGCGTACAGGATGACGCTGAACAGCTTTATGACGCCTACATTGAAACTAAGTACGAGCTTAAAGCATCTACAAGAACCAACTATAAGTATATGTACAGGAAGTATGTGCAGGACGAAATAGGCGCGAAGAACATTGCCGACATCAAGTATAGCGATATCAAGCGGTTCTACATCCACCTCATTAAAGATATTGGATTTAAGCCGAACAGTATGGAGATAATTCATACGATTCTTCATCCGGTCTTTAATGTAGCAGTGAGGATGGGTTCATAAGAACAAATCCTACCGACGGTGTGATTGCAGAAATCAAGAAGAGCCATAACTGGGAGAAACCAAAGCGTCATGCGTTGACAGAGACACAGCAAAATAGGTTCCTCGATTTTGTTTCCAGTTCGAAAACGTACAAACACTGGATGCCGCTGTTTACGGTCATGCTTGGGACAGGCGCACGCATAGGAGAAATCCTCGATTGAGATGGGAAGATTGCGACTTCACGCAAAATATTATTGACATTAACCATAATTTGATATATCGTCAACAAGAAAGCGGGAAGATGGAGCTCCACATCACTACTCCGAAGACACGGGCTGGCACGCGAATCATTCCAATGTTTTCTGACGTGCGAGCAGCTTTACTCAGATTCGATTGAAACATATGGAGGAAGGCTTCAACGAGTGCGAGGTTGATGGATACACGAACTTCATTTTTAAGAACCGGTTCGGAGAGATGCTAAATCCACACGTCATCAATAGAGCGCTTGAGAGAATTATTCGTGACTGCAATGCCGAGGAAACAGAGCGTGCAGAGCAAGAACACCGAGAACCAGTTTTACTTCCACACTTCAGCGCACACAATCTCAGACACACATTCTGTACTCGCCTTTGCGAGAACGAAACAAACCTAAAGGTAATCCAAGAGATTATGGGACATCGAAACATCGAGACAACGATGGATGTCTACAACGAAGCGACCAAGGAAAAGAAGATGTCCAGCTTCGCAAATCTTGAAGGAAAAATCAGAGTGTCCTAAGCTGGGTTTGACACCAGTTTTGACACCAATTGACCGAAAAGTTATAAGAATTTATGAGAACTTACGTTATTGTAAAAGTCCTCAAAACGTTGTGACACAAGGGTTATAAGAACTTATGAGAAGTTACGATGATACCGAGATAATATTCCCGACCATGAAGCCGCTGGATACCGACAAGAAGGCTGAAAAGGCCATTTCCGTGCCTGCCGCGGCTCCCGTGCAGGAGAAGATCGACTTCTCCAACGTGAAGATCGAACCCATCTTCAAGGACATGGTGGATTTTGACACCTTCTCCAAGAGCGATTTCCGTGCCGTGAAGATCCTGGCCTGCGAGGCGGTGAAGAAGTCCAAGAAGCTGCTGAAGTTCACGTTGGATGACGGAGAGCGCACGGATCGCGTGATTTTGAGCGGCATCCACGAGTATTACGAGCCGGAAGAGCTGATCGGCAAGACGGCCATCGCCATCCTGAACCTGCCTCCCAGAAAGATGATGGGCATTGATTCCGAGGGTATGCTGATCTCCGCTGTTCATGAGGAGGACGGTCACGAGGGCCTGAATCTCCTGATGGTGGATGACCGGATCCCCGCCGGCGCGAAGCTGTACTAAGATTCGCATTTCTAAAAAACCAAAATGAAAGGGCAGTCCCGATTGGGACTGCCCTGAGACTGTCGATAAAGTAGGAAATTCTCCGCGACGGTAAGGAAGGGTGTGCGCGGGAAACCCAAGAAGGGTGTCCCGCGCCATTAAAATCCTAAGTTTTCAGAACTTTTATGAAGTTCTGAAAACTTGCTCAGCGGGGAGAAAAGACTTTTTCGACACGCTGAGGGCAGTCCCGATCGGGACTGCCCTTTCTGGCGCAAATTGAGTTGTAAGGACTGTTTTACGGCTGCGAAAACATCAGTCCAGACCCAGTACCACCCGGCCGCTGTCGCCCAATAGCTGTCCAGCGCGGCGTAGGGGAAATGGAACTCCTGCGGGCCGTTGGCGTAAGAGGCCAGCTCGTAGGCGGAGAAGATCACCGTCAGACCGTCCGCATCAAAGGAGGCGGCGTAGTCGCTGCTCCATTTCTCCAAAGTCTCCCGGTAATTATCCCAATAGACATCGGAGAGGACTGCCCCTCCAGCTCCGGTGTCGATGCGATCTGTTCCTCCGCCTGCACCTCAATCATATCCGTCACTGCCAGCGTGAAGGTCTGGGGATCGGCGCCAGCTCCGAGATGGTGAGGAACATGCCGCTGTCCAGATCATAGTTCCATGCGAAATACACGGTGTTGGGGTGCGCACCGCCCAGATAGCTGTAATAATCGGCGGCAATGCTGATGAGGGTGCCGGTGCGGTAGCAGGTGTAAGTCAGTTCCTCTGAAAGGGGAGCCATATGGTCCTCGGAAAACATCTCAGGCGTATCCCGATACAGATCCTTCACAAAGGAAAATGTTTTCCTCTGAGGAATTCGATTCTCGCCACTGGTCGAAATTTTCGTTAAAGGTATGGACCCGGTCCATGGCCTGCTCCTGCGCAGGGGTGGAAGGATCTTCGATCAGCGCACCGTTGGCGTAGGCCTGCAAATGAGGGATTTGGAAATCAATGACCATCAAAGTGGTGCCGTCCTCCGCTGTCACCGTTTGTTCATAGGGGTCGGTGGACACTTCATAAGTAATTTCCTCTGTATCCGCAGCGGGAGGCGGCGTCGGGGATTCCGGCATGGGGAGCGGGACAGCACCGCAGCCGCCCAGCAGCGCCGGCAGGCATAGGGCCAGGATCAGAGACAGATACTTTTTCATGTGAAACTCCTTTCAGGAAATGAGTCAGGGGCATGACGGGATTCTGCCGCCAGAGGGAGCCGCAGGCTTCTGTCAGCTCCGGATAAGCCAGAGCGTACAGGTCGGCGGCCCGGCTCTCGGTCTCAAAGAGACGCTGGGCGTCAGGGAAGAGGGATCGGATGGCGGCGGGCTTCGTAATGACCGGAAGGCGGGCGGTTTTCCGCATCCGGCCCAGCAGTGCCCGGCCGGTCCCGTTAGCGGCCAGGACCCGCAGGTAAGGGACGGAGGCGGGCAGCTTGGCGGGGTCAGGCCCAGATAGGCCCCAGAGGACCATCCGCCGCAGCCGGGCGTAAGCGTAGCGCTTGGGGTTTTGGCGTTGTCTAAAAACGGCGTCGAGGGTGGCGGCGTTCCGGCTGGCGTTGTACAGCCGCTGGCCGACGCCCTCGTGTCCGGTGTCCAACGCATCGAATTCTGCCGGAGTCATGGACCGGAGCCGGGCCAGAATTGCCCGCTCACAGGCAGCGGCGAATACCGGCGCGCGGCCCGCAGTCTCCTCCGCCTCGTAAACGGCCCTCATGGCCGGGACCATCCGGGACAGGGCATCGGCTCGGCGGCCTTCTGCCAGCAGGTGCCGAATGGCGGAGGCGGAATAGCCCCCGGCGTTCTCCGGGGTGACGTCATGGGCCGCACCGGTCCGGGGGATCGTAAACAGCGCAGGAGCCGCGCCCACACGCAGCAGCGCCCGGCAGTATTCGATCCCAAGGGTGTTGTTGGGGTCGGACAGCAGGGCAGCGTCTGACGGGGAAAGCAAGGCGGCCACGGCCCGCTGGCGGGCGGCGGCAAAGCTGTCCCCCTTGGTCAGCTCCGCTCTCAAGGCCGCTTGAAAAGCATTGCCCTCCAGAGCCTTCACGGTCCGCAGAAGGGCGGCGGTGTCTCCGCATTCGCTTCACCTATAAGCCCCAGATGGAGGGCAAGCAGGTCCTGGACGCTGTGGACGTGGCCATGCCCACCCACTCCGAGGCCATTCAGACCGTGCTGAACGCTCTGGTGGACAAGGACAACGGCGTCATCGGCTCTATGAAGGAGATTGACGCTGTGGGCCACCGCGTGGTGCATGGCGGCGAGGCCTTCAACAAGTCTGTTCTCATCACCGATGAGGTCATGAAGGCCCTGGAGGACTGCATCCCCCTGGCTCCCCTCCACAACCCTGCCAACATCACCGGCATCAACGCCTGCACCGCCGTCATGGGCAAGGAGGTGCCTCAGGTGGCCGTGTTCGACACCGCTTTCCATCAGACGATGCCTGCCAAGGCTTACATGTATGCGCTGCCTTATGAGTACTACGAGAAGACAAGGTCCGTCGCTACGGCTTCCACGGCACCTCCCACCGCTATGTAGCCGAGGCCGCGCTGCCGCTATGCTGGGCAAGAAGCCTGAGGAGCTCAAGCTGATCTCCTGCCACTTGGGCAACGGTTCCTCCGTCACCGCCGTCGACGGGGGCAAGAGCGTGGATACCTCCATGGGCTTCACCCCCCTGGCCGGACTGCCCATGGGCACCCGCGCCGGCGATCTGGACGCCGGCATCCTGGAGTATATGATGGGTAAGTATAACTATGACATCAAGGAGATGGTGGATATCCTCAACAAGAAGTCCGGCGTTCAGGGTGTGTCCGGTGTGTCCTCCGACTTCCGTGATCTGGAGAACGCCCACAAGGAAGGCAACGAGCGGGCTGGTCTGGCGGTGGATATGTTCAACTATGGCGTAAAGAAGCTGATCGGTGCATATGCCGCCGCCATGGGCGGGGTGGACGCCATTGTCTTCACTGCCGGCGTGGGCGAAAACTCCGCTGATCAGCGCCTGGCCATCGCTTCCGACCTGGAGTTCATGGGACGTTCATCTTGTCCTGATCCGTGTTGCCGCACTTGGGGCACATTTCCAGATGAGCTTGCCGTTGTCCTCTCCGATCTGGATCTCGCCATCCCAGCCGCAGACCTGGCAATAGTCGCTCTTGGTGTTGAGCTCGGCATAGATGATGTTGTCATAGATGAACTTCATCACCTGCAGCACTGCCTCCAGGTTGTTCTGCATGTCGGGCACTTCCACGTAGCTGATGGCGCCGCCGGGAGAGAGAGCCTGGAACTGCGCCTCGAACTTCAGCTTGTCAAAGGCGTTGATCTCCTCCGTGACGTGGACATGGTAGCTGTTGGTGATGTATCCCTTGTCGGTGATGCCGGGAATGACGCCGAAGCGGCGCTGGAGGCATTTGGCGAATTTGTAGGTAGTGGATTCCAGAGGTGTGCCGTAGAGAGAATAGTCGATGTTTTCCTCCTCCTTCCATTCCGCACTTATCGTTCATCTGCTGCATGATGGAGAGGGCGAAGGGGGTGGCACTGGGGTCCGTGTGGCTCTTGCCGGTCATGTACTTGACGCACTCATAAAGACCGGCATAGCCCAGAGAGATGGTGGAGTAGCCATGGTAGAGCAGCTCATCGATGGGTTCGCCCTTTTTCAGCCGGGCCAGGCGCCGTACTGCCACAAAATGGGGGCGGCGTCGGACAGGTGTGCCCTTGAGCCGCTCGTGGCGGCACTGAAGCGCGCGATGACACAGCTCCAGACGCTCATCAAAAATTTTCCAGAACTTCTCAACATCGCCGCCGGAGGAAAGCGCCACATCAGGCAGGTTAATGGTCACAACGCCCTGGTTAAACCGGCCATAATACTTGTGCTTGCCGGGCTCGTAGTTGCCGGCATTGGCGATATTGCCCATCCTTCGTCGGTGAAGCGGTCAGGGGTCAAGAAGGACCGGCAGCCCATGCAGGTGTACACATCGCCTTTGAGTTCCAGCATCTTCTTGGCGGAGATGTAGTCAGGCACCATACGACGGGCGGTGCATTTGGCAGCCAGTCATGTGAGGTAGCAGTACGGGGAATCCTCGTGGATGTTGTCCTCCTCCAGCACGTAGATCAGCTTCGGGAAGGCGGCGTCATCCAAACGCCCGGTTCGTTTTTGACGCCCTGGTAACGCTGTTCCAGAACTTCCTCGATAATGATGGCGAGGTCTTTTTTCTCCTGTTCGTCCTTGGCCTCGCCCAGGTACATGAATACCGTGACAAAGGGGCCTGGCCGTTGGTCGTCAGCAGCGTCACCACCTGGTATTGAATGGTCTGTACGCCCCGGCGGACCTCCTCCCGCAGACGGGTCCTCCACCAGCTGGGAGATCTTTCCTCCAAAAGATCGATTCCCATGGAGGCCATCTCCTGCTCCACCTCTTGCGGATCTTCTTGCGGCTCACGTCCACAAAAGGGTGCCAGGTGGGCCAGGGAGATGGACTGACCGCCGTACTGGTTGGAGGCCACCTGGGCGATGATCTGGGTGGCGATATTGCAGGCAGTGGCGAAACTGTGGGGCCGCTCGATGAGGGTACCGGTGATGACGGTGCCGTTTTGCAGCATATCCTCCAGGTTCACCAGATCGCAGTTGTGCATGTGCTGGGCGTAATAATCAGCGTCATGGAAGTGGATGATGCCCTCCCGGTGGGCCTCCACGATCTCCTGAGGCAGCAGGATGCCGTTCACGGCTCAAATCACGGGATACCTCGCCCGGCCATATAGTCGCGCTGGGTGGAGTTGACCACGGGTTTTGTTGGGGATAGCGTTTTCTCCTGCTTGGCCTCCTCGTTGCAGCACTGCATGGGGTCATCCGATGACACTATATGTTGTGGAGCGGGGTGACTCCGCTCTGGTGGCGTTCCGGGTGCCTGAGAGGCCGTTTCACGGCTTTTTGATGGCGGCGGCCCACAGCGATTCTCCCACCTTCAAGGTGCGGGAGACCGCAGAAGCGGCTTCCGCCGGCAATACCCTGCGGCTCAGCGTGGAGCCTTACGGCGGCGGTGTGTGGCGTGGCTGGCTGGACCGGCCCTTGTCTGTGGCGGGCCGGGTGGTGATCCGGCAGGGAAACCGCCTGCTGAGCCGGCTGGTGAACATTGACCGGGATCTGCTGGTGATCCCCAGGCGTGGCGATCCACATGGACCGGAGCGTGAACAAAGGGAGCGGAGTTGAACCCGGCGGTGGACCTGTTGCCCCTGCTGGGCTGCGGAAAGGAGCCGGGGGCCTTCCGAAAGCTCATCGCTGAGGCGGCTGGGGTGCGGGAGGAGCATCTGCTCTCCACAGAACTGTTCCTCTATCCCAGAACAAAAGCGGTGCAGACCGGCCTGAACGGGGGAATTCATCGTTTCCCCCCGGCTGGACGACCTTCAGTGCGTATTCGGCTGTCTGGAGGGCTTTTAGCGGCAAAGGCGGCGGGAGCGTGCCGGTGCTGGCGGTATTCAATAACGAGGAGGTGGGCAGCAACACCCGTCAGGGGCGGATTCCACCTTCCTGACCGATGTGCTGGAGCGGATCGCCCACGGCTGCGGCCTTGACAGCGAAGCGTGGAAGGCGGCCGCCGCCAACAGCTTCATGGTGTCGGCGGACAACGCCCACGCCATCCACCCCGCCCACCCGGAGTACGCCGACAAGGGGGAGTTCCCGGTGCTGGGCGGCGGCATCGTCATCAAGTACAACGCCAACCAGCGCTACACCACGGACGCCGTATCCGGGGCGGTGTTTCAGGCTGTCTGTCAGGAGGCGGGGGTGCCGGTACAGCGATACAGCAACCGGGCGGACCTGCCAGGCGGGTCTACTCTGGGCAATATCTCCACAGCCCATCTCCTCCGTCCCACCGTGGACATCGGCCTGCCCCAGCTGGCCATGCACAGCGTCTGCGAGACGGCGGGGGCGGCGGATACAGGAGTATCTGGTCAAGGCCATGACCGCTTATTTCTCCCAGGATTTTCACTATGACAGCGACGGCGGCATCACGCTGTTGTAAGGAGGGACTATGAGGTTACTGTTCAAGCAGCGCTTTTTCAGCTGGTTCGACAGCTATGACATCTACAACGAGGCGGGGGAGACGGTCTACACCGTAGAGGGCAAGCTCTCCTGGGGCCATTGCCTCCACATCCTTGACGCCGCCGGGAACCACATCGGCACCGTGAAGGAGCGGGTGCTGACGCTGCTGCCCAAATTCGAGCTGTACGAAAACGATGTGTATATCGGCAGTATCCAAAAGGCGTTTACCTTTTTCGCCCCAAAATTCGACATTGACTGCAACGGCTGGCAAGTCCAGGGCAGCTTCATGGAATGGGACTATCAGGTAACGGAGCCTTGCGGGGCGCTGGTGGCCACCGTCACCAAGGAGCTGTTCCACTGGACGGATACCTATGTCATCGACGTGGTAAACCCCGCCGACGCCCTCCGGGCGCTGATGCTGGTGTTGGCCATCGACGCGAAAAAGTGCTCCAGAAGCAACTGAATATACAGAAGCCGAGGCCGGACGCACAAGCGTCCGGCCTCGGTTATATCAGTCGGGTTGTCTTTTGAAACACGCCGTACCAGTCGGGGTCCTTTCGGAACAGCGCCGCCGCTTTGGCGACGGCAGTCTCCCGGTCGGCGGGACCGCTGACCAGAAACCGTCCCGTGTCAGGGTCGAAGGTTCCGGTGGAGGTATGGCTCCGCCTTGTCGGAGACCTCCATGATCAGCCCGTCGCAAAGTCTGACCAGTCCCGGTCAGCCTGCAGGTGAAAGAGGTCCCGGTGCAGGCTTCCCCGCTGGGACGCTGGCTGAATGCGGTGCCGAGGGACTTCTTGTCGGAAAAGGAGACACGGAACGTCCACCCCTCCTGACCGCTTTCAAAGCCGCTGACGGCAAAGGTGCCCTCAAAAACGCCGTAGCCCAGCAGATTCCGGTGTCATGACCGTGGATCACGACCGTGTGCTCCACAGCGTATGCCGGATCATTGAACCGGTATTCCGTGGCAGTGACGGTGGTATCGATCTTCCGGGCAAGGGCAGACAGATGACGGCTGTCAGCAGAACCGCAAGTACGCAGAGAATCAGAATGACGCGCTTTTTCATGGGGGCCTCCTTTCTGATGGGGAGGGTTTATTCCTCCGGTTCCGTGGAAGTCTCAGCTTGTTCTGCGGCAAATTCCTCCTTGGCCTGCGCCAGAATTTTCCGCTCCGCCTTGGTGGTGAGCTTTGTTTCGTCAAAATGTGCGAATAGATCCGGGCGGCGGGTCATGGTGCGCTTGTAGCTCTCCTTTTTCCGCCACGCGGCCACCTTGGCGTGGTCTCCGGAGAGAAGAATCTCCGGTACGGCCCGGTCATGCCACACGGCGGGCCGGGAATACTGGGGATATTCCAGCAGGCCGTCCCAGTGGGATTCCTCCTCAAAGCACTCCGCGTCCGGCAGAACGCCGGGAACCATGCGGCATACCGCATCCGCCACCGCCATGGCGGGGATCTCCCCGCCGGTGAGGACAAAGTCGCCCATGGAGAGTTCCTCGTCCACACACGCGTCGATGAACCGCTGGTCGATGCCCTCATAGTGGCCGCAGACCAGAATCAGATGGTCATATTGGGCTTTCAGTTCTCTGGCGACGGACTGGGTGAAGGTACGGCCGCAGGGGGACATGAAGATGGTCCGGCCGGGGCCATAGGTGTTGACAACATGCTCCCAGCAGCGGAACAGAGGGTCTGCCTGCATGACGGCGCCCCGTCCGCCGCCGTAGGGGTAGTCGTCCACCTGCATCTGCTTGTTGGTGGTGTAGGCCCGGATCTGGTGGGTGCGGATGGCGATATAGCCCCGCTCCTGTGCCCGGCCTAAGATGCTGACGTTCAGCATGGCGTCCACGGATTCCGGGAACAGGGTCAGAATGTCGATCTGCATGTCCATTTACAGCCCCTCCCAGACCTTGACCTCCATCCGTCCCCCGTCCAGATCAACGGAGCGGATAAAGGCATCCTTCACGGCGGGGATCAGGATCTCCCGCTCACCCTTGACGGTGTAGACCTTGCTGGCGGGGTACTCGTCCACCGCCGTCAGAGTTCCTAACAGGGCGCCGGTGTCACAGTCGTAGACCTCCAGCCCCAGCAGTTCATCGTCAAAATACTCCCCTCCGGGAGAACGATGTCGGCCCGGCGGAGGAACAGGTCTTTATTTTTTTATAGGTCAGGGCGGCGTTCATATCGTCCACGCCGGGGAGCTTCAGCAGCACCAGCTCCTTGTGGACGTGATTCGCCGTGGGGGTGATGGGCTGACCGTCGATATAAAAAAGGTTTTGCAGCGGGTCAGCAGCGCGGGGAGACCCGGCGGGGCTGCACCCGCACCTCGCCCCGGATGCCGTGGGCGTTGACGATGCGGCCAACCCGGATAAATTCCTGCTTCATAAAGCACTCCTTGTCTGTGTTTGATTTCTTGCCTGTTATTATATACGTTTTCGGCGGGGCAGGCAATAGAAACCTGATTTCTGAAAAAATGGGAGACTTTTTTGACGGAGATCTGCGCTTTCGTGCAATCAGCGTCTTGACGGACGGAAAAAAAAGGGTATAAGTAATATGTTTTGCATACTGAAGAAGAGAGGAATCGTTTATGGAGACAAAACGTGCCAGTTGGGCCAGCAATCTGGGCTTCCTGATGGCGGCCATCGGCTCTGCGGTTGGCTTGGGTAATATCTGGGGCTTCCCCTACAAAATGGGTAAGTCCGGCGGCTTCGCGTATCTGGCGGTCTATGCGCTGCTGGCAATTTTCGTGGGCTTTATCGTCATGGCTTCGGAGCTTGCCATGGGCCGCAAGACCGGGCAGGGCGCTATGGGCACCTATCACGCCCTGACGAAGAAATTCCGGTGGATCGGCTGGCTGGCGCTGTTCTCTCCCTTTGCGGTGATGGGCTTTTACGCGGTGCTGGGCGGTTACTGCATCGAATATATGGCCCTGAACCTCAGCAACTTTGCCTTCGGCAGCGAATCGCTGGCCACCGGCGGGGAGCTGTTTGCCGCCATGCTGTCCAATCCTGCCGGAGCGGTGCTGTTTGCCGCCCTGTTTCTGGCTTTGTGCTATCTTATCAACCGGGCGGCATTTCCGGCGGCATTGAGAAGTTCAATAACGTGGGCATGCCCACGCTGTTTGTCATGCTTGTGGTTATCATCATCCGCTCCCTGACCCTGCCCGGCGCTATGGAGGGCTATAAGTTCATGTTCGTGCCGGGATACGCTGTGGAAGCCGGATTTGTGGCGGAGACGCCCAGCCTGCTGTCCGTGTTCGCCAGCGCCGGCGGGCAGATGTTCTTCTCCCTGTCTCTGGCGATGGGCGCCATGATCACCTATGGCTCCTACCTGAACCAGAAAGAGGATCTGGTGAAAAATTCCGCCATCATTGTGTTTGCGGATACGCTGGTGGCTACTATGGCCGGCATCGCCGTGATCCCCGCTGCCGTGGCCAACGGCATTGCCAGCGGAACGCCGCTGGACCAGATCAAGCTGGGCGGCCCGAACCTGCTGTTTGTCACCTTACAGGATGTGTTCGGGCCATGGGCACCGTCGGCGCACTGTTCGGCGTGATCTTCTATCTGCTGGTGCTGATCGCCGCCATTTCCTCCGCCATCGCCCTGATCGAGGTGGACATCACCTATTTCCTGGACCGGGCGGAGCAGAAAGGCAGAAAGGGAAACCGTCCCAAGGTGGCGTTTCTGGTCTGTCTTGCCATTTTCGCAGTTTCGGTGCTGGTAGGGATCGACGGTCTGGGTACCACCGGTGTGTTCCCCTGGCCTGCGACCGCCGGCTGGAACGATTCCATGCTGGACTTTGTGGATATGCTGTCTGAGGGCCTGGCCATGCCCATCGGCGCTTTGATGATGAGCATTATGGTGGGCTGGGAGATCCGTCCTCAGACGGTTCTGGACGAGCTCCATATCGGCTATACCGGCAGGATCGACACCTTCTATCGGATCTGCATCAAGTATATCACGCCCATCGGTATGCTGCTGGTGCTGGCGGGACAGGTGAACGAATTCTTCTCACTGAACTGGTTCTGATTGGTTCTGAATAAAAATCAAGGGAACGGTTATTCCGTTCCCTTGATTTTTTACTATTACTATGTTCCGCTTTTCAGCAGGCCGGTCAGATAGCCGCTGGACCAGGCCCATTGCAGATTGTAGCCGCCGCAGTCACCGTCGATGTCCAGCACCTCACCGGCGGCGTATAGTCCCGGCACCAGGCGGCTTTGGAGGGTTTTGGAGTCGAATTCGGCGGTACGGATACCGCCTGCCGTGACCTGCGCCCCGTCAAAGCCCAGTACGCTGACCACCGGCAGAGCGAAGTCCTTGGCGGCTCCCGCGATCTTCCGCAGATCGGCGGGAGACAGGGATGCCACCGGGTCCGTCAGTCCGTAGCCTGCATACCGCAGGACCGTGCGGCCCAGACGGTTGTGGAGCACCCCGGCCAACAAATTTTCCGTAGTCAGCTCCGGCATGGAGCTAAGCCGCCTGCGGAGCAGCTCCTCGATTTCCGATGTGGAAAGCTGGGGCAGCAAATCGATATGAAGTGTCAGAGGCCCTTTTTCCGTGGCGGCGGCCCGGGACAGCTCAAACACGGCGGGGCCGCTGACACCGAAGTCGGTAAACTGAACTTCACCCCGGCTGGCGGCCACGGCGTCCCGGTTCCGGCAGAGCCGGAGGTCAGCGTTGGCCCGGACGCCCTTCAAAGCCTTGACAAAGGTGTTGTCCGTCTTGATCTGCACCAGTGCGGGGTACAGCTTCGTGACGCTGTGGCCCAAGGATTGCAGCAGCTCATAAGCCGCTGCGGGTGCCGCCCAGCTTTCCACCGGCCATGCCGCCGCAGCAGACGATCACGCGGTCTGTCGGCAGGGTTTCCTCTGCGGAGAGGACGGTGAACCCCTGTTTGTTTTCTTCAGACCCGTCACCTCAAACCCGGCGCGGGTTGTGACCCCGGCGGCGTCGGCGGCAAAACGCAGCACATCCAATACGCTGCCTGCCTGATCGGAGTAGGGATAGACCCGCCGTTATCCTCTGCCGTAGTCAGCAGACCAAGACTGTGAAAGAAATCCAGCGTGGCGTCCAGACTCAGCGCTTCAAAGGCGGGGCGGATGAAAGCGGCGTCCTGTCCGTGATAGTAGGGAAGGCCCATGTTCAGGTTGGTGAGGTTGCAGCGGCCATTGCCGGTGGAGAGCAGCTTGCGGCCCACACGGGCTTGCCGCTCCAGCAGCGTGACGCTATGGCCGCCCTTGGCGGCGGTGATGGCGGCCATGAGGCCGGAGGCCCCGCCGCCGATAACGATGACATTCATGGTTGGCTCCTTTCGCCGCAATTCGGCACAGGAATATTGTTACGCTGTTCATTATACGGGACTTGAGCAGAAAAAGACAAGAGCGGTCTGGACTCCCAACATAAGCAACGTTAATGACAAGGCTTATTGTGAAAGCATACCATAAATCAGCCTGTAAAGCATCCGTTTTTTTGCCAACACCTGCTAAAGATACTAAAAATTTGGAAAAATGGTTGACAATGGCGAAAAGCGGTGCTAATATGCAGTCAAAATTGAATCGCTTGATAGAGGCGCGGTATCCATCAGTACCTCCGCAAGGCCAGCGCAGCCGTGGAGGGGAAAGGGGCCACCGCCGAAGTGCCGGGACAATGCCTGTTGTCCGGTTGCTGGGTCGGCAGAGAAGATCTGCCGGACTGTCACAAGAATTTTTTGTGAAGCGCTATCATTGGCTGTTCGGAGACGTCCTATTTTCAAGGGACAGATTTTCCGTATATTCCATGAACCGCTTGGCAAAGTGGTTCATTTTTTTCATCATTCCTCGCCGGCGGGGAAGAAAAACGCCGGACAAGAAGGAGACAGTATGAGAAGAAGATGGATGAGCGCAATTCTGGCCCTGACCATGGCTTCTGGCCCTCACCGCCTGCGGCGGCGACAGCAGCAGTTCCTCCAGCAATGACAGCACCCCTGCGGAGACCCCCCCGCCGCTCCCGCCGTGGAGATCCCCCTGTGGAGGATCTGACCGGCACGGATACCAGCACCATCCCGCCTGGAGGACGGCGTCCTCACGGTGGGCATGGAGTGCGCTTATGCCCCCTATAACTGGATGCAGATGGACGACTCCAACGGCGCCGTGCCCATCTCCAACGTTCCCGGCGCTTACGCCAACGGCTACGATGTGATGATCGCCCAGCGCATCTGCGAGACCTACGGCTGGGAGCTTGAGATCGTGTCCTCCGCGTGGGATTCCCCTGTGCCCCGCCGTGCAGTCCGAGCACCATGGACGCCAACATTGCCGGCCAGTCCATGACCGCTGAGCGCATGGATGAAGTGGATATGGCAGGCCCCTACTACTACGCTACCATCGTGGTCCTGACCACCAAGGACAGCCAGTATGCCAACGCAGCCTCTATCGCTGATCTGGCCGGCGGCACCTGCACCTCCCAGTCCGGTACCATCTGGTATGATTCCTGCCTGCCGCAGATCGAGAATACCAACCTGCTGGCCCTGCCGACAGTGCCCCCGCATGATCATGCAGCTCCAGACCGGCGCTGTGGACTATGTCTGCACCGATATGCCCACCGCTCTGGCCGCCGCCGCCAAGGATGACAATCTGGTGATTCTGAATTTCTCCGGCACCGACGGTGACTTCCAGTTTGCTACTGAAGAAGAGCGGGCCGAGAACGTGAACATCGGCATCTCTGTCCAGAAGGGCAACACCCAGCTGGCCGACGCCATCGACACTGTCCTCTCCGTTCTGAATGAGGAGCAGTTCAATGCCCTGATGGATCAGGCTATTTCCATTCAGCCTGAGATCTGAGTGATCCGCCGGGGGTCTCCGGACCCCCGGTGATCCCAAGCATAAACCCCCGGCGCGGGGCCTCGCTGATTATTACAGATGATTGGAGACTGACCATGGATAAGTTTGTGAAGCTGGGACAGGATATGGTCCTGCTGTGGAGCAAGTACAAGGTGATGTACTGGGCCGGTATCTGAATACACTGAAGCTGGCCTTCCTCGCCACACTGATCGGCTGCTTCATCGGACTGCTGTGCGGTGTGCTGAATACCATTCCCTTATACGAAGAAGGACCCTCTGCCCAAGCGGTTCCTGCTGAAGCTGCTGCGGATCATCATCCGCATTTATGTAGAGGTGTTCCGGGGCACCCCCATGGTGCTGCAATCCGTGTTCATTTACTACGGCCTGCCCTACTTCTCCAATAACGCCCTCCGGTTCGACAATATTTTTCGCCGCCGCGCTCCTGATCGTGGCCATCAACACCGGCGCGTATATGGCGGAATCCGTCCGGGGCGGCATCATCTCCATCGACCCCGGCCAGACCGAGGGGCCAAGGCCATTGGCATGACCCATTTCCAGACCATGGTGAACGTCATCATGCCCCAGGCCCTGCGGAACATCATGCCCCAGATCGGCAACAACTACATCATCAACGTGAAGGACACCTCCGTCATGTTCATCATCACCTTTACGGAGTTCTTCGCCGCCCACCGGTACATCGTGGGCGTGAACAATATGTACTTCCCTTCCGCAACCGTTGAAATGATCGGCTATCTGACGCTGACGCTGATGGCTTCCTTGATCCTGCGGCTGGTCGAAAAGCTCATGGACGGCTCCGACAGCTATGAGCTGGCTCAGGGAGATCAGCTGGTGATGGCGGCTGGCACTTACAGCCATCCTGACCGGGGAACACCCTTTGACGAGGTCAACCGGGAATACACCGGCGAGGAAAAGCGGAACCGCATCCGCATCGGCCTGAAAAACCGCAACGGCAGCACGAGAGGAGGACGCTGATATGAGCGAGAATATCTTAGAGATCCGTCACCTCGGCAAGTCCTTCGGCACCCATGAGGTTCTGCGGGATATTGACTTTACTGTCAAGAAGGGCGACGTTATTTCCATCATCGGCGCTTCCGGCTCCGGCAAGTCCACGCTGCTGCGGTGTGTCAACCTGCTGGAGACCCCCAGCAGCGGACAGATCCTTTACCACGGTGAGAACACGTGGCGGGCCGGGGCGTCAACGCCCCGGAGTACCGCTCCCATGTAGGCATGGTGTTCCAGTCCTTCAACCTGTTCAACAATATGTCGGTCCTCAAAAACTGCATGGTGGGACAGATGAAGGTCCTCAAGCGCAGCAAGGAGGAAGCCCGGCAGCAGGCCATGAAGTATCTGGAAAAGGTAGGCATGGCCCCCTACATCAACGCTAAGCCCCGGCAGATCTCCGGCGGCCAGAAGCAGCGGGTGGCCATTGCCCGCGCTCTGGCCATGGACCCGGAGGTGCTGCTGTTCGACGAACCCACCTCCGCCCTGGACCCGGAGATGGTGGGCGAGGTGCTCTCCGTCATGCAGGCCTTGGCCAATGACGGCATGACCATGCTGGTGGTCGCCGCCACCGCCTGGCTGCAATGGCGCCAGCGGCGTAAATTGCTCCATGCTGGGCATCGGAGAGCGTACCGGCAACGTGCCTTTGGAGGCGATGGTCTTTGAGTACGCTTCTCCGGGGTTCTCTGGACGGCATGGATCCCACCGCCATCACAGAGATCGCCGACTACTTCGAGCACGAGATCGGCTATCACATCCCCCCCATGACGCCCTTCGTGGGCCGGAACTTCAACGTCACCCGGGCGGGCATCCACGCCGACGGGCTTTTGAAGGACGAGGAGATCTACAACATTTTCAATACGGAAAAGCTGCTGGACCGGCCCGCCGCCGTAGCCATCAGTAGCAAGACCTCCGGCCTTGCGGGCATTGCCTACTGGATCAACCAGAATTACCGTCTCAGGAGCGAGCACCAGCTCAGCAAGCATGACGCGCTGGTGGAAAAAGCTGAAAGTCTGGGTGGACGAACAGTACG